>Ga0272441_10007040_pt1 | contig 18478 bp, 10 predicted proteins | sample SSMProp6N_FD_193582 | JGI IMG/M metagenome (GOLD analysis project Ga0272441, IMG submission 193582) | Marine sediment archaeal communities from Little Sippewissett salt marsh, Falmouth, MA, United States - SSM-Prop-6N | ecosystem: Environmental > Aquatic > Marine > Wetlands > Sediment ... | reverse complement strand
AGCCGGTCATGGCGAACAGCTTGGAGAAGCCGTTGATCACGACCGCGTCGGGATTGTACTCGCGAATGGAGTGCGCGCGACCCTCATACACCAGACCGTGATAGATCTCGTCGGAGACAATGACGGCCCGCTCAGCGGCCAGTGTGACCAGTTCCTTCATGCGCTCGGGCTCGGTTAGCGTTCCTGTCGGGTTGGACGGGGAGTTCAGCACCAGCGCCCGGGTCTGTGGTCCGAGGCGATCGGCGATGGCCTGGGGATCGAACTGGAATCCGTCTTCTTCACGCACCGGCAGCCGCACGGGGACGCCCTCGAAGGCGGTTACGAAGTTCGGGTAACAGGCGTAATGCGGATCGGTCAGCAAGACCTCCGTACCCGGGTCGAGCAGGGCGGCGAAGGCGAGCTGCATAGCCCCGGAGCTGCCCAGCGTGACGACGATTCGCTCGGGGTTCGTGTCGACGCCGTACCGCGCCTCCTGCCAGGCAGCGATGGCCTCACGCAGTTCGGGGTGTCCCAGCGAGTGCGTGTAGTGCGTGTGACCATCGTGGATGGCTCGCTGTGCCGCATCCACGACGACAGACGGCGTGTCAAAGTCGGGTTCGCCGACCTCGAGATGGATTACGGAGCGTCCCTGTCTCTGCAACTGGGCGGCGCGTTCCAGGACCTCCATCACCAGGAACGGGGGCATCTGTTGCGCACGCTGGCTGACTGGTGGATGTTGCTTCGCCGTGTTGGCCATGGGCTCGCTCCAAAAGGATCCATCAAACCACACGATACTGGGATCGGGCCGGGGACGACAAGAGACACCGAAGTTGCGGAATGTGCCCGCCGATCGGGCGTTTCTCCGCGTCGTGGGTTTTTTCTACCGCTACGACGAGTGTGGTAGAATGCCGAGAGGGGCTGACGGAGTCGCTGATCATGAAGGTATCATTTCTCCGGCGGGTGGCAGTGGCGGCGACGATGCTTGGGTGCACATTGTTCTGTCAGATTGCTTGTGGCCAGGAGGGGGGCAACGTGCGGTCGGCGTACAACGCGGATTCCTGGTATCCCGGCGACGTAGCGACGCTGGGCAAGGAGGTCGACCGGCTCCTGGCGAAGGCTGCGCCGCCCAAGGTTACCGGCAAGCCGCTCGCGGTGATCAGTCCGCACGCGGGCTATCGCTACAGTGCGGCTGTGGCGGCGACGGCCTACGCATGCGTGCGCACGCATGAGTACAAGCGCGTCATCATCCTGGGATTCAGCCACCGTAACGCGTCGCGCCACCGGGGGATTGACGTGCCGCGGGAGCTGGTTGCTTACAGGACGCCGCTGGGCGATGTTCCCATTGACCGGGCCGCCTGCGATTGTCTCTTGAAGCATCGGTTGTTCAGCTCGAACCCCGCTATCGATGGTGGCGAGCACTCGATCGAGTTGCAGTTGCCGTTCCTGCAGAGGATCAACAAGGACCTCACTCTCGTTCCGCTTCTTGTGGGGCGGATGTCAGACAAGGAGATGGCCGAGGCCGCCGCGGCGATCCTGCCTCTCGTGGATGAACAGACGTTGCTCGTGGCGAGCAGCGATTTCACGCACTTCGGGTCAAACTTCGGGTATCGCCCGTTCAACACGGATGTGCCGAACAAGCTACGCGGACTGGCCGAGAAGGCGGCCGGGCCGCTGGTGAACTGCGATTATGACGGTTTCGTTCACCATCTGGACGAGACGCGCGACACGGTATGCGGACGTGGGCCGATCAAGCTGCTGCTGCGTCTGCTGTCCATGCGGGGCGGTGCGCACGCCGTACGAGCGGCGTACGACACGTCGGGCCGGATGAGCGGAGACTGGACCAACAGCGTCACGTATCAGTCGTTCGTGTTCACGCCGCGTAATGACACGCTCAACGAGCAGGGTCGAGCCATGCTGTTACGGATTGCGCGGGACGCGGCGAAGGCCCATCTCAACGGGCAATCGCCAACGGTGGATGTGGAGAAGCTCTCACCGACACTGCGGTCGAAGGGGGCGTGCTTTGTCACACTGGAGAACGGTGGCCGATTGCGCGGCTGCATTGGCAACATGGTCGCCGTGGGACCGCTGCACGAGGCGGTCGTTCGCAATGCGGTGCTCGCGTGTCAGGATGGCCGGTTCGTCGAAAACCCGGTCACGGCCGGCGAATTGGAGAGCCTCCATATCGAGGTCAGTTACTTGACGCCGATGAAGCGGGTCAAGGACCCGGGCGAGATCGTTGTGGGACGGCACGGGCTGCTGATTGCCCTGGGTGATCGGCGGGGCGTGCTGCTGCCGCAGGTGGCGTATGAGCGCGGCTGGTCGCGCGACGAGTTTCTGGCGCAGACGTGCCTGAAGGCCGGGCTGCCAAAAAACGCCTGGAAAAAATCCGCGGCGGAGATCTACTCGTTTGAGGCGGAGGTATTCGGCGAGCCGGATGAGTGAGCGCTGGTTTGTTGCGAAGCATCGCGAGCGGAGGTTATCTGATGAGCGAGGTTTCCACACGCCGCCAGTTTCTGTCACGGGTCGGGGCCGCAGCGGCCGTTGCGAGCCTGCCGATGGAGTGCCTGCTGGCCGCGGGGGACGAGCCGAAGCAGCCACGGGCGCGTGTTGCCATCGGGCGAGATGAGAAGCTGGTCGGGGGGAAGCTCGATGAGCACCGTGAGCTGCTGGGCAAGCTTCTTGATGCGGCCGTGCAGAAGATCATGAGGGCTTCGGATGCCGAGTTGGCCTGGCGACAGCTTTTCAAGCCGCGTGATCGCGTTGGCATCAAGGTGAACGCGTTGGGCCTTTCGACGCAGCCGGCGATCGTGGATGCGATCGTGGCCGGCCTGCGGCGAGCGAGAGTTCCAGCGAACAGGATCATCATCTGGGATCGGTTTGACGTCGAGCTTGTTCAGGCCGGGTTCAAGCTTAATCGTTCGAGCCGGGGCGCTCGGTGCTACGGCACCGACGCGGACCGAATCGGCAGCGGTTATCAGCGTGAAATCGAGGTCAGCGGGCGTATCGGCTCGTGCTTTTCGCGGATCGTGGCCGAGCAGGTGGATGCCCTGATTTCGGTGCCGGTGTTGAAGGATCACAACCTCGCAGGTGTGAGCCTGGGAATGAAGAACTTCTACGGGGCGATTCACAACCCCAACAAGTACCACGAAGACAACTGTGATCCCTTCATCGCGGACGTCGTCTCACACCGCCACATCGCCCGGAAACTGCGGTTGACCGTCTGTGACGGGCTCCGGGCTCAGTACCACGCCGGCCCGGGCGTGCACCCCGGTTTCGCGTGGCCGTTAGGCGGGCTGATCGTGAGTACGGACGTGGTGGCCGCCGACGCAGTGGGGGCCGACCTGTTGGAGAAGCAGCGCAGGGAGAAAGGGCTGAACTCGTTTGCCGAGGAGAAGCGTCCGGCGCGCCATATCGCAACGGCCGGTGCTCGCGGACTCGGCGTGGCCGATCTCGACCGGATTCAGCGGATCGAGGTGTGAGGTGGACGATCTCCGGAATATGTTCCTCCGTCCTTCGAGACGGGAAATGATGCAATGGGGGCTGGCGTGCGGCGTTGGCTGCGCGATGGGGCGCGGCGTCTGTGCCCTGGGGCAGGATACGGCTGGCACGGGGGCGCTGGTTGGGCCGCGGCTGGAGGGTGTAGCGCGGCACCGGGCGATGTTCTGGGAGAAGGTCGACGAGAAGAATGTGAAGTGCACGCTCTGCCCACGCGAATGCGAGGTGGCCGACGTGGAGCGCGGCTACTGCGGCGTGCGCGAGAACCAGGGCGGCGAGTATCAGACGCTCGTCTACGGGGCGTTGTGTTCCGCCAATGTTGACCCGATTGAGAAGAAGCCGCTCTTCCACTACTTGCCGGGCACGTCGGCGTTCTCGATCGCGACCGCCGGGTGCAACATCGAGTGCAAGTTCTGCCAGAACTGGCGGATCAGCCAGTTTCGCCCGGAGCAGGTGGAGAGTGTTCTTGTGACGCCGCAGCGGCTGGTGGATGCGTGTCGGTCAAACGGCAGCCGGACGATTGCCTACACGTATTCTGAGCCGGTCGTGTTCTACGAATACATGCACGACGCCGCGGCGCTCGCGCGCAAGGCCGGCATCGGAAGCGTAATGATCTCCAACGGCTACATCCAGGAGAAGCCGCTCCGGCAGCTTTGCCAGCACATCACCGGCGTCAAGATCGATTTCAAGGCGTTCACCGAGAAGTTCTACGACGAGTGGTGTTCGGGGCATCTTCAGCCCGTGCTGGCGACGCTGGAGACGCTCAAGGACATCGGCATCTGGTTTGAGCTGGTCGTGCTGATCATCCCGACGCTGAACGATTCGCCCGACGAGATCAAGAAGATGAGCGGATGGATCGTCGATCATCTTGGCCCGGATGTGCCGATGCACTTCACGCGGTTTCATCCGACCTACCGGGTGACCAATCTCCCGCGAACGCCGATCAAGACGCTCGAGCGCTGCCGCAAGATCGCGATGGATGCCGGCGTGCGCTATGCATATGCGGGCAATGTCGCGATGCACCCGGGGGAGAACACGTATTGCCACGGCTGCGGCAAGGAGCTGATCAAGCGCGTCGGCTTCCGCATCAGCTCGAACGTCATCAAGGATGGGTGTTGTCCCAAGTGCGGTGCCAGAATCCCCGGCGTCTGGTCACAGCAAGAAGCCCTGGCCTTCAGGCCGACGACTCAGCCGGCGAGCCAGCCGGCGCGCGGCCGGTAGATGGAGATGATCGGCGAGGGCAAAAGAGGCACGTTCGTTCTCTCTTGATCGGCTCACTTGCAGAATCTGTCCGGCGCGCGACTTCAGCGCTCTGCTGTGACCAACCGCGTGGACGCCACCAGCGCCGCCGAGCTAAGTTTCACGCCTGCGAGGAGGTAGGCGGCTGTCGCGGTTCCGAAGACGGGGACCAGCACGATGCCGCACAGCAAGGCGCCGAGGCATGCCCCAATGTGGTCCGCGCCGACCACACTGCCCGCCGCGCGTCCGGGGTGTTGATCGACGGAGATTCGGAGACGGGCCGCGATAGTAAACGCCGCCCCGCCCAGCAGCCCCGTCAGCAGCACCATCGCCGAGATGCATCCTTCGACGAGTGCGAACGCGCTCGGCGTGCTCTGCAACGCCGCCAGCGCGGGCAGCAGTCGCGGAGCCAAAAGCGCGAGGATCGCCAGCAACACGTCAATGAGCGCCAGAATCCACCACGGACGTGTTGGCAGTGTGGCGACGCGCTGTGCCTGAGATCGCGGGTCGCGTGGCCCGTTTCCGGAGGGTCGCTGAGTGTGGCGTCCCCGGCGCTCGGCCAGGAGACAGCCGATGACCAACCCCGCCATGAAGAGTGCGATGATCCAGCCGACGCGCTGGTAGACGTAGCCGTACAGATGCTGAAACGCGAACAGCCAGATGATGCTCAACGCCATCGTCGTAAAGCCGGTGGTTCCGACGGACAGGGTGATGCTGCCGCGCTTCCAGCCGAGGGTGCGGCCGGAGCGCACGCATTGGATGAGCATGATGATGGCGCTGACGAGGAGCAGTGCGGCGACGAGTTTCCACAGCTTCACGGATCGCAACTCGGTGATCAGGCCGCCCATCTCGCGCCCCGGTCCTTCGCCGCGCAAGCTCGCTTCCCAGAGTGCGAGCCGCTGCATGTAGATGACGGGGCGCAGATCGGTGCTGATTGGCGGATTCTGCGCGGTGTTCAGGTCGGCTGCACGGTGGGCAATCTTCTCCGGCGTCAGCCAGTCGGTTCCGCCGGCGAACCATAACGGATCGAACCATGGGCTCTCGATTCGGCATTTCTGATAGCGGGCGGCGAGCTCGTCTGAATCGATGGAAAGAAGCCCCGGCCGTGTCGCCGCCAGGACGGGGGCTGGGTCGCCCCAGCCGACCACGACGCAGGGGAAGTGCCGGCTGAGCGTCTCGCGCACCGAGGCCACGTATTCGCGCGTCAGGGCGGCGAATTCACCGGAAGAGGCGGTGACGGTCAGTCCCACCACAGCGTCGTTGGTCATGGCGCGACGCAGCTCGCCGAAGAACTCGGTCGTGTACAAACGGGCCCGCAAGGCCGAGGTTGGCTCTGGCAGGCGGGCGATGACAAGATCAAAGCGATCGCGTTGGGTTTTGACGAAGCGCCGGGCGTCGGCGTAGTGAACGGTGACACGGGGATCCTCGAGCGCTATCCGGTCGGCATCGGTCAGAAACGGCCCGATCAACTCGATCTGCCAGGCGTCGATTTCCACGTAGTCGACATGCTCAATGGGATGCCGCAGGACTTCCGTCAGCAAACCCTCGGCGCCCCCGCCGAGTAGCAGGACGTGCCGCGGGGCCGGGTGTTCGCAGAGCCAGAAATGGGCCTGTGGTGCAAACGTGCGCGGATCGGGGAAATCTGTCGCGACCTGTCCATCGCAGAACAACGTGTATTGATCTTCCAATTGGCCGATCGCGAGGTTCTGGTGTTTGGAGTCCGCCTCGGCGACGAGATCGTAGCCGGGGGCAAGTGTGCACCAGCGACGGTCGACGAGTTGACGGTTCAAGGTGTTGCCCGCCACGACCGCGGTCACCAGCGCAGCCACAGCGGCGAGCCCGAGCGTGGTCGACGCTGCGGGGCGGAAGGATCGTCCATGCCCACGATGTGGCCACGTGGCGAGCAGGCCGGCGGACGCCAGGGCTGTGGCAGCGGCGCAAAGCAGGGCGGTCTGGATCGGTGCGAGGTGCTCGATAGCCCAGAAGCTGAACGCCGCACCACCCACGAGACTCCCTGCGGATTCGATGGCGTACACCCGGGCGAATGACAGCAGTGTTGTTGTCGATGATCGTCGCGCACGTTGGACGCAGCACGCGAGAGGGAACGCCAAGCCGACGAGTGTGCTCACCGGCGACACGCACAGCACGGCCGCGAGCACGGTTTGCGGGAGTGGCAGCAGCTCGCCCGGGCCGACGCCGAGCCAGGCTCGGGCGCCCCGGAAGACCCAGATCTCGACGCAGGCGGCGACTCCGAGCAGTAGGAGTACGATGGCGAGCGCGACCTCCGGATACCGAATTCGCTTCGCGGCGAGACCTCCCAGTATCGCTCCCAGGGCGACGCCGAGAAGCCAGGCGAACAGGACGATCCCCCAAGCGAGTTCGCTGCCGAACATGAGCACCAGGGCTTCGCGTAACAGCAGGGACTGCGCGACGATCGCCTGTGCCCCCCACGCGAGCACAACCAAGTGCATCCACACGCGTTGCATCGATTCGGACGAGCGGCCTGGCGATCTGGTCATACCCGAAGCCATTTGGTGTTCCTCTACCGAATCGCGGCAGGACCATGATATGCTACGGCCTAGAACCGTGGAGATGAGGCATGCCGACGTTTTTTGCACGACGGTACGCGCGAAGGCCCGACGCGATCGGCCGTACCGAGAAGGTGCTGAGCCTGGTGATTCTCGTCGTCGTCGCCGGCTTGGTCGCCGCGATCGTGCTGCACCTCACCTGGACGTGGGGGCGGGCGCCGATCCCTTGTGCAGAAATTTATCAGCAAAGCATGCCACAGCCGTTTCCGGCGTCCGGTCTGGCGGACTGGGCAGCGCCGGAACGCGTCGAGTCTTTCGCACCCGACGAGCTGTATCAGAAGATCAATGGTCGGGCCGACTTGTACCTGCAACATGGTGTGAAAGCACTGTGGTTCGGGACCTACACGTGCCCGGTAAACGGGCCTCGAACGGTGGACGTCTATTGGTACGAGATGGATACGCCGGCGAACGCAGCGAGGATCTACGAGGCTGAGCGGGCGCCGGATGCGCCCACGGTGGGTATCGGTGATGCCGGGTACCAGGTCGGCGGAGCGGTGTTTTTTCGGCAGGGTGCGAACTACGTGCAGGTGATTCCAGGCTCGTTGGATGGTGCAGATGCGCAGGTTGCGCTCACCATTGCCAGGCAATTGGCTGGCGTCATGAGTTCAACGGCGCTGCCTACAACTCAGCCGCTCCAGGATCGGATTCCCTGACGCGGCGATCGCGGACACGGCAGCCGGAGCGACGATGGCTGGGAGACTGACAAGACGTGACGTATTGCGGCGAGGGGCCGGCGCGGTGTTCGCTACGGGATGTGCGGCACTCGGCGGCTACCTGCTACATGATCCGCACGGGCGGCGAGGTTTGGGGACTCGCGCGCAGTCAGTGCGGCGACTGCCGAACTACTTCGCCGACGTGGGTTTCCCGGGGCAGAATCCGCGGATGAGCATGGCGATGGGCGACGTGCAGCGCATGGAACAGGTCGTGCGTGCGGCGATTGGTGGACTTGACCCGGATAAGGGTATGCGCCGGTTCATTCGCCGAGGAGACGTCGTCCTGATCAAGCCCAACGTCGGCTTCGACCGCCCGCCCGCGCTGGGTGCCACGACGCACCCGGAGGTGCTCCGCTGGGTGATCCGGCTCTGTCGCGAGGCCGGGACGCGCAGGATTCTGGTGACGGACCATCCGATCGAGTCGCCGGCCGCGTGCTTCGCCCGAACGGGGATCAGCCGGGTGGTCGAGGAGGAGGGGGCGGAGATTCTGCTCCCGGCCCAGCGGCACTTCGCAGAGGTGGGGGTGCGCGACTGCGAGCCTGATCGAGGCCTCGGCGAGGTCCTTCATCACTGGCCCATGTTGCATGCGCCGCTGGCCGAGGCGACGAAGGTCATCGGTGTGGCGCCGGTGAAGGACCATAATCTGGCGAGCGCGTCGATGAACCTGAAGAACTGGTATGGACTGCTAGGGGAACGCCGCAGTCGGTTTCACCAAGCAATTCACGAGACTATCAGTGACTTGGCGCTCCTGATGAGTCCAACGCTGGTGGTCGCCGATGCCACGCGCGTCATGATGCGAAACGGTCCCACCGGCGGGCGGCTCAGCGACATCAGCCCGGGGGGCGTGCTCGGTCGGCCCACCGTGGTTGCGTCGGTGGATCCTGTCGCGTGTGATGCTTGGTGTTACGAGAACCTACTGGGGCGCGATCCCGATCGGCTCGCGTATCTCGGTCTGGCGCGGGACAAGATCCGTGCGCGGGTTGTTGAAGGGGAAGCGCGGTTCGGCGAGTCTGATTGGCGCGCGTACGACGCGCGCGGGTTGGTCACGATGGTGAACGTATGAACGAACCTCGTTCCGGGAGTGCAGCTTCCAGCGAGCCGAAACCCTCGGGCTCCGCCGGGGCAACGGAGTCTTTGGCAGGGGCTGAGACGGTGCGGCCGGTGCGGTTTCGTGACTCCTGGAAGACCGGGCTCCTACGGATCACGACCGTTCGGATCATCGTGCAGGCCGTCATGTTCGGCCTGTTCGTGGCGTTTGCCCTGCTGACAACGTTCTCGAACGTCGACCGCTGTCCGGCCCTGTGTTTCTGGCTGGGCACGTTTCTCGAGATCGACCCGTTGATCGCGCTCGCGACCGCGATCACAACGCACACGGTGTATGCGGGGTTGTTGTGGTCGCTGATCATCCTGATCCCGACGTTCTTCCTGGGACGGTTCTTCTGCGGCTGGATCTGTCCGTATGGCACGTTGCACCACTTCATCGGGTGGCTGTTTCGCAGCCGGCAGGCTCGCACCGTCGATGCCAATCGCTATCGCCGAAGTCAGCACGTCAAGTACTACATCCTGGCGGCGATGCTCGTGGCGGCTGTGTTTGGCACGTTGCAGATCGGCCTGCTTGACCCGCTGTGTCTGCTATACCGCTCGACGACGGGGGCCGTGCTGCCGGCGTTGGGAATGCCGGCGCCGGATTTGTTTGGTGAGCCGCGTTATTGCGGCGGCGCGTGGCTGATCGGCGCGCTGTTGTTCGGTCTGCTGGCGATGAATCTCGTAGTCCCGCGGTTCTTCTGCCGCGTGCTGTGCCCCCTCGGTGCGTTGTTGGGGGTTGTCAGTCGTCTGGCCTGGTGGCGGGTTGATCGGGTTCCGGGGGCGTGCACGGGCTGTGATCAATGTCGTTTGCACTGCGAGGGAGCCTGCGACCCGCATATCAGGCTGCGCCGGGCCGAGTGCCTTGTGTGTTTCAATTGCATCGAAGACTGTCCCGAGAGGGCGCTGCGCTTCGCCTGCTTCCCGGATCGGAAGCATGAGATTGTGGGCACGGATGTTTCGCGCCGCAAGCTGATCTTCGCCGGCCTGGCCGGTCTTCTGTTTGGTCCCTTTGTGCGGACGTCCGGGCGACAAACGCGCGATTTCCCGAGCGATCTCATTCGCCCGCCGGGTGCGGTGGAGGAGCTTGAGTTTCTGGAACGATGTGTTAAGTGTGCACAATGTGCCCGCGTGTGCCCTACCAACGTCATCCAGCCGGCTCTGGTGGAGGCTGGCCTGGAGGGCCTTTGGACGCCGCGGATGAACTTCCGGATCGGGCATTGTCAACTGTACTGCACCGCGTGTGACGACGTCTGCCCGACAGGCGCGTTGGAGCGGGTTTCGATCGACCGCAAACTGGGGCTGGGCGAATTCACGCGCATCGGTCCCATCCGGCTTGGCACGGCCCACATCGACCCGGCCCGCTGCCTGCCGCACGGCAAGAGCGTCCCGTGTGTCGTCTGCGAAGAAGTGTGTCCGACCAGTCCGAAGGCTATCTATTCGGAGCGCGTGACGCGGACGCTGCGGGATGGCGAAGTGGTCGAGCTGCGCGTGCCGCGCGTCGACATCGACCGTTGCATCGGCTGCGGTCTGTGTGAGCATGCCTGCCCGGTCGTCGGTGATCAGCGCGCCATCTACGTTACGGCCGAGGGTGAGAGTCGCTCGCAGGATCACCCGGACCCGGACCGCAATCGTTCTGTACGTTTGCGGCCGGCGGCAGCACCTGCGCGCGTTGATCCCCGTTTGCAGTTGTAGATCGGGAAGCTCCGGGGTCTTGTCCGCCCGCCTGTCCGCAGGTTGCATGGCTACTGGATCTTCGATAGGCTTCTCCGGTTCTGAAACTGTGGCGGGATCGCACTTGGGGTACGTTGGAGACGCAGATGTTCAACTGGGGTCCGAGCGGGGCTGCGTACGGAATTCACTCTGCATTCTGCCGACGACTGGTGATGATGACTGGGGTCATCGGTCTGGCGATTTCGGGTTGTGTAACGCCCAGTGCCAAGCAGGAGACAGCCATGCAGCAGGGCCGGCCGGAAGCTGGACTGCCGGATCTGACCGCCGAGCACGCTCCTCCCGGAATGATGTGGGCCGACACGTTGAATCTGCGCAATGTCGTGCAGGATTGGCGCAGGGCGCAAGCGAGGGCGTCAGTAGACGGGACACCGCTGACGCTGAACGGCCAGGTTTACGCGCGTGGGATCGGGACGCACGCCTACAGCGAGATGATCATCGATCTCAAGGGGGCGGCTCGGTCGTTCCACGCCGTCGTCGGTGTGGATGCCGAAGCCGAGGATCGCGGTGCCGTCGTGTTCGTCGTGTGGGTCGACGGCAAGGAGGCGGCCCGATCGCGGTTGCTGCGTGGCGGAGAGGAGCCGCAGCCGATATCGGTTGATCTTATCGGGGCTCAGCGGATGAAGTTGATCGTCGAGGAGGGCGACGACAGCATCGATACGGATCATGCTGACTGGGGCGGCGCCCTGTTCGTCCTGGAGCCGGGGGTCACGGAGCGACCGATGAGCGTCCCGATTCCGGTCGAGCCGCCGCCGGACATAGCCATGGGGACCGCGCCGGAGCCGGCGATCCACGCTCCGCGGATCACGGGTGGTACGCCGGGGCGGCCGTTTGCGTTTCAGGTCCCGGCGACCGGGGCGAAGCCGCTTCGGTATTCGGCCAGGGACCTTCCCGCCGGCCTGCAACTGGACGCGGTGACCGGGATCATCTCCGGGGCACTGCACGGGCCCGGTACGACGCCGGTCGAGGTCACTGTCGAGGGTCCGGCGGGCGTGGCGAAGAGCACACTGACGATTGTGGGTGGTGAGCGGGCCTTGGCGTTGACGCCGCCGCTGGGCTGGAACTCGTGGAACGTTTGGGGACCTTCCGTTGACGATGCCAAGGTTCGTGCGGCTGCCGACTGGATGGTCAAGAGCGGTCTGGCGGCCCACGGTTACCAGTACATCAACATCGACGATGCGTGGGAGGCGGCCGAGCGCGACGAAGACGGGCGGATCCGGGGCAACGAGAAGTTTCCCGACATGAAGGCGCTGGCTGACTATGTGCACAGCAAGGGACTGAAGCTGGGCATCTACTCGTCGCCCGGCCCCAAGACGTGCGGGGGGTACTTGGGGAGCTACGAACACGAGCGCCTGGATGCGAAGACATACGCCGAATGGGGAATCGACTTCCTGAAATACGATTGGTGTTCCTATGACCAAGTGGCCCCGGACCACAGCCTTGCGGAGCTGCGCAAGCCGTACGAGCTCATGCGCGAGGCCCTGGACGACTGTGGGCGGGACATTGTCTTCAGCCTCTGCCAATACGGTTGGGGGAACGTCTCCGAGTGGGGCGCTGATGTCGGCGGCAACTGCTGGCGAACGACGGGGGACATCTGGGACTCGTGGTTCAGCATGTCGAAGATCGGCTTTGCGCAAAACGGGCTCGAGCCGTACGCCGGCCCCGGTCACTGGAATGATCCGGACATGCTCGTTGTTGGCAAGCTGGGTTGGGGGGAGGATCTCCACCCGTCGAGGCTGAGTCCGCACGAGCAGATTACGCATATAACGCTGTGGACTCTGCTGGCATCGCCGCTGCTGATTGGCTGTGACCTTGCGCAGTTGGATGATTTCACGCTCGCGTTGCTGTCGAACCCGGATGTGCTGGAGGTCAGCCAGGACCCCCTGGGTCGCCAGGCAGCGCGCGTTGCAGTCGTGGACAAGCACGAGGTGTGGGCACGCCCGCTGGCGGACGGATCGATCGCAGTCGGGCTTTTCAACCGCTCGCGCGACAGAGCCACGATCACGGCGACGTGGGAGGTTCTTGGCCTCGACGGGCCCCAGAACGTCCGTAATCTCTGGAAACGACAGGGCGAAGGCTCGGTCGAGGGTGCGTATTCAGCATCCGTGGCTGGTCGCAGCGCGGTGTTCGTCCGGATCAGCCCGGTGACGAACGGCGGACAGTAGGGCAGGCCGGCTCAAGACGCGAGCCGCGCGCCGCCCGGCGTAACGGCCGACCTGTCGCCGGAGCCGCGGGCGTTACTCGGCCGCCTGCCCGGGCTTGAATCGGACGAATGCCTCGATGGCTTGGTACTCGGGCAGGCCGAGGCGATCGTAGAGCTCCGCGGTGATGCGGTTCCGATCTTCGGCTCGCTGCCAGAACTCCCGTGGATCCCACGGTCCCGGGAAGAGGGCTTTGTCCTTCTGCGATTGGTGTTTGAAAATCGCCATGCGCTTGCGATCGACCTCGTCCGGGCTGAGCGGGACGGCCAGATCGATGATGTGCGGGTCCCATTCCTGCCAGGCGCCGAGATAGTAGAGGATCTCGCAGCCCTTCATCCAGTCCTTATCGATGAGGTGTTTGACGGCTGTCTCGACGGCGGCCAGACAGACGCGATGCGTGCCGTGCGGATCGGACAGGTCGCCAGCCGCATAGATCTGCTGTGGCTGAGTCTTCTCCAGAAGCTCCACGATGATCTGGATGTCTTGCTCGCTGATCGGTTTCTTCTTCACACGGCCCGTGTCGTAGAAGGGCATGTCCAGAAAGTGGATGTTCTCCAGCTTGACACCCGAGTAGTGGGCGGCGGCCCGTGCTTCGCATTGACGGATCAGCGTCTTGATCTTCCGCAACTCGGGTGTATCGATCTGGCCGGGGTCCTTGTCAGCGACGAATGAGCGGATCGCGGCTTCGATGCGCTCCGCCTGATCCTCGCTGAAGAGGTCGAAGGCGTGGCAGAAGTCACCGACGAAGTCGGCGTGCTTGACGGCTTCCTCGTCGAAGACGGCGATGTTGCCGGACGTCTGGTAGGCCAGGTGCACATCGTGCCCCTGCTCACACAGACGTATCAACGTGCCGCCCATCGAGATCACGTCATCGTCCGGATGCGGGCTGAAGACGACGACGCGCTTGGGGAAAACGTCGGGCGATCCATTGCGTCGTGGCCGGCCGGGTTTGCCACCGGGCCAGCCGGTGATCGTGTCACGCAGGCTCTTGAAGACCACAATGTTGACGTCGTAGGCGGAGCCACGCGCCGAGAGCAGTTCCTGCAAGCCGTGCTCGTTGTAATCCTCCTCGACCAGCTTCAGAATCGGCTTGTCGAGCTTCTGGGCGAGCCAGATGACCGCATGTCGGGTGGTCGCCGCATCCCAGTCCTGCCCAAACTGCGCCACGGGGCCGAGCAGCCAGGGCGTCTTGATGGGCGTGAGCTCACCCGCGGCCGCCGAGTCGAGCACGAATCGAACGTTGGGGTGTTCCTGGAGGAAACTGGCTGCGACAGATTCTGTCACGTCACCTTCGATGGCTTCCTGGATGATCCGCGCCTTCGATTCGCCGAACGCGAGCAGCACGAGCTTCCGTGCCCTGAGGATCGTGCCGACGCCCATCGTGATCGCGCGGCGGGGGACATTCCACTCCCCGAAGAAATCGCTGGCGGCGTCCAGCCGTGTCACCTTGTCCAGAGCGATCAATCGCGTGTGGCTCTCCCGTGACGAACCGGGCTCATTGAACCCGATATGCCCCGTGCGGCCGATGCCGAGGATCTGGTAGTCGATGCCGCCGGCTTCCTCGATCTCCCGCTCGTACCGCTTGCAGTACGCCGCGATCTCCTGCTGCGGCAGGGTGCCGCCCGGGATGTGTACATTGGACGGGTCAATGTCGATGTGGTCGAACAGATACTCGGCCATGAAGCGGTGATAGCTCTGAAGCGCATCGGGCTCCATTGGCCAGTACTCGTCCAGGTTGAACGTGACCACGTTGCGGAACGAGAGACTTTCCTCGCGGTGCAGCCGAACAAGCTCGTCGTAAACGTCTTGCGGCGTCGATCCGGTCGCGAGGCCCAGAACCGCGTTCCTGCCGGCCGCAGCCTTCTCGCGGATCAGTTCAGCGATCGCGCGCGCGACAGCGGCGCTGGCACTCCGGCTCGAATCAAAAACGAAGACGCCCGGGCCGGTGGGACCTGTCGGTATGGGCATGCCTGGCTTGAGCGGAAAACGATAGAGTTCCGGCATAGTCCAACACCTTCTTCTTCTGCGGCCGACAAGTCTCCGAGCGGCCGCCGGCTTCGTTCAACTTCGTCCACACGCTGCCAAGATTGCCGACCGACACCCGGTCGACCTGGCCTTGGCCCACTCCCCAAGCTCACAGCTTCCGGTTTCTGCGGCCAGCGACGTTTTCGTCCGGCCATCGAGGCGGTGACCGCAATCTCCGGATCGCACCGGAGCTTCGATGCCCGGCGCGCCGCTGCGAACATCCCCCCGGTCGGTGCTCGGCGATGCGGGGCCGGCTGGGCCCCTTGCCATCAGCCGGCGACACCGCGGCACATCCTCTCTCGCGTCACGCGGTGGCTGGACCGCCGCCAAGGCAACGTATTATACGCCGGATTTCGCTTTCTGGCCGCCGGGGTGGAAGAGGGCTGACGGCGGAATCCGCTGCTTCTCGGTTTCCGGTCCCGTGTAGTACACCTCCAACGCGACCGCCCCGGTCCGTTCGAAGTACGTGACGGTGATGGGGTGCAGGCCCGTAGCCAGCGCCACGCTGCCGGCGGCCTCCTGAACCTCGTGCAGCCCGTCGTTGTCCACGACCAGTTCGTCCCCGATATAGAGCCGGCTGCCGTCGTCGGACACCGTGTGGAACGTATACACCCCGTCGCGTGGGATTCGAAGCAGTCCGTGGTACCGAAAGGCGAATCGGTAGATGCTGGTGCGTGGCGAGAACTCGAAATCCGCGATCGTGCCGCTCTTCATCGGTGTCAGTGCGTCGAAATCGGGAAGCCGATCCCACACACCCTCGAAGTACTCGTACAACAGCCCCTCAACGGGCTCCGCGACGTCAACGGGCGGCCGTGGAGCGACTTTGCGGAACGTCGCGCGGGAACATCCACTGACAGGCTGTCCGTTCCGGAAGCCGCGTGCGGTGATGGTGGCCGACTTGTGCAAGCGGATCGAACCGTCAGCCCGCGGCGACTGTACCGTCGGGGGGTTGTTGTCCTCGGTGTAGCGGACGTCGACATCGCTGCGATCGGTCGTGACCGAAACGGCCAGCGAGTCCACAAACATGTCCGTCGGCGCGTCGATGATCGGGGGATCGACCACGTCAGGGTGCCCGACGATGTCTACGACGGCGACGGAGTTGATCGTGTCCGGCGGCTGCGCGGGAAGATGGACAACCAGCGCGTCCTCCTTCCGCACGATCTTGAGGGGGCTGCGACCCGGATCGGCGAGCAGGAATGCCTGGCGACCCTCGTTCGACAACCCGCTGACAACCAGTCGTCTGTCATTCGGCCAGTCGAATACGTGGAGGTAGAGCCGGGTGTTGCCGTTCTCAGTTGTCTTGCACGTGCATCGACCCCAGGTCAGCTCCCGGAAGGGGCTTGCGGTTGTGCCGTGGATCGCCTCGCCGTTCACACGCATCCAGGCGCCGATCTCGCGCAGGCGCTCGACACAGGGTTGCGGGAAGAGCCCCTCGGCCGTGGGCCCCACGTTGAGCAGGAAGTTGCCGCCTTTCGAGGCGGTGTCGGCGAGCATGCGAATCAGGTCCGCGGTGGATTTCCAGTCGGTGTCCTGACGGTTGTAGCCCCAGTGCCGGTTCATCGTCATGCACGTTTCCCAGTCCACGCCGGTCAGACCGCGCGGCGGGATTTCCTGTTCCGGCGTGCCGTAATCGCCCTCGAATTCGTCGCTCGTGGTCATGCCCTGCATGCCGCGCCGGCCCTTGTCGACGCGGTTGTTGACGATGACGTCGGGCTGGAGGCTGCGGACGTGCCGGCACAGGTCGCGTCCGTGCTCGTGAGTCCAGGTGCCTTCCCATTCGCCGTCGAACCACATGATGCCGATCGGGCCGTAGTTCGTCAGGAGTTCGCGCACCTGGTTCTTGAGGTAGGCGAGGTATCGATCGAAGTCGGCCCCGTCGGCCGACCGCGGCTCCCACTCGCGCCGCGGCAGGTAGTCCGCGTGATGCCAGTCCATGATGGAGTGATACCAGCACATGCGAAGGCCCGCTTTCTGACAGGCCGCCGACATCTCCTTCATGATGTCGCGCTGGAAGGGTGTCGCCATGATGTCGTAGTCGGTGTGCTGCGAATCGAACAGGCAGAAGCCGTCGTGGTGTTTTGTCGTGATCACCACGTATTTCATGCCGGCTTGCTGCGCCATGCGCACCCACGCCTCGGCATCGAATCGCGTCGGGTTGAACTTCTCGCGGAACGTCTCGTACGCATCCAGCGGAATCCGGCCGGAGTGCATGATCCACTCGCCGTGGTCGTCGTTGTCCTGCCACTGGCCGGCTGGAACCGCATAGAGCCCCCAGTGGATAAACAGCCCGAAGCGAGCCTCTCGCCACCACGACATGCGCCGGTTGCGCTGCGCCTTCGTTTCCGTCGACATCTTCGAATCCTCGTGGATGGTTGCTTGCGCGCTGCAGTACGACGCGTTCCAGATCATCATCAGAACGAAGATCGTGCTCGCGGTGCGACGCATGGGCTAGATTCTCCTTGCCACATGGCAGAATACAGTCGCCGGCGCAAGGCGGCTACACGTTTCCCGAGAGGGCTCGGTTGCACACTGAAGAACACGCGCCGCCCTGCGAGCAGCAGGACGACGCGTGTGGTGATCTGGTGGAGCCGATCAGCCGCCGATCAGGCCGACGAACGGGTTGATGTCATCGAAGTCCACGTCACCGTCTTGGTCGCAGTCGGCATTCAGCCAGCGGCAATTGGGGTACTGCGCGTCGTACGCCGCTTGGCCGCTGAGGGCGAGCACAAACGGGTTGATGTCGTCGAAGTCGACGTCCCCGTCACAATCCATGTCGCCGAGGGGCGGCAGCGGCGACGGCTCGAAGCCCACGCCGTCCAGCCAGAGTGTGAAGCCGGCGCCCCACGTGTCGGCATGCAGCTCGAAGTAGTTGATCTCCGCGAGGTCGGGCGAACCGACTGTGCTGCGCTGCCACATCGAATTCCCGGCCGTTGGCACGGTAAACTCAACCCACTGGCCGATCGCCATGTTGAGGACGTCCGACGCCGGTCGCCACTCGAAGTAGCCATCGTCGAAGTTGCCCAGCCGTATCCGCGGGCTGTGGTTCTGGAAGCCGAGGTTGGGGTTGTCGGCATACGCCCAAAAGTGGATGTCCTCAACGTCGCTCAGGTCCCAGCGAGCGAGCAGCCCGTAGGGATAGCGCACGTAGTTGTCGGCGCCGCCTGTCGCTTCGCAACGTAGCGAGGCTTGCCCCGCCACCTTGGTGGCCGTGTCGTCACTGAGCGTGATGGTGCCGTCCTGGCTCCAGAAGCCCCAGTTGGAGGCGTTCAGTTCGGTCATGTCCACCGGCGGGTAGAGTTGCACATCGCCGCCAATCGCGAGCTGCCGCTCGAAGATGGCGACGTCGGTTTGCCCCGACCAGTAGGCGTTGTTGACCTCGGTGATATTGAGCCACGCGTAGTCCACAAAACCCTCGTGCTGGACC
>Ga0272441_10007039_pt1 | contig 18480 bp, 15 predicted proteins | sample SSMProp6N_FD_193582 | JGI IMG/M metagenome (GOLD analysis project Ga0272441, IMG submission 193582) | Marine sediment archaeal communities from Little Sippewissett salt marsh, Falmouth, MA, United States - SSM-Prop-6N | ecosystem: Environmental > Aquatic > Marine > Wetlands > Sediment ... | reverse complement strand
CATACGCGGTCGACCGCTTGACCCATCCCCACCCCCTTGACCACCAAGGTGGCTTGGCGCGGGTTGTCTGCTATTGGAAAAGGCTGCGAATAATGATCTCCGCAAAGCCAGTCGCATAAAGCAGGGGACACTAACGTGTTGCCTTGTCGGCTCCGGCGCCTTTCCTTCCCAGATATACCACATGCCCGGTGCCGCGCCCCGACCGGTGACGGGTCGACACGAACCCGGCCGTTGCCAGGCGCTTGGCAAAGCCGGCGTCGTAGTCTTCACCCCAAACGGCAAAGACCCCATCCGGCTTGAGGGCCGCCCGGGTCGTATGGATGGCGATGCTTCCGTAGAGCGGATCGTTGCGCGTGTGGCTGCGCACGTATGGACCGGTATAAAGGTCCAGGATGACGGCATCCAATTTCTCCGGTGCATCGTCTTTCGCATAGCGATGAATCAGTTGGGCCACATCGCAGATCTCCACCTTGACGCGTTCGTCTGCCACGGCATGGTCGGTCAGCACCGCCAGAGGGCCCCGGCACCACGCCAGCACCACCGGATTTAATTCGGCCACCATGATGTGCGCCGTGGCAGGCAAGGTGTCGAGTACCGCCTTTAGCGTAAAACCCATGCCCAACCCCCCCACCAGCACCGACGGCTGGGTCGAATGCTTGAGGTGGCCGCAGGCCAGTTGCCCAAGGGCCACCTCGGACCGGTTGGCCATGCTGTTCATCAGCACCTGGCCGCCCACGGTGATTAGAAAATCTCGCTCCCCGCGCTTTCGCAGTTCAAGGAGGCCCGCTTGGGTGGGAATACGGTCGATCGTTTGCCAAGGCTGGGCCATGGGTTTAACCACCTTTCTGCAAGGGTCAGATAATCCGCTGCACCCGAATTGATCGTTGTTAACAAATTTAGGCCTGTTTGAACAAGCCCATGGTGGCTGTCCCCGGCGATTGTTTTCCCCGATATCCAGACAGTTTGCAGTCAACCCCCGATGTTGCCCCGATGTTCCGATGGACAGCGACAATCAGAATCGCCGGGGATCTCACTGAATTCCGAAAGGACGCTCGCCCGACGGTGATTCCCAATGGCCGGTGTCGCCTGTCAGCGGGCGGTTAACTTGATCTCGATCCGACGGTTTTTCCGGTAGGACGCCGGGGTGTCGGCCGAATCGAGGGGATGGAATTTACTGAAACCGGCAGCGGCCATATGGGTCTCGGGAATCCCCTGGCTGGACAGGAAGCGAACCACCGAGACGGCTCGGGCGGTGGACAACTCCCAGTTGGAGGGAAACCGTCCCGAGGTCACCGGTACACGGTCGGTGTGACCGTCGATCCTCAGGATCCAATCGATCTCCGGCGGGATTCTGATCACCAGTTCGTTAAGGGTGGCGGCCAGCTGGGTGAGGTGGTGGATGCCCGCCGGGCCAAGTTCTGCCGAACCGGTGGAAAACAGCAGCTCTGCCTGAAAAACAAATCGGTCGCCTTCGATGCGGATCAGGGGATTGTCACCCAGCACCCTTCTCAGTCGGCCGAAAAATTCCGACCGATAGGCTTCCAGGTCGTTGATGCGCCGCGCCAACGCAAGGTTCAGGCGTTTGCCAAGGTCCTTGATTTCAGTATCCTTGATCGTGCTTTCACCGTGGGCAAGATCCAAGGCCTGGCTGACCTGTTCCAGGCGGGCCTTGAGGGTGGCGATGCTCCGGTTCAACTGGGCGATCTGAGCCCGGGCGCTGGCCGAAAGGCGGCGCTCCTCAGCCAGGGCCTGCTCCTGTTCACCGATCAGGGCGGATAGGGCCTGAATGCGAATCTCCTTGTGCTGGATCGCTTGTTGGGCCAGCCGCGTTCGCTCCTGGGTATCGGCCATTCGCGCCTCAAGGGCTTTCGAGCGATCCCGCAGCATCCCGATCTCTGCCTGGCTGGACTGCAGCGCTGCGGTCATGCCGCCGACGCGGTCCTCGAGTTCACGGCGCAACTGCCGCAGGGCGTCGATGTCCTCCTGCAGACTGCCGATCATCAGCAGCTGCTGCTCGATCTGCGCCTGATCCTGCCGGGCGCCGGCCGCCATCTGCGCGACCGTATCATCCAGCACCGCTTTGGCGTCGGTGAGGGTGGCCATCGTGAAGGACAATTCGGAGATGGTGGCCGCCAGTTCCCTGTTGCGCCGGTCTTCGAGCCCCAGCTGGGAGGTCAATTGGTTGACTTTTCGCTGCAGAAGGGCCAGCTCGCTCTCCTGTCCGGAAAGGACCTGGCTCAGCAGGAACTGAGCAATAGAGAAAATCAGGACCAGAAAAATGACCACCATGAGAAGCGCACTGAGCGCGTCCACATACCCGGGCCAGACATTAAATTCACGCGGGGAACGTTTGGCGATGGTCGACATGGCTCAGGCACTCATGGCCGCGACAGGGCGATCGTCGGACGATGCGGCAGCGGATGGTCGATCGGACAGCACCTGTGCGACCATGCGGTTGTTTTCACGCAGTTCCTGAGTCATCAGGATCAGCTGGTCCTTGATCTCATGAGACCCCTGGGGCATCGGCAAGGCCTCGAAGCCCGACGCCTGGCCCTCTGCCTTGTCGATCAGATGCGTCACCTCGGACAGCCACTCCTCCAATTCGTTGAAGAAGCGGTTCTGGGCATGCCCCGCCTGGAGATCGATACACCCTACGACCAGCGACCCGCCGAGACCGAACAGGGAAGAGCTGAAGGCCGTACCCATACCACTCAAGGGGCCCTGGAGACCGGTTTTGAGGTTCTCGAACACCGCTGCGAAGTCGTGCCGGGCCACCTCCATCCCCTCGATGACGCGCCAGACCGAAGAGATGGTCCCTAAAAGCCCCCAAAACGTGCCCAGGAGGCCCAGGAAAACCAGGAGCCCAATCATGTAGCGGGAGACGTCGCGAGACTCTTCCAGTCGCCCGCGAATCCCGTCCAGAACGGTGCGCATGGAAAAAGCCGACAGCGAGAATCGATCCCGGTTGAGGCCCTCCAGGTGCTTGGCCAGAGGTTTCATCAGGCGGGTAGGGTCGGAGACGGAAATCCCGATATTCCCCGTACGGAACATCTTAATCCAGTGCAGCTCCGGTTCCAGGGCGAAAACCTGGCGCATGTTAATGGCAATACCGGTGACCAGGGCCGCCAGGATCAGCAGGTTGAATCCCCAATTGGCCATAAAGGCCATTTTCAGGGGCGCAAACATCAGCAGACAGACTACGGCGACAATCCCTAAATAGAGGGTCATCCATAAAAGTTGATGGCGTGGATGGTTCATCGGACTCCCTTTATATGGTGTGCGCGTTTTCCGGACGGGCGTTATTGACTCCATGCCGGGAACACCCGCCCAGAGAATGATTATCAAATAGTGTGCCACTTTTAGACGACTCAATTTCATATTGAATATCAGTAAATTGCGATGTGATGCGGGTTTAAACCGGCAATGATTTGACAACGGCCGTCAGAAAGCGGTCACCCCTCATGGACGTGACGCGACCATGCGCAGGCAGAAAATTCTGCAATGAAACCCTTCTGCCCTTCCGGAAGGGATATCTTTCGATCCAGGCCGGTTTCTCCTTGTTTCCGGGCAAAAACCCTAACTTTCCGTTTCTTTTTGGAATCCGTCAGGCAGCAAACCATTTATGGATTCGTGCCTTAATTTTTCGTTGAAAATGCCGATATATCCATCCAGTGAATTGAAGATTCCGGGTAACCACGTGAGGTGGTTATTGCGGGAAAATGGGAGTGTTATCAATGACTGTGAAAATCGCCGTTCTCGCTCTTGCCGCCCTGATCCTTGCCGCAATGCCGGCTTATGCCAATCAAACGGCCGTCATCCCCGCCTATTCGTTTGTATCGGCATTTCAATCGTCGATGAAGGAATATCAAAATTTTATAATGAACCAGAACCGCGCCGCCGCACGGAAACTGTTGAATTCCGAAAAAGTCTTTCTTTCGCCGAGAGATGTCCGCGTCGAGGTGGTCGCGGTTGACGAAAGCATCGCCAAGGTGAAATTGAGCCGATTGGATGAGAATGCCCAGCCGGTCACACTGTATTTCTGGACCCTGGCCGAACAGCTGAAAATCCTGCCGCAAGAATAGCCCATGCCAACCCGGCCTCGGTATGGGCAACCCCCACTCAGGACATCTGTTTTTATATTATTTCCCACCAAAAAAATGGGAAAACAACACCAACACCTTGACAAGAATAGGAATATTTGCAAACGTGTACGTGCTTCACCTGCCAATTTCGCCATCACAGAATCGGAGTTCCACCCATGGTCCTCAAGAATTTTGGCATGAAAGTAAATCAGAGACAATGAAGCCCAAACCGAATCGCCAAAAACGCTCACGCCGCACCTCCTATATCATCGCTGAGTACACCGTCAAAGAGGGGACACATCGGGACGTGATCAAGAACATTGGTGCGGGTGGCCTGTTCATCCGGACATCGAGGAAGGTTGCCGAAGGGCAACCCATCGTCCTCGAATTTCCATTGTTTCGATTTGACAACGCCATTCGGGTATCTGGAAAGGTGGTTCGCAGGGACGCTGACGGCTTCGCCGTGGCCTTCGATGAGCTTCTGGATGCGTTGGAATCAAAAAATGGCCAACTTCCGGAGATCGTCCACGAGATCAATCGATCACCCTGAAGCGAAGCGTGAACTCACCGGCCGGTGTGATCACGGCCGTATATTTCTCACGGGTTACAGCAGATAATCGAAGGCATCCTGTTCGAAGGCATCCCATGCATACCCATCGTATGCGGTGCACCAAGACGATGCGGAAGGATGCGTTGATCGTTTCAACTTATTTCATTTGACGTTTATGGCTGAAACACATAATTTAATCCCCGTTCCCAAGTCCCCTTAATCAACGGTTGCGTATCCCTTCTTAATCGGTGGCTCCTTCGGCTAAAAGGTCAAAATGAATCATCTCAAAGCGTCAGATGCGTTCAGGACAATGGGTGTGGCCACCATTATCATGATGACCAGCATTTTCCTCAGCCGCGTCACCGGCATCGCTAGAGAGATGGTGCTTGCCGCGTTGGCGGGCGCCGGAACTGAAGTCGATGCCTATCGCGTCGCTTTCGTGCTGCCCGAAATACTCAATCACATTCTGGCCAGCGGATTTTTATCGGTGACCTTCATTCCCATTTTCTCGCGCTACCTGGCCGAAGGAAAGGAAATCGATGGATGGCGAACCTTTTCCAATATCTCGACAGTATTTGGCGTCCTCCTGATTGTGCTCATCGCAGCGGGAATGATTGTAGCCCCCAGCGTGGTCCCTTTATTGGCACCGGGGCGCCAGGACCCTCAATTTATCGCTCTGGCTGTGAGAATGACACGGATTACCTTGCCGGCCCAGTTCTTCTTTTTCGCCGGAGGCATGCTGATGGCGGTGCAATATGCAAAGAAGCGCTTTCTGTTTCCGGCCCTGGCGCCTTTGATCTACAATCTTGGCATCATTTCCGGCGGGTGGCTGCTCGGCCGTCGGTTGGGTGTGGAGGGTTTTTGCTGGGGGGCGCTGGCAGGTGCCGCGATAGGCAGCTTTGCGATCCAAATTATCGGTGCCGTTCGAATCGGCATAACATTTCGGCCCGTCATTGACTTTACCCACCCGGACATCAGACGCTATGTCTTATTGACGTTGCCCCTGATGATCGGGCTGACCATGGTTTTTTCGACGGAGCTGTTCTCAAAATTCTTCGGCAGCTTCCTGTCGGCGGGAGCCATTGCCTGGATTGATTATGCCATGCGTGTCATGCTCATGTTGGTCGGTTTCTTCGGACAGGCCGTGGGCGTCGCCTCCTATCCCTATATGGCGCAGTTGGCCGTTCAAGGGCGCCTTTCAGAGTTAAATGATATCATCAACACCCTCTTGCGCTATCTATCCATCGTCATTCCGGTATCGGTTCTGGTCGCCGTGCTGCGGCATGAAATTGTCTACGTGCTTTTCGAGCGGGGCCGATTTTCTCCCGAAGATACGAAAATGACGGCCTTGACGTTGTCTTGTCTGATGGTCGGAGCGATTGCCTTCATCTCCCAAACCGTTGTCAACCGCGGTTTTTATGCGACTCAGAACACGCTTTTACCGGCGGTTTTCGGCACCATTGCCGTGGTTCTGAGCCTGCCCATGTACTGGATCGGATTAAAACTCTTCGGCGTTGCCGGGGTTGGGCTGGCCATTTCCGCATCAGCCATCCTCCAGACCATTCTTCTGTTTTCAGTCTGGAATCGGCGCAGCAACAATACGGCCGCCATCGGTGTGTATCGCGCCTATCTGAACGCCACGATTGGCGCGCTGGTCATCGGGGCAATACTCTGGTCGGTGCACGGGGCGCTTCAAATGCGCCTTGATGGCCAAACCCTGGTCACCAACCTGGCCGTGATCAGTGTCGTTTCAGGGGTCTTCGTCGGGTTAACCGGGTTGTGGGGCTGGATCTTTAAAATCGAGGCCATCCAATATGTGTTCAGTCGCATCGCATCCTCGAATTTCCTAAAAAAAAGCTGACACGGTTAAACCAACAGGTTCAGACTTAAATTTTCTCGTCGACACCTCAGATCGCAAGGTCTGTTTAGGAAATTGACCGATGGAAACCGTTATTATAATCTTGCCCATTATCGTTGTCGTCCTTGTTGTTTTTCTCATCAGGGAAGGTCTCTCGTTTTACAGGTATGTGAAGTATTGCAAACTTCATGAAGCAGCCAAGACCGGCAGAATCAAAAAAGTTCGCAGACTCCTTGAAGCGGGACATCCGGCAAACGCCGTGGACCCCAGCTTTGGTTTGACGCCGCTTCATTTTGCCGTGCGAAACGGTCATGTCGAGGTCGCCCGGCTGCTCATCGAAAATGGCGCCGATCTCACCCAACCGTCATCCCATGGCATCACCCCGCTCGACTGGACGTCATCCTACCTTGACCCCGACCAGCGCGCCGCGCTGTTGCGCGTTGCCGATAGTAACGCGGACACCGACGAGGTTTAGAACCTATCTCAAAAATAAGGATCAGGGTTCAGGGCAAGGCATGCAAAGGCGAAAAAGCGCAGCATACAGGTAGTATCTGAGCATGTTGAGCCGTTTCATAACGCCGCCATGGACGCTTAGACTATTTTTGAGATAGGTGATAGTCCATGTTTACAGGATAATGACGATTGTGTAGGATAATATAGGGCTATAATTTACACCGCTCAAATAAAGGATTCCATCATGGCTATTCATCTGTTGCCTCTGGCCAAACTGGCCCTCATGGCCGGGAAGGCGGGGACATCGAAAGCGACCGGCGCTGCCATGATCAAACAGGCGGCTTCCCGCTCGGCAAGCAAACAGGTACCCGGATGGGTGGTAAAGGGGGCATTGGCCGGCTTGATCGGATTCAAGCTGCTGTTTCTATTGCTCTTGGCCCATAAACGCAACGTGTTCAAATCGCCCACCCAAGTCGGCAGTGCCTGTCCTCACTGCAGACATTTTGTCAATTTAAATGAAATCTCCCACGCCTTCACTCCCCGACTGATCGACAAAGAGTTTGTCTTCAGTGGAACCTGTCCGTCCTGCCATGAGATCATCTCTATTCGGGACAGTGGTCTGAAATCAGTCTCCTGATACAACCCCACCTGCCAGATCGAATAGACACCAAGCCCTTGACAAGAAAAGGAATTTTTGTAAATGTAGAGAAGATCCGCCTAATAGAACCACTTCCGTCTGCCAGAGGAGTCACTGAAGATGAAAGAGACATATCTGATCGGATACGCCGCTTGTTCGGCATCATCGGTATCATCTTTGGAACTGTAATTATCGCCTGGATCAGGTAGGAGAAACCATGGCACTGACGAAACAGGGCATCGTTAAACAGATTTACGATGAACTCAGATTCCCCAAGAATCAATCCGTTGACATCGTAAACTCCCTCCTTGAGATCATCAAAGGGACACTGGCGTCCGGTGATGATTTACTGGTAAGCGGCTTCGGCAAGTTCTGCATCCGGGACAAGAAGGAACGGAAGGGCCGCAACCTGGTGACGGGTGAAAATATAACCTTTCCGGCAAGACGGGTGGTGACATTCAGGTGCTCCGGCAAGTTGCGGGATAAGGTGAACGTCGCCATGAAAACAGGATCGGATCGACGCCGCTATCCCCGCCACCCCGCCGCGTTTGCTGTGAAATATACCGTCAACTCGGTGACGTATCGGGATTTGGTCAGGAACGTCAGTGCCGGAGGCATCTATATTGGAAACTGGAGAGCGATCAAGGATGGACAACAAATCAGCCTGCAGTTCCCGGTGTCTGCCTTCGAGAAAAAGCCCAGCGTAATGGGAACGGTAATGCGCTCTCGGGAAAAGGGGTTTGCAGTGATATTTGACAATCCGATTGAAGAGAAGATTTGCCGGACCGGTCAAGATCCTGGAATAGAAATTGAGCGTTATCGATCAGTAACACTTGATGCCCATGAACCTCAACGCCTTCACCACCGGCAAGGGACCTGACGCCGGACTCTGCCAAATCGCCTTCAAAGAAGATGCTTGCATACAAACCCTGCATATTGGCAGCAGTTGTCAGGGTTATGGACCAGATAAATCCGGTAAAGGCTCCCTCGAGTCCACAAGCAACGATAACACCTGACATCCCAATTATCTTAAAATTGTCGAAAAACCGGCCGCCATCTTTGGCAACGAGGAAGATGCATAATATCCCTGCGATCGTCAGTCCCCTGAACAACAGATATTGCCATCGATAGGTTTGCGGATCGACCATGTAGCGAATCGTTTTACACATTTTACTGATATCAACGACTCATCCAATAAAACAGTCCAGGAAGATCGGCAATCCCTATCGTCAGAAAGACGGTATTATCAAGGTTATTGATGATATCCCGGGCTCCCAGACTGATACGCACCCGGTTCTTGATAAAATTGACATGCACATCCACGCCGAAGCTCGTCTGGTCCGTGTCTTCCGGCTTGGTCCAGTTATGATAGACGGCCGGTGTGACGCCCCACCCCGAGAAAAGGGCAGTTTTTTCAATCCGCGTCAGATCCAGACCCAGGACCCCGAAATTTTGGCGATCATCATCCGCATTGGAATTGATCACGCCGCCGGTGAATCCCAAACCCAGGCGCAGGCCTAAATTGGTGCGTTTGAAATTCCAGGTCGGCTGCCAGAAAACCATTACATCCCCGTCCATGACGTCAAATGAAGCTTCATAGGGGATGATGTTGCGCCAAAACCAGGATTCAGGGGCCGTCGACGGCGAAAAGGTGAAATCCGGGTACTTGTAGGTTGCGGTCCGAAGCGTCAACGCACCGGCCCCCATGAGGGTGGTATTGGCCTGATCCCGTATTTCAGGATCCGGTTCGCGGGCCTGGTAAATGGCATCCGCCTGCTGTTCGAGGTAGACCAGGCGGTAGGTTGCCCGGCTGACTAGTTCGTGGGCCCAGTATTCCGGATCGTCCATGATCAGGGTCAGCAGAACGGTTTGCCCGCCGGGAGATGGCGTGGGCGCGAAACCTTCGGCCCTGAGGTGCTCGAAAAAGGCCTGTTCAGTCGAAAGAAGCTCCTCCGACGTGGGATCGCCTTGAGCGGCAGCCAGAAATGCCAGGTCGAGGCCATCGTGGATGATGCGCATATCGCGCTCTTCCGCTGGCATGGGGTCGTAGGCGTAGTGCACCCCCCCTTCCTGACCGAATTCCTGCCTGGCCATCATGGCAAATACATACCGGCTCCTTGGGTTGTCGGCGACCCCTATTAGCCGGTAGAGCTTCTCGCTCAAGCGGTCACGGCAGCTCAGGCGCTGGTCCTGCTGGTCCCGAGCGGGGAAATTCTGCAAGCACTGGTTATTGGCAATCACCATAATGGCGTCGTATACGCCGACGTAGTAGTCGTATTCGCGGAATTTGTAGTCCAGAAAAGCGCCGAAGGCATCGAGCAGCTGGCCGGTGATGGGACCGCCGCGGCTGGTTACCTGCATCAGGCGGTCTGAATCGGCGGAAAGGGCCGACCGCCGTATTTCTTTGGCGACGTTCTCCTCTTCGGGCAGGATTTGTGCGGAAAGATCCGTGAGTACCTTGGCCAGCTGCATTCTCAGGCGCCTGGCGTCGATCGCACATTCGGCATCATAGTCAAGTTGCATCGACGATTCAGGCATTTTGCATGTCCCGGCAATGCTCGCCTGAAGCAGGGCCTGGGCGGAAAGAGGGCCGAAGACAGGCGTCATCCGGTAGCTATGGGTGAGTTCCAGAAGGCGGGCGACATGGCGCAGCCGATCGCTGCACGCCGTTGGATCGTCAAAATAGGGCAGACCGGTGCCGCATTTCACGTCAAGCGCCTCGGTATCGATAATATCGGCCATCTCACGGCTCAGGTGTGAAAGGTTGAGCCGCCAGTTGTCACCGGTCAGTTCCCGGTAGAGCTCATACCTGCGAGCCGTTCCGATGGCATCGCCGAGGACCGCCGATTCCGACCTCAGATCGAAAGTCAGGGTCCGACAGGCTTCCGGCGGGGTGTCGCCGTCACAGGCTCCTTTTTTCTGCGCCGCATGAATTTGATAACGCTCACGATTGGGGTCGAGAAAAATGTATTGGACCGGCAAGGGCTTTTTCTTGTGCAGTGCGCTGGATTCGGCAAGCGTGCGGGCCAGGCCGATGGGCAGGTTGTCGAACAGGCCGCCGTCCGCAAATTCGGCCTCGGCCAGTTCGTACCCTTTCGGGCACGCGCGTGCAGGTTCTCCTGAACCGTTCTCCACCGGGGAGGCTGCGGCGTCGGCTGTATCGGTGGTGAGCGCCATGCGCCGGCAATATTGCAGGCGCTTGCGACCGAAACCGATGGGGAAGGCGCTGGTCGTCATCAGCGCATCCTCGACCTGCTGGTCGGAAACCGTGAAGGGTGTGGCGTCGGCCGCCCAGGGCATGGGGATCATCGCCGGGTCGGACAGGGTGGGATAGTCGCCGGGGTCGAAAAAAAATGCGGCGCTGCCATCCGCTTGCGTGCGCATTTCAAAGGGAATGAAAAAGCGTTGGTTGCTCACGGCAACGCCGTTGACGTATAGGGTATCCGGTTTCACCCGGGTTACCGTGACCCCCAGGGGCAACCGCAGCCCGGGGTGGAACGTTCCCGGACGGCGCCACTTTTCGCGAAGTTCCCGGGCGACCGTGACGAGATCTTTACGGGACAGCATGGCGTCGTCGGTCAGATACTGGGGGGAATCGGGGTCAATGGGCAGCAACCGGTTCACATCGGGGGTCAACCAAACATCCCGAAAGATATTATCCTCAATGCGATTGGCGAAACCACCGTCACTTTCCGGTTTGACCGACCAGGCCATCGCGGCAAGCAAGGTGTTGATCCCGCCTGCCGATGTTCCGGCAATGCTGGCAATGTCGATGGGTCGCGGCTCACCGCCCAGCAACCCGTTTTCGGTGTTCTGCATCTGGCGAAGAACTTCGATCAGCCCCCAGATCAGCCCGGCCTCATAGGCACCCATACTGGCGCCACCGCTGATGGCCAGGGCAAAACGATCGGGGTAGGCTTCATCTGCAGCCGGTAAAGGGCAAGAGAGCGAAAACAACAGGATCATGCCGATCAGGATTGATCTCAAGGGATGTGTCAGCATGCCGAACCCTCCATGGCGGTTTTAGGATAGTAAAGGGCTATGGATAGGGTTTCAGCGCCGGCCGCGGGAAAGATGGGTAGGATCGCGGAGACGAAATAAGAGAGGAACAGCTCGATAGCGTTATCATTCTCGTCCAGTGATACCCACGCGCCGGGAAGATCGCAGGCCTCCAGCCAGCAGCTCACCAGGGTGCTCTTGCCGTAACCGGCTGGCGCCGAGACCAGGTTCAGCGGTCGATGCCGGCCCTTGTTAAGTCTGTTCCAGTAATGGTCGCGGTGCAAATGAGCCCCATCAATCGGCGGTCGGTGCAGTGTTGTTCGTAAAATGGGTATGGGCATCACGTTTCGGTTTCGGTACCGTCGAGATGTGGTCGATATATTAGTATTTTTATGCTTCACCATAAAGGAAGGCAGATGATGATGCAATAATGATCAGGCAAATCTATCAACCAACTCATCAAGGTTCGTGCGGTAGACGGAAAATGCGGCAGGCATTTCAGAAAAAGAAAAAGCCGTCAACGCCTCCCCAAGATTTTATCTGAATTACTCCCCGACCACCCCGTCACCAACTCCACAACAAACCCAATCTCATCCGGTTTAAGCGGCCGTCCTTTTTCAATCCGGTGCCATTTTTCCAGACACCCCCTGCAGCAAGTCGCGGTTGCATGCTGCCAGATTAATACGAAATGGTTTCCCATCCTTTTTTCGGTGCGATGATACAAACCGTATGAAAGATGGCGTATACGAAGAAAGCTTTTTGTTCAACGGTTCAGCCCGCAGCCTCCCAAACAACGGGCTGATTCTTGGCGTACCATTTTTCAGCCAAGGGGCTATAGGTGGCATCCAGGACATGCCGCTTGATTTTCAGGGTTGGGGTCAAAAAGCCGTTCTCCGTGTTCCAAACATCATTGGCGATTGCCAGAAACGCCAGTCGCTCGAATGGAGGCAATGCCTGGTTCACGCTATCGAGCAGTTTTGTCAAACTGTTTCCTATCGATTGCCTTTCGCCTCCGGAAGCAATTTGGCGTGCCTCTTCGCCAAGCATCACCACACTGTGGGGCTGATGATATCCTGAGCCGGTTACGAAGCAGGCCTCACTTTTCTTTGACAACTAAAAAAATGAGAATGCGAAAAGTATAAAATTGGCTTCGCTGATTCACCAGAGCCCGTCGCTCTATTAAAAATAACAATAGCAGGGAAAAACATGACCGGGTGTTCCAAATTGCTGAAATATCCACCCGGTATCCGATACTGAAAACCAGAGACGACCCGGAATTACGGTAAAGTGTCTGCCGATGAAATCTGGGATGGGTGGCGCGGATTATCTTGACTTGGCCGAATTCTGAAACGGCGACGGCGCTTCCTTGATAGATGGAAACACAAGCGTTATGGACCCCACGTCATTGGGATAGACGGCAGGCGTGGCGGTTTGGCGGTTAGTTGGACGTAACGCAGGTTTCGGCAGAGTCCTTTTTCGAGGATTAGCCATTCCAAATATCTATATTGTTTATAAATTCAATGTATTGGCTCGGACAAGCGTATTACAACCTCAATTGATACCAGGGTACGGGTACATTTTGTGTATACCCCATCACTGACAACGTTCTGAATTCCCGCAACAAATGCCCTTGATCGATCTCGCCGGTTTGGTTTTTTATTCGCCCAAAATTATCTTGTGCCCGTTGGGAGGTATCAGATACAATCCCTATTGTTCAATCCCAGCACTATTCAGAATAATGCAAGAATCTATACATCGACCAAATCGTAAAGGCACAGGGAATTACAATGCCTGACAAACCGAGTTACGAAGAGCTTGAACAACGAGTACGGGAATTGGAGAAATCTAATTTCGAAATCAAGCGGGTAGAGGAGGCGCTGCGGGAGAGCGAGGCACTTTTCAGGAACCTGTTCGAACACCACGCCGCAGTCCAGCTGATCATCGATCCTGATAGCGGCAACATCATTGACGCCAATGATGCGGCAGTAGAATTCTACGGATGGACGCTGGAACAGCTCCAACAAAGGAGGATTCAGGACATCAACACCCTTTCACCCGAAGAAATAAATCAGGAGATGAAAAAGGCCAGGACCAACAAACGAATCCATTTTGAATTCCGTCACAGGCGGGCGGACAGATCCATTCGGGATGTGGAGGTATTTAGCAGCAATATCGAAGCAAAGGGAAAAGATCGCCTTCACTCCGTTATTCACGACATCACCGTGCGCAAGCAGGCGGAGGAAGCGCTGCGGTTTACCCAGTTCGCGATTGACCACATGTCGGACGCTGCCTTCTGGATGACTTCTGACGCGCGCCTCTTCTATGTGAACCAAGCGGCTTGCCGGGCCCTGGGGTACTCGAGCGACGAGTTGGTGCTGATGACGGTGGCAGACATCGATCCAGAGTTTCCCATGGAGATCTGGTCAGATTATTGGAACGAACTGCGGGAGAAAAGACATTTCGTTTTCCAAACAATCCACCGGGCGAAGGATGGCCGCGTCTATCCGGTCGAAATTCAGGCGAACTTCGTAGAATTCGATGGACGCGAATACAACTGTGCCTTTGCCCGCGACATCACCGAACGCAAACGGGTCGATGAAGAGCGGGAGAAACTCCAGGCACAATTAAATCAGGCCCAGAAGATGGAGTCGGTCGGCCGCCTGGCCGGCGGTGTGGCCCACGACTTCAACAATATGCTTGGGGCGATCCTGGGCTATACGGAATTGGGCATGATAGAGGTCAGCCCGACTGATCCGATCCATGGGACGCTAAAGGATATCCAAAAAGCAGCCCTAAGATCCGCTGATCTCACCCGGCAGCTCCTGGCCTTTGCCCGCAAGCAGACCGTGGCGCCCAAGGTGCTCGACCTGAACGAGACCCTGAAGGGAATGCTCAAGATGCTGCGCCGGCTCATCGGCGAAGACATCGGCTTGGCCTGGCTGCCGGGTAAGGACCTGGGCTGGATCAGGATGGATCCTTCCCAGATCGAACAGTTGCTGGTCAATCTGTGCGTTAATGCCCGGGATGCCATCCACGATACAGGCAAAATCACCGTCGAGACGGGTGCCGTCACTTTTGACGAAACTGACTGCGCCGCGCATGTAGGGTTTACCCCCGGCAAGTATGTGTTGCTGACGGTAAGCGACGATGGCTGCGGCATAGACGCCGAGACGCTCTCGCACCTGTTCGAGCCGTTCTTCACCACCAAGGAGGTGGGAAAAGGCACCGGCCTGGGGTTGGCCACCGTCTACGGCATGGTCAAGCAGAACAACGGATTCATTGATGTATACAGCAAGCCAGGCCAGGGCACGACCTTCAAGATTTACCTCCCCCGGCACGCGACCGAGTCGGGCCGGACAGCTTTGATGGATGCGTCACAACCGGCCGCACGCGGCCATGAAACCATCCTTTTGGTGGAAGACGAGCCCATGATCCTGGATATTACCACGAAGATGCTCGAACGCCAAGGATACACGGTGCAGGCCGCCGCCACGCCGGGTGAGGCGATCCGTCTGGCGCGGGAGCATGTCGGCGAGATTCACCTGCTCATGACAGACGTGGTCATGCCTGAGATGAACGGTAGAGACCTGGCCAAAAACCTGTTGTCGCTTTATCCGAACCTCAAGCGTCTGTTCATGTCCGGCTACACGGCCGACGTCATTGCGCATCACGGCGTGCTGGACGAAGGTGTTCAGTTTATCCAGAAACCTTTTTCAGTGCAGACGCTGGCTGTCAAGGTCCGAGGGGTGCTGGACGAGGCGAAATGGGCGAATCGAGGATAATTATCCTATTCATGAATGTCGGCCATCTTCGATAGGTCATCCATACAAAAACAAAGCATACCGCCAGGATGTGTTTGCACTTGAAGTCCTGGTCGCGCTTGATGTTTTTGGCGAAGTCACCACCAGGTGCAGGTGTCGCCAGCATCATTGATGGTCACGCTGTACAGGATTTTACCTTTACCGGATTCCACAAAGAATTTTCCGTCATCGGTCTTGATCAATTCGATGCTATTCACGATCATCTCGAAGCTGCTGCGGTTCTCTCCATCATTGGTTTTCCACTTGGATTGATTCAAGTAGCCTACAACGGCGATACGGGCACCGGAATGGAGATATTTTTCAGCGACCTCGGCATTCTTGTTAAAGCACACGCATTTGAGCCAGCCGGTTTTTCCGCGGCCTGATTTGAATGCCAGGGAAAATGATGTGACTGGATCGCCCTCAGATCCGAAGAAAATTTAAGGGTCGTTCCCAAGATTGCCGGTCAATACGAGTTGATTCAGCATGGACATTACTCCTTTCGCTATGATGTGTTTGAATTGAATGAGGAAAAATGGGTGTGAATAGGGATGGGGGCATCAGGAATTTATATATATAGCGATTTGATTTTCAGAAACAGTCTACAGCTCCCGGTTGAAACCAATCGTCAGATAACCAATCAATTTCTTGACATATTTTCATTTATTGGTCTATCCTACCCAAGATTTCCTCTCTCCATCTTCCACGCAGACCCTCAATCAGGAGCGCCGAACGCATGAACAAGCTTGATCTGATCCAGGCATTGAAGGACGCCACCGACCTAACCAAACCTGAAGCTGCCGCCGTTGTTGATATTTTTTTCAATGAAATGTCCACTGCATTGGCGAATGGGGATCGGGTTGAAATTCGGGGTTTCTGTTCCTTTTTCGTCAAGGAATACAAGTCTTATACTGGACGCAATCCGAAAACTGGTGAGCGGGTGAAAATCAGGCCGAAGAAACTGCCGTTCTTTAAGCCTGGGAAGGAATTGAAAGAAAGAGTGGATCGCTGAAATCTGAAAATATGGCTGCCGTATCCGGCTTCCGTCCTGCACGGGAAACCGATAACACCCGGCGACATTGAACACCGCAGAAAGAAACTGGACGAACAAAGCAAAACGCAACACCACCTGGCGCCCAGGCTCCGGACATATTTTGAGAATGTAAGGGAGGAGTTGATTATTTTTTCCCCCTATTTTGTACCGGGAAAAAAAGGGGGTATCGGGGTCGTCCACGGCCAGCCTGCACGCAAAATCCTTTGTGTTCGATCGCAGGGAGGTGGTTATTGGTTCTTTGAACCTTGATCCCCGGTCTATCACAGAAAATACCGAAATCGGCGTTGTTGTGGCGTCGCCCGAGATTGCACAGGATATGAGCAGCTGGTTCGATGAGACGGACGCCACCCGGGCATTCCGGCTGGAATTGCTAAAAGGTGAAACCGGGGCTGAAAAGATTCGCTGGCACGGGCAGCTTGACGGCAAGCCCCAAGTGTTTGACGTCGACCCTTACACCGGCTTCTGGCAACGCTTCGGCATCGGTTTCATGAGCCTTCTACCGATTGAATCCCAGTTGTAGCCGACTCACTTCCCATAACGCCTGCTCGGATCCAGCCGTTACCGGTTATCGAGAAGGAGTATGCGAACAAACTGACGAAGCATAAGCAATACTAAACTTTTTTTAACTTCCCCGTTGAGCAATTAATGTTCACCCATTGGTAATGACTGGGTATGCGGGCCTTTTGGGTTGAGCTATCAAATGAAACATTAAGTTTAGGCGCCTTGCACCTTGCTTTCTGGAGCAAACTACAGGTATATGAAACGAAGTGATCTTTAAAAGCTTATGCAGTTTTCTGTCTGCTTATCGCGAACGCTGCATTGATGGTGGGGTCAGTTAATCCCGCCGGCCCGTTGGATCAAACTGCAATCGACCCCCTGAATGCCACCGCCATATACGCTAAAAAAGCGTGCGACTTTTGCTCGGCGACTCTTCTTCCGTAACTGGCTTTCCCTAAACCCGGCAGTCCTTTATGAAAGAGAATCGAAAATGGAACAAGATGTTAAAATGAAATCGGAGACGTCCTTAACCCAGAAAGCAATCGACATTGCCATCAGGCTCTGTGTTTTGGCGGTGCTCATCGCCTGGTGCTTCCAAATTCTCAGACCTTTTACCTCACCGGTCATCTGGGGAGCCATCATCGCTGTTACCCTGTTGCCTGTTTTCGAGAAGATCAACACCAAACTGGGAGATCGGCGCAAATTGACCGCTACTATCATAACATTGGGCTCGCTGATACTGATTATCCTACCGAGCATTCAGTTGACCGTTTCCAGTGTTGACAGTCTTTATACCTTGAGCGAAAAATTACAGGGTGAGGATTTGGAATTACCATCTCCACCAGAGGGTATCGGAGACTGGCCTGTTATTGGTGAGTCTGCAGAAAACCTTTGGCAAAGCGCCACGGTCAATCTCGAAGCCACTGTGGTGAAATTCAAGCCCCAAGTCGTCGGATTTGCCAAATGGTTGCTGAAAACCTTTCTCGGTATTGCTGCCGGCCTTTTCATGTTTGCCATCTCTATCATCATTGCCGGGATTTTCATGGCTTCGGCAAAAAGCGGTGGCACAATGGCCAAGCGTCTGGTTGTGCGTGTGGCTGGGGGCCATGGGGAAGAAATCGTAGGCATTACGGTACAAACCATACGGAGCGTCGTCAAGGGAATCATCGGCGTTTCGATTATCCAAGCCCTTCTGGCTGGATTGGGGTTTGCCATGGCCGGAATTCCCGCTGCCGGACTGTGGGCCTTTCTATGTCTGGTTTTAGCCATCATTCAAATCGGGGTCGCTCCGGTGGTGCTCTTGGTCATCATCTATGCGTTTTATACGATGGGCAAGATGTCGGCTGTCCTCCTCACAGTGTGGCTCGTGCTGGTGGCCGCTTCGGATGGCCCCATGAAAGCCGTCATTTTCGGGCGCGGTGCTTCGGTGCCAATGCTGGTGATATTTTTAGGCGCAATCGGCGGGTTTATTGCCATCGGTTTCTTAGGGCTTTTTATCGGGGCGGTGGTTTTATCCGTCGGGTACAAGCTTTTCGAGGCTTGGTTGCAG
>Ga0272441_10007038_pt1 | contig 18481 bp, 14 predicted proteins | sample SSMProp6N_FD_193582 | JGI IMG/M metagenome (GOLD analysis project Ga0272441, IMG submission 193582) | Marine sediment archaeal communities from Little Sippewissett salt marsh, Falmouth, MA, United States - SSM-Prop-6N | ecosystem: Environmental > Aquatic > Marine > Wetlands > Sediment ... | reverse complement strand
CTGGGGCGGTTTCAACGTTTTACGTGATGAATTCAGCAGTTCAGAAGAGACCCTGGAGTATATCGCACTGGGCGGACGACGGATGTTGAAAAAGCAGGATCAGTTACTCGATCGGCAGGATCAGATGCTCGATCGGCAGGATCAGACCCTTGGGGCCATTCGAGATGTTTCAACCAAACAGGATGAAACCAACAGATCCATTAAAGAAATGGACGGGCACCTCAATGACAAGTTCGACTGGCTTGCTGACAGATACGGTGAGTTTGGGGAAAGGATGTCCAACCTTGAAACGGACATGCATGATATTAAAAATGATATCAGAGAAATGAAAAATGCTTTTGTGAAACTTGTGGATCATTTCACAAAAAAGTAGCCCGCCGCTCAATTACAGACCTGGAGACGAAGGAAGAAAGGCGATTCGTCACCGGAAGCAGCAATTTACAACATGAGATGATGCGAGGATTAACGGTCTTGAGAAATCGAGCGGTACCGGTATCCATTTGCCACCAGGAACCTGCCCATCACCGTAAAACATATCTTTCCTGCCGCATTGAGAGCGGTGGCGAGTCGTTTGAAGGTAGGGGTAATAGGCTGTGGATTCATCGGCCCGGTGCTGGCCAAGACCATCGAGGACTGGGACGAGATAGACCTGGTTATCATGTACGACCGGTCGTTCGACGTTGCCCGGGAATGCGTCTCCGGTCACGATAAGATGGAGATGGTGGAGGACCCGGAGGATCTCATCCGCGGGTCAGACATCGTGGTCGAGGCGGCGTCCCAGGGAGCTGTGGCCGAGTTCGGCGGCAAGGTGCTGGCCTCGGGCAAGGACCTGATCATCATGAGCGTGGGCGCGCTGGTGGACGGGGAGCTGTACAACCGGCTCAAGGCCGCTGCCAAGGGAAGCGGCGCCCGTATCTACATCCCCAGCGGCGCAATAGCCGGAATAGACGGGGTATGTTCCGCCGCCGTCAGCGGGATAACATCCATCAGCCTCACCACCAGAAAACCGCCCCAGGGCTTCAAGGGAAGCAAGGTGGTTGCCGACAGGGGCATCAACATAAACGAGGTCAAGGATGAGGTCATACTCTTCGAGGGTTCAGCCACCGAGGCGGTTAGCATGTTCCCGAAAAACATCAACGTGGCGGCAATAATCAGCCTGGCGGGGACCGGGTTTAAGGAGACATCCGTCAGGGTGATCATGGATCCCAAGACCAGCCGCAACACCCACGTGGTGGAGTGCGAGGGACGATTCGGGAAGTTCCGCATCGAACTGGAGAACGTTCCATCCTTCACAAATCCCAGGACGAGCTACCTGGCCAGCATATCGGCCATAGCCACCCTGAGAAAGGTTGTGACGGGTGTATGGATAGGCGTGTGAGGAATGGGTTCCATGGCATCAGGTGAAGAATTGGAACTGCGGCTGCTGGCCGGTGGCGTGGGCGCCCGGTCAAGATACAACGTTACTGTCGATTGCGGCAACGGATCGCTTGTCGTGGGTGAGACCCTGGCCATGACGGTTGCCCTCGGCCATGGACCCGAGGACCGTCCGCAGGATATCCAGCTGGAGCTGACATCACCTGACGGGATAGAACTGTCCGGTGAACCTGCCGTGGACATGGGCGATGACGGGTCCGCTGTCTGGTTGAAATTGTCCAACACCTCCCACACAGGACCCAAAATCCGGCTGAGCGCAGTGGTGATCCACGGGGATTTCAACCTGGAACTGGGCAGGTCCGATCCGGAAGATATCTCCACCAGGACACCGCCCATCCGCTTCGGCGCGGTTCGGGCAACACCGGATATGATCGGTCCGGGAGAGTCTGTCCGGCTGGAGCTTGACATGGAAACGGCGGCAGACGAGAGGGTGAAGGGAAACCTCACAATGTCCCTGCGATCATCCGATGGATCGTTCCCCCCCGCACTGCAGCCTTCGGCGGAGAAGCTGTCGGTCAAGGGAAAGCGGACCATGTCCCTGACACTCAACGTGCCCCGGAGGGGCGTTGAGATGGGACGGTGCGACCTGGTGGTGAGGTTCCGCGGCAGGGAAGATGACTGCGCTGCTCACTTCGATGGGGTGTTTGCAATTGCCAACCGGTTGTCCCTGGACATCCGGGAAGCGTCATTGAACCCGGCAGATTTCCTGCCCAGGTCGACGGTCATGCTTGAGCTTACAGTGGAGAACACGGGCCGGGAGGACTTTTCGGGGACGGTACGGGGCCTGTTGTTATCCGATGGATTTGAGATAACCGGCTCCGATGTGGCCGATTGGGAACTTCCCCGGGGCGAGACCTCGGATCTTGCCCTGAACATGACCATACCGACGGGCTGGGAAGGAGGGGAGACGGTGGTCCGGCTTATGTGGGACCACAGAGATGAACAGGGCGGCAGCTCGGATCGATCCCTGGGGTACTTTCGGGTGCAACGACCGCTGTCCATCGGTCAGATCACCGCCGAACCGTCCATTGCAGGTCCCGGTGACGAGGTGGAGATACGGTGTCAGCTGGAGTGTCCCGGCTCCAAAAACGATGGGACAGTCCACGTCTCCATGGTCTCCATATCCAAAAAACATCAACAACCTATCGATATGTCCGGGGAATTCCCCGTGGTGGACGGGGGCGCCGTGGCCCTGTTCTCCTGGAAGGTCCCGCAAACCGTGGATGCGGGTGACATCGGGCTGGACATATCCGCCCGGCTGGGCGATCACAGCGAGACATCCTCTCAAAAATCGGTGCTGGCCGTCAAGAAAGGGGTGGCTCTTCGAATCCTGCTGGTGAACGATCCCGGTGGAGATGAACCGCATCTTCCCTATTTGAGGGACGGGGAGGAGGTGCTGGAAAGGACCCAATCCGGCGATCTAGAGGTGTTCACGCTCAACTCTCCCCACTGGCTCTATTCGATGGAGGGCAGGGTGGTGGGTGGCCTGGAGGGGGTTAAAACCTCCGATGATACCTTCCGGGACAGGCTCCTGGGCCACCTGCTGGCCCATCGGGTCTTTTCCGAAAAGGAAACGGTGTCCCTGGCCAATTTCCTCAATCGGGAAGCCACATACGCATCATCCCTGTCCATACAGTCACTTCAGCTTCTGGACACTGACGCAAAGGACACCGACAAACGGGACAGGTGGGTCCGCAGGTCCCTGCTCAGCGGCAAGGGGCCCGTGTACGATCTCATAAGCGGCAGCGACGTGCCGGAACCGTTCCGGTCCTGGTACCGTCACTGCTTTTTGGTGCTCAACAAAAAGAAGGGCGATCCGGGTGATCTGGAATCCGCCCGGGAGCAGATGCGGTCCGGGCTCAAACGTTCCATGGACCCGGATACCTTCTACCGTTTCGAGGAGGTTGAACGGGGGGTACTGTCCTATGCTAGGGCCATGTCTACGAAAAGCAGCGGGATGTCAGATCCGAGGCAGGAACTGATCCATACTGCCGTGTCCGGCTGTCTCGTGGCGGGATGCGATCTGCTGGCCCAGGATATGATCAAAGGACCCGGCGGTCTGGTGGGCATGGGCCGGAAGGATTACTCCCGTTTTGTAACCCTTCGGATATTGAGGTCCCTGTCATGGATGATGCTCGCCCATGGAAAGCTGGTCTCCGACCCTCGCTTCGATCGGGACCTGGCCAGGTCCTTCATGGATCACCAGCGGAAAGTTGCAAACTCCGTTCTAAGCGAGGCCAAGACCCTCACCCGGATGTTCCATCACAGGGCGAGGACATACAGACACAACATGAGACGTCGCCGGTCCCGGGCAAGGCTCTATCGCGGACTGGTATCGGAAAGCGCCGGTGAAGGCCGTGGTGTCCCGGGTGGGGAGGGCACAGTGCAGCTGCGTTGGAAATACTCCGGCGGGAAACGGGAGAACGTGGACCTGTTCGTCATGCTGCCCACATCGGAGTGGGGACTGCAGGAGCCCGAATCCATCCTTTCCGACGAGGGGAATGTAATCAGGGGATTTGATCTCGAAACCGGAAAGGGAGGTCTGGAGTTGAAGCTGGCCCTTCCTCCCAATGCCTATCAGGATGCATACACCGTGCTGGTGGTCCCGGAACCGTCAGATCGCAGGTTCCATTCGGAGGAGGTGATGTGATGAAGGACATGGACAGCCAGTTGGATAGGATCGTGTGGAAAAGGTCCCGGGATGAAGGCCCGGGGGACGGTGTCCAACATGTTATCCTCAGCGATATGTGCAAGATGAACGGTCTCGATGCCGAAGAGGTCCGCCGGGCGGTTGAGAAGAACCCGTTCCTCCGGATGGGATCGGCCAAGATAAAAAAAGGGTTCATTAAGGAGAAGATAGTGGAATCGCCCGCCGTGGAACCGGAGCCGGTGAATCGGTCCATCAAGGCCGCAAGAAAAAACAGGGCACTATTTTACAAAATGGGACCAGCCTCCCCGATGTCCGCCCTGCCTACCTGGTTGGGCATGATGACAACCGGCGAGGACGAAAGGGTGGCCGCAGCCCCAGACCACGACGAGACCAGGGTGTTCTCCTCGCAGGCCAGGACCCGGAAAAGGCTTTACGGCCGTCACCTGCCCCATGAGCTGGCTCGAAATACAAAGGAGATGTTCCCCACTTCCAAGATCAGAAAGAACTTCACATCCAGGGTTGACAGGGGCAAGGAACTGCCCCTGGGCAGGGACCGTGTGGCATCCTCTGTTCAATCCTGGGTCCAGTGCATGGTGGAAATGGATGAAGAATTGGGTTTCGATACCCGGATGCTTGAGGAGTCCGGACGATGGCTGGCCGAGGAATGCAAGAACCGGGAGCTTTCCCTGATAGCGGATCGGGTTGCCAGGAGGGCGCGGTCCGGAGAGTGGTCCCAAAACAAGATGCGGGACCGGCTTATAGTGGAGGTGCTGCATTCGACCCTGGGACCATTGGTGTACCAGACCGTGGTGGTGCCCCTGATCCAGAAACTGGAGTCACCCAACCCCCTGGGAGTTGCGGACGCCGCCGAACGGTTGGGCAGGCTGGGCGACCTCAGGACCGTGGACCCCCTGGTAAGCGCCCTCCTGGGAGGCACTGCAGAAAGCCGGGTTAGGATAATGGAGGCACTGGGACGCCTGGGCGATCCCCGGGCAACCCCCGCCGTGCTCAAGGTGCTGGGTTCCATATCGTCAACAGATGAGACTATCCAGGCCGTAAAGACCCTGATCGCCATTGACGATCCCCGATCGGAGGGGACACTTGATGAACTGGCCAGCAGGGATGATGAGGTCGGGGCTCTTATCCGATCGAGCAGGGAACCTCGAATGTCGAACCTTGACGACGATATTTGATCCGATCGTTTACTGGTACCTGTCCAGTATGACCCCGTCCTTGGTGTATGCAAGACCGCACACGTGACAGTAGATGATCCCGGTTGAAAAATTCATGCTCACCCGCCCGCCATCGCATATTATGCAGCGTCCCTTTTCCATGCTTTCCTCGATATTCGAGCTTTCATCTTGGACGTAAAGACGGGTGCTGAGCTGTTCTATTACCGATCTGGATTCCTCGGAAAGATTGCTGATCTTTTTTTCATGATCCTTGCCTTCCCTGGGCATATCTCCGGTGGCCATTGTTGATAAAAGGGTTTTGATTGGGATTTAAATCTTTTGCACCATGCCTCAACCGGTGCAGTATCTTGATGATGATTTGGCCCTGCACTCTCTGCCCATTATTATGATCACATTCGACTGGTCATCGGGCAGGTTGCATCAAAGAGCGCACTTGTCCTGATAGGTACATGTACTTTTGAAAAGAGGCGGTACTGCAAGGATCGTCAGCATGGACACCACCACCAGGGCCCCAAAGAGACTTTCGGATAGAACACCAAGGTCCAGACCTACCTGGGCAACGATGATCATTACCTCGCCTCTGGGGGCCATTCCCAGACCGATCAATATGGCCGATGCCCTGCCCTCCTTCCAGGCGCCTATCAGACCGGCCAGCACCTTTCCGGTCATGGCCAGTGCAAACAGCAGGGTTATGAGTATGATGGAATCCCAGGCATATATCAGGGAAATGTCCACCTCCACGCCTATCAGCACGAAAAAGAACGGGACTAAAAAGAACTCAACGGGTTCGATGCGTTTGGTCAATCCGTAATGTTCGTTTACGTCCGCAAAGGCCATTCCCGCCAGGAAGGCGCCCACGATGGCAGCCAGTCCGAAAAGGCTGGCCAGCGCAGCCATGCCGAAACACACGGCCAATGCAATGATTATCGGACCGTTCTCTTGCCCCAGCTTGGTCAGTTTGTCCTTTCGGACCAGAAACACTATCCGGTCTTCCAGCACCTTTGCCCCGCCGGCCCAGTCCACGATCCGCTCTCCGAACAGTAACATGATCATTACAAAAGCGGTGGCCACACCCACGGTCATCATTATGGTGCCCGGGTTGACGGAACCCGACGCAATCCCCACGGCAATGCTCAGGGCCACCAGCCCCAGCACGTCATCCATCACCGCGGCGCCCATTACGATCACGGTTTCCCGTGAATTCTCCCGTTTGAGGTCCTGGCACAGCCTGGCGGTCACCCCAACGCTGGTGGCCATGAGGGCCACCCCCACGAACATGGCGGCCCTGGGTTCACCGGCACCCAATGACAGGATCACCGAAACCCCGAAAAGGAAGGGCAGCACCATGCCCACCACACCCACGCTGATGGATACCTTGCCCACCTTTTTCAGATCACCCAGGGTGATGTGCATCCCGATTATGAATAGAAGGAGGATGATCCCCAGGTGGGCCAGTGCCGAGAGCGCCTCCCCGCCATGTTCGGAGCCTATCTGAAGCAATTCGGCAATATCATATCGTCCAATCACCAGGTTCCCAAGGATAATGCCCACGGCAATCTCGCCCAGGACCGATGGCTGCCCCAGCCTTCTCATTGCCAATCCGGAGAGCTTGGCCAGTAGGAATATTATGAAAACCTGGACCAGAAACAACTCCAAAAAAGCCTCAGCCATGCCTACCTCTTCCCTGCAGGGGGATGTACGGTGTTATCTGCATTTTTGGAACACCTCCTGTGATTTCTGCATTATAAGTTTTGCTGTAACCTCTGGATATCTGCATTCATGATATCCTGCACTCAGCAAACACGATGTTGGAAGGGTGAAAACATGATGTTGGAAGGGGGTCGGACCCGAATGCTGATGCAGACGTTGAAGGTGCGCAACACGGCCGGGACGGTGTCGGGGCAAGACGATTTGTGTTCGATACGGCAGGCCGATGATATGATGGAAACTGGATCCCGATGGCCAGCGTGGTCATTTTATTGTTTTTTCTCAAGTCGATGATGGTTCATGTTTTCCCTTTTTTTCACAGTAGCTTTACCAATTTTAATATCCTTTTCATATCGTTTGTAAGCATGGTGCAGAATCTCCATGTGTCCGCCGTTTCCATTGTTATGCTGGCACGATGAATAACACGGTGGATTCACAGGAAAGATCGGATTTGTGGTGTGGTATGGCAGAGATTGAAAATGGGTTGTACCGAGTGGCGGGATCGAAACGATCAGGGGGATGATTGCATGGAATTAGCGATACCGACTGGTATAAATATCGCCGCCCCGCGGAAGCTGGCATCCAATGTCCTTGGTGCCACGACGAACCTGATAGAGCACCATGTCAGACTGCCGGGTACAAGAAACATTGTTGTGTGTTTCGACATACCCTTCATCTTCTTTGAAAAGATACTGGAGAAACGCAATGTTCCCATGGACGATCTGATCTTTGTTGATGCGGTTACCAGGGTGTCCGGAGACATCCCCATCGGTCGTGAGAACGTCAGGATGATGAACGGGCCGTTCTTCCTGCCGGAGATATATGCCGAAATCGCCCTTATCCTGAGGGAGGATAGCGGTGGGGACAAATGCGTTATCATTGACAATTTGACCAACACCATAACCTTCAATTCCATGGATTCTGTAAAAAAATTCCTAAAAAACCTGATTGAATTGTTTTTAGAGGTCAAGCTCAAAAGGGCCGTGCTGATAATCGAAAGGGAACGTAATCCCATGCTTTTCAACTACATGAAGAACGACATAGAGGGCGTGAACGTTTTTGAATGATGAAATCAGATTTGCTGAGGCAATCGAACATCTGGCTTATTGACCTTTACTGTACAAGAACATACAATAATTCTAAAAAAGGACACCGATATTATGGAGGGAATTCAAATGACCGATGACCTAATGAGGATAGAAACGGGAATTCCCGGTCTTGACGAGATGATGGAGGGTGGATTTCCATTTCCTTCAACGATACTCCTGGCCGGGGGGACCGGAACGGGAAAGACCACTTTCACACTGCAGTTCCTCTTTGCGGGCGCAAAGAAAGGTGAACAGGGTATTTTTTTCACAACGTTCAGTGAACCCACTCAGTGGATGCTACGCTTCACGTCCAGATTCTCTTTCGTTGAACGTGAGATGCTGGGAAAGGAAGTCAAGTACGTTGAACTGGGAAGCCAGCTCAAGGAAATGGACAACACCGAGGATGCATCCCAGCGTATTATCAACCTGATCGAGGAAAAGATCACCGAGATAATGCCTCAACGGATTGTCATCGACCCCATAACCGTGTTGGAGAGGCGCCTGGCAGGGGATTATAGGGAATTTCTTTACCAGCTTTCCACCTCCATGAAGAACTGGCAGACCGTCACCCTCCTGACCGGCGAGGTCCTCCCCCAGGAGCCCTATCCCCTGGAAGTGGCCTATTGCGCAGACGGGGTACTGATCCTCACCAATGAGGAACAGGAGGACGGTCGTCGTAAGTACCTGGAGATCCTCAAGCTCCGGGGAACAGAGCACATGACTGGAAAACATTCTTTTGATATTTCAAAAGATGGTGTGAGCGTCCAGGCTGGCCTCCGGTAGAACCGATCCATTCTACCCTGCAGGGAGGTTACCACCCTGGATGCAATCGTTTTCTATTCCAAGGACTTGGATGCCAAGGTCATAATGGACACCAAGGTCAGGGTGACCTATATTCAATCCATGCTGGGTATAAAAATAAACGAGGTCATAGTTGAAAAGGACCCGGAGCTGGCCGCCAAATGCGGTGTCTCCCAGACCCCAGCCACATTTCTGGGCAACCGGCTCTATCAGGGGATACCCGACGAGACTGTTTTCATGGGGTTGGTGGAAAAGAAAAAGCGCATGTCCATCAGAAGAAGCCTGCGCACCGGTAGGGGTTACCTGAATACCACCGATCCCGCAGTTGGTTGGGCCACCCTCTCCGACTGTACGGTGAACGGTTACTCGGGGTTGGGATTCACACGGGCCCATCCCGATGAGGTACTGGCCGATTGGCAGTTCAACGGACAGCTTTACTGGTTTACCAAGAGAAGTGATGCACAAAGAGGGAGCCTGGATCCCAACGACCTGGACAGGATAATCAAGATCATTTCCGGTTTCGTTCAGATATCCGACCCGGGGATGATCCATCTGACCGGACTTGAATACATCTACACCCGAAACGGTTTTTCCAGGATGTTGGAGCTTATCCAGGATATAAATGATATCATCATGGGTGAGAACAGCCTCATCTTTGTCAGTTGTGCCAAGGACGCCTGGGAACCCGGTGAGTTCCGGTTAATGACCTCTGAGCTTAAGGTATTGAAATGAACCCCATAAAAAAAAGAAAGGTGCTGATCCAGCTGGCCAGCAACCTGGCCATTGTGTTGATAGGGGCGATCCTTGTTCTGGGTTTCTACTATCACCAGTACTTCTACGATTTCGGGTTGCCCTTGCTGCTTTTGGTGGGGGCACTTCTGGTCTTTTTGATCATTCGTGTAACCCAGTGGCTGGGGGGTGAACGCTTCGATGCATCCGGGGAGGGATTCATTCTATTTACCTCGGATGAGGTTGAGGCGGTGCTTTCCGGTGTAAAACGGCAGACCATCCGATTGAAACGGGACGACAACCGATATCGGGTAGGTTCATTCTACGATGCCAAGGTGGGGGTGACATCGGAACGCAAGTTTGCCATAATACGAATATCGGGTGTTGTTGAGAAAACACTTGATGAGTTGACCGATGAGGACATTCGCAGGGAAGGGTTTTCTTGCAGGAGCGAGTATAAAAAACGTTGGAAGGGCCGTCACGGTAGCTGGGATGGTAAAACTCCCGTGCAGGTGATCCGTTTCAGGGTGGAGGATAACAAATGAACGGGTCCGAACCAAATATCCCGAGCCTTCCGAAGAACTTCATCATGGATGCCAGGAAACTGATCAGGTCCGGTGACCTGGATGATGCCAAGGCGATCATCGAAAGAGGCCTTCTGGAGATACCCGACGATCTGGACCTCTGGGTAATGAAGGGGGAGATCGAGGTTCTAAGAAGGGATCTTGACAGTGCGATCCTGTGCTTTGAAGAAGCCCTGTCCCGGGACCCGGTTAACAGATCTGCACTGCTGGGAAAGGCCAGGTCTCATGGCCTGAAGATGATGATCATGAAGAAAAAAAGCGGTCGGGACGGGCTCGCTGAGGACATCTGTAATGAAGAAATCCATGATACGGGTCATGATGATACCATAGTCCCTGAGGATCAGGATGGAAGGGCTCAGGACGGAAGGGATAAGGGCGGAAGGGATAAGGACGGAAGGGATAAGGGCGGAAGGGATAAGGACGGAAGGGATAAGGGAGGAAGGGATAAGGACGGACGGGCTCAGGACGGACGGGCTCAGGACGGACGGGCTCAGGACGGACGGGCTCAGGACGGACGGGCTCAGGGCGGACGGGCTCAGGACGGAAGAGCGGAGACGGGAAATGGAGAGGTAATAAATGGTGTTCGGGGGAAAGGCGTGCCGGGTGATGGTGGGGCCGGACACCGGACGGACGGGGATGGGAATTCGGGTGATGTTGAACCCATGGATGTTGGGCGGGGGGATGGAAAACCCGGGAATGGAAATACCGGGGAAGGGATGAAGGATCAAGGAAGGCTCGGTGTTGATAACGCCTGGGTTGCCGAGCTGGTGGATGGTAAAAGTATAGAATCCATCTATGAACGGGGGATCGACCTGGGTCTACATGGTGAAATGGAGAAGGGGATCGAGCTTCTGAGCCAGGTTTTGAGATCTGAACCCCATCACCACGGGGCTCTGTGGGGAATGTGCCAGTTCCTCTACAAGCTGGAACGATTCTCCGAGTCCAAAAAATTCTCCGAAACGTTGTGCCGGGCCCATCCGAACGATCACGTGGGGTACCACCTGCTTGGTCTTTCTTGCTTGAGCCTGGGCGATCTTCCATCCGCCAGGGACGCCCTGATCGAGGCGATCCATAGAAAGGATGATGACCCCGTTCTCTGGAAGTTTTTGGGAATTGTACTTGGAAGGATGGGTCACAACGAGAAGGCCTTCCTCTGTTACGATCAGAGCATGTCGTTGAACGGTGAACTGGACCCGGCTGAGGTGGTCGAAGATGGGGAAGGGTATATTGTCCAAGACGATTCCGTTGGAGAATACTGTGGGACGGTTGAGAAGGGGTCGTCAACCCATTTGAGATCAACCTCTGCTGCATCCCGATCCGGCCCCGGCAGAACGGCAGACGAGTGTTTATCGGCCGATTCCCACGATCGATCCCTGGATGATATTCAGGATGATGAAGAGGTAAGCATATCCAACTTCCGTCAGGTGATATTCGGGTTGAAGAAGAAGGGAGGAGGGGGATTCTTTGCAACCGTATATCCGACCCACCTTCTTGTGATGACCCGGGCAGCCATCCGGTGTCTTGTTTCTCAGTTTGATATAGACGGGGTGGTGGTCTGCTGTGACAGGCCGCCCCGGGTGTATCGGAGAATGATGAAAAAGGATGTTGGCAGCAGCAACACCCATCTAATTTACGTGGACCTAAACGCGTCTCTGGCAGGAGATGCTGAAAAGGCAACGGATGTTATTGCAGTTCCCCAGCCTTTCGGTCTTGAAAGCCTAGAGGAAGCGGTTGATGATGCCCTGCAGCGTTGTGCGGAGCGTTTCGAAGGACAGCTGCATTTCGTTCTGTATGATAACATATCTGCACTTCTGGATGTTTTTGAAGAGAAACGTATAGTCAAATACTTCAAGGACCAGGGACAGAGAATGATCCGGCTTCACATGTATGGCATCTACATTGTTCCCGAGGGTTCCATGGCCATAGACTGGATGGACAGGTTGAAACGATTTGCCACCTCAGGACGGTTGAAACGATGAGCGGGTGATCGAATACAACGATTGGATAACCGGGGTTACGACCCTTTGGTGCTCATATCCTTCGATCTGCCGGAAGGGATATTTCTCCAGGGACGGTTGGAGGAAATGGGAAATCAGGTGATACTGGCAAGGTATCCCTATGATGTGGAGAAGGTTTTCGAGGACAGGGACTGGTGGGTCTGCCTTTTCGTCCTGGGCGAGGACAGGGAACGATCCAGGGAATACCTGGAAGGGTTCCGGGATGATCATCCGAACGTGCCGTTGATCCTGGTCTATTCAGAAGAGGTACGCGGGATTGTTGATTTTCTGAAGATAGGGTTCTTTGACGTGCTGTCACCTCCCGTGGATATGGTGAGGCTGAAAGATGTGATCTCGCGAGCAAGGATGGGTCGCCGCGGCCTAACAGAAACGGAGGCGGTGACAAATTCCACATCATGCCGGATATACGAGGTGTTCGTTTTAGGTTGCGGGGGCATTATGTTCTATCATCACAGAAACGAGGAGATATCCAGGGTCGACAAGGATATCTTCTCAGGGATGTTCACGGCCATCCGGTTCCTGATCAAGGACTCCCTCAAGGGCGAGCATGAACTCCAGTCCATGACCTTTTCTGATATCTGGGTCCTCATCGAGGGTGATGAAAACCTGAACATGGTGGTACTCGGCAGGGGAACAATCGATCAGGTGTTGAGGGATGAACTTAAAAAACTGAGGATTAAACTCATGATGGACCATTCCATGGCCCTTAGCCATAACCTGGTAAGCAAGGACCTAGTTGGGGAGATGGAAAGGGGAATATCCCAGATAATTTGTCATGTGTCGGACCGGGATGATGGGTGGTGATCATCCACACTGGCTTCTTGAATTGCTCACAATGCCTGCCCGTCACGCCTGTCCATCATAACTGCCCACCGCGCCTTCCATCATGAGCGCATATGGCGCCTGTCCATCATGAGCGCATATGGCGCCAGACCATCATAACTGCCCACCGCGCCTTCCATCATGAGCGCATATGGCGCCAGACCATCATAATTGCCCACCGCGCCTTCCATCATGAGCGCATATGGCGCCAGACCATCATAACTGCCCACCGCGCCTGTTCATCATGAGCGCTTATCATGCCTGTCCATCATGATCTTCCACATCTATCCTGGTCAGCTCGGACCTTAGGATGTTGAGCTCCTGGTTATCCAGGGCATCCGGGTTGATGTTGACCAGCAGGATGTCGTCACCTGCCATGATCTTGTCGTTTAGAAGGTATATAAGATTGATCGCCGATTTGAAGCTTGTCTGGGAGATCAGGTATTCAAGGCCCATTAGAAGAATGATCCCCTTTTGGGCCTCTTCAAGGAAGGATACGATCGACTGGGAAAGTTTCGTGATCTGTGACGGTGAAATGCAGGCCTCTTCCTTGAGCACGTTGGTGGTCAGCCATATGAAAGGGGTTTTCTTTATGTCGTATTTTGTTCTTAGTATCTCGGGGTTGTGGCGGGTGATGCAGAGCCCCTGATGGCCATGGGTGATGTGGTCCGTGAACAGCGCCATTGCCTCCTCATGTTCCATCGACTCGATGAGATAACCTCTCTGTATGTCCAGGATGGTTTGTGGCTTTCCCCGCTTTTCAACCTCCCTTCGTGGCCTGATCTTGGTTTGAAGCTCTTCGAGCTCCTTTTCAAGATCCTGTTTTTCAGCAGTCAGGTTCCTGATCTCGTTCTCCTTTCTCTCTTCCTCCTCTTTTGTGGACGTGATATCCTTGAGGATGAGCTGTATCGTTACGGAGTCGTCTCTTTGCTCTAGTAAACTGGTGTGGGCATCTATCCAGACCCGTGTCTTTCCAATGGTCATTTCCAGCTCAAACGCCCCTAAACCTCGGCTTTGAACCACTCTTTTTATCATGCTGTTGAAAGCTTTGATCTGCGGGTCATCTATGACACCCAGTTCCGAAAACGGCCTGTTGATCATGGCCTTTCTTTTAAGCCCGGTCAAGCTCAGCGTCGCTTCATTGCAGTCCAAAACCGTGCCGTCCCCATCGATTATCAGGATGGACACTGGCGAGTTTTCAAACAGGTAACGGTATTTCTTTTCACTTTCTTCCAGTGCTTTCAGATGCTGCTGGTGCTCTTTGCCCAGCTTAATGTCGTAAAGCGCAAAGGCGATGTCTCCTGCGACCTCCTCGAACAGGGAAAGCTCTTCGGGATCGATCAGGTTTACCGGAACGGAAGCTCCCAAGTATCCGAAATCCATGTTGCCGTGGATGAGTCTTGTCACCAAGGCCTGGCTGTTTTCAAATGATGTATTCAGGTGAATGGGGCATTCGGTGCATTCCCGTTTAGGGTTTTCCAAGATGGCGACCTCCTTTTCGGTGGCCAGGGTCTCAACGCAGGCCGGCAGTTTCCCCGAGATTACCGCTTCAACGAACTCGTCAAAACCCCGCATCAATCCGGATTGAGCATGGTTGACAACATCTCCGGAGGGTCCCTTCAGTATGATCCAGGTTTGGTTGTATCCCCGGGTTTCAATCAGATCACTACAGACCCCCGAGATCAGCCTGTCCGGGTCCTTTTCCTTGACTATTAACTGGTTCACGTTCCTGATTGCCCGAAGGACCTGGTTGAGATGATCCAGGTGTTCTTCCGCTTCCTTTCTCCTGGCATCGATGTCATGGACATGGAGCGCGATCTCGATGGTGGTCTTGAGTACCTTCTCATCGAATGGCTTGAGGATGTATCCGAAGGGGCGGGTCACCTTTGCCTCCTCCAACGTCTTGTCGTCAGAGTACGCTGTCAGGTAGACCACGGGTATTGAATGGTCTTCTCTGATCCGATCGGCTGCCTCGGTTCCCAGCATCTTACCCTTCAGATGAATGTCCATCAGAACCAGATCGGGCTTGTGTTTCTTCGTTGCCTCGATCGCTTCCTCTCCCCGATCGACGGTGCCCACCACATCGTAGCCCAGATCAGTAAGGGTGTCTTTGATGTCCTGGGCCACCAGTGCCTCGTCTTCCACTATCAGAATCCTCTTGGATGATCCCATCGTCCTTCCCACTGTGATCATATACCTATTTGGGGAAGGTCAACATAAACCTTGTGCCCCCCCTTCGATTGATTGAAAGTTGGCCGTCCAACTGCTTTGAGAGGTTTTCAACGATCTTTAGACCCAGTGAATTCGCGGATTTGGGATCAAAACCCTTTTTGATCCCCACCCCGTTGTCCTTCACCACCATGACCATTTGATCCTTTTTTTCCTTCAGGCTGACCTCTATCTTTCCTTTCTTGGTGGACTTGCCCCTCGTTTTTGGAAATGCGTGCTTAAGTGAATTGGTCACCAGTTCGTTAACGATCAGTCCGCAGGGAATTGCAGTGTCCAGTTTCAGGTGGACCCGTTCAACATCAAGCACAAGATCAACCCCGCCGGATGCATGTTCATGGGTCTGGAACAGAAACGATGTTATGGTCCTTATGTAGTCGGAGAAATCCACGTTGACCATGTCTCCCGTGCTGTACAGTTTTTCGTGGACTATTGCCATGGACCGGATCCGGTTCTGGCTTTCCTGGAGCATCTCGATGGCCCCGGGATCGTTCAGGGTCCTGGACTGGAGCTTGAGCATGCTGGTGATCAGCTGCAGATTGTTCTTCACCCTGTGATGGACCTCCTTTAAAAGGATCTCCTTTTCCTCCAATGATCGGGTGAGTTCCCTTTCGACCTGCCATCGATGAAGGGCAATGGACGCCTGGTTGAGGTAGGTCTCGATTATCCCCTTTTTTTTCCCAATCCCATCCTTTCTCTGGACCATTATCACGGCACCGTATAGTTCACCGGATCGGCTTATTCCAATGGAATAAATTTTGGAGATGTTGAGGGACCTTTCCACCAGCGTGCAGACCGACTTCGGCACCCTCCCAAAAAAAAGCGAGTAAACTCCTCCCGGCACGACGTTCATCTTCCCGTCGATGAATGATCCGTAGGCCTCCTCGTTGATCCGGTAAGCCTTCCCCACCGGGTCTCCCCCCAGCTTTTTCATCAGTGCTCCCTTGAACCCGGCCAGTTGGTTAGTTGATTCAACCTTGAGTTGCTTTGTTGAAGGATCGTAGGATTCCACGATCACGTAGGCATCGCCGCCTATCCGCTCCGATATGTGATCGACCATGCAGGCGTAGATGTTGTCCCTGTGGGACAGCTGAACGAGTTCCAATGAAGATCTGGAGATGAACGACAGGTCCCTGAGATACTGAGCTTCCTTTGCAGCTGCGTTTTTTCTGAAGGTGATGTCTCGAAGGGAGACCAGGATCATCATCTCGTTGACCCATTCTATAGCAACGGAGGTCATCTCCACGTTGATCGGATTTCCCTCAGCATCCACTGTGTCGAATTCCATGGTTTTTCCCGGTTTGATGTCATATGGGAACCTGCTTCCAAGGATGTCCCGTTCCATCCTCCCAAGGAGCTTCTGGGCGGCGGGGTTGGCAAACTTCACGTTTCCCCTGGTCCCCACAAGTAGGATCCCGTCAGCGTTCTCGTTTATCATCTTGAAGAAACGTTCCTCGCTTTCTGCCAGGTTGGATATGAGGTTGTTGCGTTGTATTGCATATTTCAAAGTCCTGGTAATGATCTCCGGGTCGATCTTTCCCTTCAGCAGATAATCCTGCCCTCCTTCCCTGAGACTCTTGATCACCATGTCGTCATCCCTGGTGCCCGTCAGGATAACGATTGGGGTTCTTGGCGCGGTGTGCCTCACCTGTTCAAATGTGCCGTATCCGTAGCTGTCAAGGAGGTTGAGGTCCAGAAGGACGATGTCAAAGGACGATCTTGCCAGGAGTGCCTTCGCATCCGACAGGCTTTCGGTATGGGTTATGAGAAAACCCCCGGGATCATCCTCCCGGATCATCTCCATTATGAGCCTGGCATCGCCGGGGTTGTCCTCTATTATGAGCAGTTCTATCTCATTTCCCATCTGCTGCCCCGCTGGGAAGTTTGACGATGCTCAGCCAGAAATCGTCGATGGACTGGACCACCTTGATGAACTGGTTGAGGTCTATGGGTTTTGTTATGTAGCAGTTGGCGTGGAGGTTGTAGCTTTTGTATATGTCCTCCTCGTTGGATGAAACCGTTAGAATAACTACCGGAATCCGCTTGAGATTTTCATCCCGTTTAATGATCTCCAGGACCTCCCTGCCGTCCATTTTGGGAAGGTTGAGGTCCAGCAGGATCAGGTCCGGTCTTACGGCGTTTTCGAATTCACCCTCCTTTTTTAAAAATCCCAGGGCTGCAACCCCGTCGTTGACCACGTGGAGGTTGTTGCGCATCTTGCTTTCCTTGAGAGCCTCCTCGGTGAGACGCACGTCTCCGGGGTTGTCCTCAACGAGCAGTATCTCGATAGGTTTTCCGGTTTCATTGTTCATTTTTCCACATCCTTTTCGGATCCTTGGGTAGTGTGAAATGGAAGGTGCTGCCTTTTTTGGGCTCGGATTCTATCCAGAGCTTGCCACCGTGACGTTCAACTATCCTCTTGCAAACAGCCAGTCCTATGCCGGTGCCCGGATACTTCTTCTTCTCATGCAGACATTGGAATATGACGAATATCCGGTCATGGTACTCGGGGGCGATCCCGATACCGTTGTCCCGGACCGAAAATTCCCACACGTCGCCCTGGTCCCGGGCGGATATGTCGATTTCGGGTTTTGCCTTGCCGCTGAACTTGATGGCGTTGCCTATGAGGTTTTGGAATATCTGGATCATCTGGTTCTCGTCCGCCATGATCTTGGGGAGGTTTTTGGTCGCGATCTTTGCGCCGCTATTGTCGATCTGGTTTTGAAGATATGTGCATGATCGGTCCACCACCGAGGCCACATCCACCTGTTTGGGGGGTTTTCCCCGGGTCATGACCCTGGAGAACTGGAGCAGGTCGTTTATCAGGTTCTGCATCCGATTCGCCCCGTCCACTGCATAGTTGATGAAATCGTTGGCGTCCTGGTCCAGCTTGTCCTTGTAACGCCTCTCCAGGAGCTGAACGTAGCTGGATATCATCCGCAGGGGTTCTTGAAGGTCATGGGATGCCACGTAGGCGAACTGTTCCAGTTCCTTGTTGGAACGTTCCAGGTTTTGAAGGGAGTTGACGAGTTTTTCCTCCATCACCCTTTCATCCGTGATATCCATGTTCGCGGACTGATATCCCACGAGCTCTCCGTTTTCATCCTTGATGGATGTGGACAATCCCCTGGAAATGAAGGTTGACCCGTCCTTGCGTTTTGCCAAAAACTCGCCCGCCCACTGCCCCCTTTCACCCAGAGCTGTCAGTACCGGTCCCGTATCCTCCTGG
>Ga0272441_10007037_pt1 | contig 18486 bp, 20 predicted proteins | sample SSMProp6N_FD_193582 | JGI IMG/M metagenome (GOLD analysis project Ga0272441, IMG submission 193582) | Marine sediment archaeal communities from Little Sippewissett salt marsh, Falmouth, MA, United States - SSM-Prop-6N | ecosystem: Environmental > Aquatic > Marine > Wetlands > Sediment ... | reverse complement strand
GATCTGCCTTTGATTTTTATGATCGTGAATATTTATTTTGTTGACAAATTCTAATAAAAGCTTAGAATAGAGAAAAGAGAAGTAAATAATAGGAAATGAAATTTGTTGCCGTAAGGTCGAAAATTGTTGCCTTGCGGCTTTTTTTGTGCCGTTATTTACTTACATCATGAAGAAAGGAGGAGTGAATAATGGCAACAGGAAAAGTAAAATGGTTTGATAACCAAAAAGGTTATGGCTTTATTACGCCGGAGTCAGGTAATGATGTATTTGTTCATCACAAAGAAATTCAGGGTGAAGGATATAAGTCATTAAACGAAGGTCAGGCAGTTGAGTTTGAAATCACGCAGGGCCCCAAAGGGGAGCAAGCTCAAAAAGTCTATAAGTTATAACGAAAAAAAGGGGGGATGGTTAATTAACCATCCCCCCTTTTTTTATGAGGAGACTTACAATGAATATTTATATAGGCAATTTTTCCAACGACGTTACAGAAGAGGATTTGCGTCAAAGCTTTGAGGCATTTGGCCAAGTAACAGAGGTTAAGCTTATTAAGGATAAATTCAGCGGTGCGTCAAGAGGTTTTGCATTCATAGAGATGCCCTCCAAAAAAGAGGCGGCAGAGGCGATTAACGGTATCAGAGAACTTAAGGGAAGGATGGTTACCGTTAATGAGGCCCGCCCGCGGCTTGGCAATCGTAATCGTTCCAGAAGAGATTTCCGTGTTGGCACTGGGAAAGGTTTCCAGCGGGGGAGACATTGATCCAAGAGGAGCTGTTTAAGACACAGGGACAGGATTCGATTTGCGAAGGGAGGGTATTTATGAAGAGTGGTCTTTATGGGATAGTGCTAAAGAATTGCAGTTTGAGATAGAGATCCTTGAAGTCAAATGATTATTTTCTAAAAAACGAATTTTAATAAATAGAATAACTTCTGTATTTTTGTAATATCAAGGTATATAATAACAATATAATCTTGATCGAAGCCTTTGATCCTTTTAACATACTTCTCACCTGACTTCCTTCTAATTATGCTTCAATATCTATATTAATTTCTGGATATGTCACTTTTGTTATAGATATTTTCTTCCGGAGTTAGATCTCGCAAAGACGTCAATATTAAAAATAAGCACACAAGGGGGGGGGCAGCATGGCTCAGTCAATTTTTGTCGCGGCTAAACAAGGGGAAGAATTGGCAGGGATTATCAGTGGATTTGAAAATTCTGGATATGCTGTTGTCGTTGCCAATGAAGGGGAGCAGGCTTTAAATTTACTCAAGAAGATTAAGGTTCCTTTAGCTATTGTTTTGAGCTCCTCACTGGAGATCATAAGCACATTGGATATATGCAAAGACCTAAAAACAATGAAACGTTTTTTTAAAATACCTATTTTTATAATGATGGATAGCAAAAAATTTGAGCCCAAGACATACACAGGATTGAACATAAAGGAATTTATTGAGAAGCCAGTTAGTTCGATGTCAATTATAAGAACGCTTAAAGATTTAATAGCCGATAGAAAGCAAACAAAGGGTAGTGGCTTGGACATGCCCAAATGGCAGATGGTGTTTGTAGGAATCATTCTTGGGTCGTTCGTTGTAGTTGTGGGTTATTTTATTATTCTTCCTATGATCGCCGGCCTAAAATAAGAGGGCATGTAGAGATATATCCTTGTAGCCAATATTTTTATCCTTTGGTGAAAGCCGTTAATGAGATGATTCTGTGCGTTCTAATTGCCTCGCCTTTTTTCGTACTTGGCGGTATAATAACGAAAAAAAGAGGGGCATATGTTTACTGCGTTAAAACAAAGATATCGATTTCGGATTATCATTCCCGCCTATCCTGCTTTTAATATCTATTCGAATTTTGCCGATAAGACTACTGCCCTGGGGCCCGTTTCCATTGCCAGTGTTGTTAATGAAATGGAGGGATGGGACGTCGAGGTTATTGATGAAAATAATCTCAGGCGTTTCGGTCCCAGAAGTGGAATAAGAGGCGCTGATCATGAATTTTTGCAAAGCCAAAGGCCGGCGGACATTGTCGGACTATACGGCGGATTGACGAGCACGATTCCAAGGCTGTATGAAATAGCTTGTTTTTATAAATCTAAAAGCAAAGATATTGTTACATTCGCTGGGGGCCAGCATTTTGTAGAAGAGACCATTGCAGAGGCCTTAAATTCCCATGTAGATTATGTTATTATCGGAGAAGGGGAAGAAACAGTTAAGGAACTTTTTAAAGTCTTACGAGAAGGTTCAGATATCAATTCGGTAAAAGGTATCGCTTACTTAAAAGAAGGAAAGGTTGTTTTTACGAAAGAAAGAGAGCCTGTCACTGCGTTTGAAAAATTTCCTTTACCTGATTTTTCATTGGTCCGTTATGCCAAAATAAAAGTTTATCCCGTCGAGAGGATCCGAGGCTGCGGGATGAACTGCGAGTTCTGCACGGTTAAAGGGCGCCCAAGATGTGGTAGTCCTGAGAGGCTCCTGGAGCAAATCAGCTTTATGGTTGAGACGCAAGGGGCTAGGCATTTCTTTATTGTTGATGATCTTTTCGGACAACAACGAGACGAAACGCTGCGCTTCTGCAATATGTTAAAAGAATATCAGAAAAATATCAGAAAAGGGTTAGATACAAATGTTCAGATACGCCTGGATAAAGCTAAAGATACGGATTTATTAAGAGCTATGCGCGAGGCAGGGATTAATATGGTTGCAATTGGTTACGAATCACCTATTGAAGAAGAATTAAAAGCCATGAAAAAAAATATTAAGCCCGAGGAGATGGTGTTTCATACAAAAATATTTCGTAAGTTTGGTTTTCTCGTGCATGGCATGTTCATTTTTGGATATCCATTAGAAAAGGGCGTGGATTTTCATTTGTCTACCGAAGAAAGAGTGAAAAGATACAGGCAATTCATTAGAAAATCGAAGATTGACACTTTTCAAGTATTACTTCCCGTTCCTCTGCCCGGCACACAGTTGCGGGAACGATTAAAACGGGAAAACAGAATTTATCCGTTAGAACACGTAGGATGGGAATACTACGATGGTAATTTTCCTCTCTTTGAGCCCGATGAACCAATGACAGCCGAAGAAAATCTCCATGCGGTCCGAAGGCTAATGAAAGGTTTTTATCAGTTTAAATATATGTTTAAGATAGGACTTAATGTATTTTCGTTTCCTGCTTTGATTTTCTTTTTACATAATATTCGTCTTGGATGGAGGCGTTGGTATCGGCCGTGGCGCAATGATCTGATTCGTTTTGGCGGGTGGTTTGTAGTCAAGGGTTGGGCCAAAGAATTTAAAAAAGATTCATTTCAGGCAAAGCTACAAAAGGCCCGGGACCATATGGTAAAAGAGAAGAATTAATAATAATACTTTTAGAAGCCTTAAGGGACGAATAAAACAAAAAGGATAGCCCCTTTAGGGAGGTATCTTTTTTGTGCCGAAAAAATATTTGACGGAAAGACAAAAGGATGGGATTATAGCAGAAAGCAACAAACGAATGAAAGCTGTTAGCGTAAGAGTCCTGTCTTATTATGTCATCTAAGAAGAAATATTTAATATCTCTCATCCTTGCCGTCATCTTAGGCATCAACATCTACAGCCGCAGCGATTTTGCGCCGTATGGCAATCCTTATAATGAATTAAGCGATAATTATTGGGGGGCCATTACGGACATTGCCCACCGTTGGAGGAGTTTCGACCTGACTCTGTGGAACCGCGGGGTCGGTGGCGGCATGAGCCTTTTTACTTCCGGCCTGTATCCGATTCTCAATCCCACCAATACCCTGGCTTGGATTTTGAATGACGAAAGATTTTTTCTAGTGAAGCTGATCGAGCCCTACGTGATCGGCTTTTTCTTTATGATGATCCTCTTGTGGGATGTTTTTAAAACCCGGTGGTATGTTGCTTGTTTTGGTGCCTTAGCTTATATGGGTCTGCCGTTGGCCAAAACAACAACGATCGCCGAATCCCCCTATTTTCTTTATGGTTGCGGAATCTTTCCGGTGATGGTCTTTGTTATGGCCAAGTTACAAAAACGGCATATCTATCTGGCTGCAGCCGGGGTGGGTGCACTTCTTGCTTTGCAGTTTTTGGGGGAAGGTGTTACGCAAATGCCGCAGGTGACGATTTGGTGGATGCTATTTTTTACGATCCACTTGATGGCCCAGAAATTCTTTTTGGATGAGCAAAAGGAAAGAGGAATCCAAAAAACTCAAGTGCTTTCTTTCTTGAATACGGAGGTGCGTACGATAGCCATCCTTTTGCTGGTCATGATCGGCATATCGGCAATCCAACTGATCCCGTCGATTCATTTTTTCAAGTTTGAATCCGCACGTTTTCCTAATCGGTATCCCATCAATAATTTTACGCTTTTTTTACCTACCAACGGAACCAGTTTGACACAGATCATTTTAGGCGGCATCGGATTGTTGGATTATGGGCCCATCCGGTCAAAAGCATTTCTGGTGATCGTTCTTATGTGCCTGAGCCTTGCTGTTGCCCATCTGGGCCGCGTTTTTGTCAATTCGAAACATAAAGATATTTATTATCAATGTGCGCTGACAACCTTGATCTTTTTTTGTATTGCCCCTGTTGCTGGTGTACTTGCCTCTTGGATGCCTTTTTTGAAAAAAATTTTTACGCCGTTTACCTATTTTACTTTCCGTTATGGGTTGCATACGTTGGATTTTCTTCTTATTCTCAGCGTGTGTTTGATCATCAATAATGAAGAGATGAGTCTTTTCTCGGGAAGACGTTTTTTCTTTTTAAAAGGTTTGGCAATTTTTTTGTGCATTTTTGCTTTTGTCTGCGGGATACTGCCTTTAATTATGTTTTTTTTGCAGGAAATCGGGAGATCGCTCAACACATATCCGTTTTTTGAATATTTTGTCACTCCCACATTCAGAAAAGGATCGCGTGTTTTCATGAAGGCGGTTGCCGTAATCATTGTGCTGGCCTTTCGGCCGCGTCATAAAACGAGACATTTTATATTGGGATTTTTTCTCTTGGCGATCGGTTTTATGATGATGCTTGATTGTTTCAAATGGTATGATAAAGGTTCTCGGGGAGACCTTGTCCAATATCAATGGGATAGTCCTGAACATGATTATTTTCGAAAAGCTAAAGGCAAATATCTTCTTCCTGTCAGCAGCATAGAACCGCGATGGGTCCAGCACAATTTTCCTCTTCTTTACGGCGTTTACGGCACTTCTGGATTTATGGCCGTTGCCCCAACCCGTCTAGTCAAATTTCAGTATTATTACGATAGACGGCATTTGCAAGAAAGCAAGGTAGGTCCTTTTTTAGGGAATGCCCCGATTTTTCTTAAGATCAAAGGAACTGTTCCGTCGGCATTTGCATCTTACTTTCCGGTTGATTTTACGCTTGCCAAAAAAACAGGCGGGCTTTCCTGGGAAGGATTCAGCAAGGTAATTGAGGGAGAGAAATATGATGTTTATGAACGCTTGGAACCGACACAGAGGGTTTATTTTGCAAATCAATTGAAGGTCGTCTCCATGCTGGCATTGATGAAGGCGTTTGATACGACGCGCTCCTCGGTTCTTTATGTTAGCAAAGAAGATGCTTTTGATTTTTCTTTGACGGATAACGAGCTTCCGTCCCAAGTAGAGGAAGCGAAAGCTTACGACATTACTCAAAAAAGGGAAGATCGATTGTCGTTTAAGGTGAAAACAGGAAACGATATTTTTGTCATTGTCCCGGAAAGGTATGAAAGCGGGTGGCAGGTGTGCCTAGATGGACGGAAGGTGAACATTTTCCCTGCCGATTATCTTTTTATCGGTTTCAAAGTACCTCCAGGCGAGCATTTGGTTACCATGAAGTATACACCTCCGTGGTTTTGGGCGGGTTTGATTCTCAATCTTTTGGCCATTGGCGGAGTAACGCTATTATTTAAACGACATTATTCTGCTTAAGGAAGTTATTTTATGCTTTCAATTCTTCCGTTTGTAAGTTTATATCTCATTTTTATCAATCTATGGAAAAGCGACTCTTTGGGTGCCTTCTGCAGGCGCGAAATCTTTTTGATGGCGTCTGTTATTTGGTGCGGTCTTTTTGTCCTTTCTTTAGAGATCATGAATTTGTTTGCAGGAGTTACTTTTTCAAATATCTTTGCTTTTTGGTTTGTGACTATATTGTTGGGGTTAACGGTCTTTTTTAAGAAATCCCAAAACAATAGGCTTCTTTGGGATGTCAAGCCAGGACAATATACGTTTCTCAATAAGCTGATGTTCTTTTTTACGGTCTTTTTTATAATTATGCTTTTTGTCGTGGCTTTTTTTAGTTCGCCCAATACCTGGGATTCTTTGACCTGCCACATGGCGCGCGTGGCGCACTGGATCCAGAACAAAAGTATTGGGCATTATCCAACAAGCATGGAATATCAGTTATTTTATCTTCCCGCTGTTTCCTATATGATTCTCCATTTAAAAATCTTAGCGGCATCGGATATCGCCGTAAATTTTGTTCAATATTTTTTTATGGTTGGCTCTGTTGTAGGGGTTTCGTTGATCGCAAAAAAATTTTTTAATGCCACAAAGGAAGGTCAGTTGATTGCAAGTCTTTTTGCCGTCACGATCCCCATGGGGATTTTGCAGGCAACGAGCACGCGCAATGATTATGCAGTGGCTTTTTTTGTCGTTTGTTTTGTCTTTTTTATTCTGGGTCTGAAGCAAGGATGTTCGTGGCCTTATGCGCTTTTAGCGGGATTGAGTTTGGGTCTGGCGTTTTTGGTCAAGGGAACAGGCTATTTATTTTCTTTGCCCGTTTTGATTGTCTTCTGTTTATGGGCATTGGTTCAAGATAAAGCCAAATTGAAATATATTCCTACGGTTCTTCTGATGTCTGTTTTGGTCATAACGGGGTTTTATGCGCGCAACATTTTGGCCTCCGGGCACTTGTTTGGCGTTGCCGACATTCATAATGACATCAGCACGCATTCCATGACCTTCAAGCTTTTTATATCGGATATCATTCGCAATATCGGCATGCATTTGGGGACGACAATAAACAGTCTTAATGAATTTTTTCGCCAGGGAGTCGTTAACATTCATGAGACTATGAACGTAGACATCAGAGATGCGCGCTCAACATTTGGCGGCAATGCTTTTAAAATCGCCAAAACCATGCATGAAGACGGAGCGGGCAATTTAATGCATTTGCTGGTGATTGTGTTTTCGTTTTTGACTTATCTTTTTTTTCGAGACCATAGAAAAGACAAAAATGTTATGAAATATTTTTTAATCGTTGTTGTCTGTCCATTTTTGGTTTATTGTTGGTTGACCAAATGGGTCGCCACCGCCAGCCGTTATCATCTTCCCTTGTTTGTTCTTTCGGCGCCTTTTGTCGGCGTTGTTTTATCAAGAATACCAAAAAGAAAAATAATCATCATGGTATTGCTACTTTGTCTGATTCCTAGTTCTCTGCCGTTTGTCTACCGCAATGCCACACGAAGAATGTTCTCGGCTTCCGGCAAAGCGACGATTTTCAACACCCCGCGGCTTAAGCAATATTTTCAAAACGAACAAAGCTATTTTGATCCCTATGCAGGGGCGGCCTATTTTATTAAAGACAAGGGATATTCGAGAATAGGTCTGATCATTACGCCCAATTACTGGGAATATCCGCTTTGGGTGCTTTTAAAAGGCAGGGACGAAAAGGATGTCCGCTTTGAGCATGTGGAGCTCAAAGGCGAGGAACGTCTTTTTACCAAAAAATATCCTTTGGGGCCTTTTGTGCCGGAGGCGATATTGGTTGTCATGCGTAATATCAATGAAGAAAAAATCCGCATCAAAAATTCTCCGTTAGTTTATAAAAGAATATTAGATTTAGGAAAAGTGAAAATTTATGCGAAAATAGAAAAGAGAGAATAGGGAAAGAGAATGGGGGACAGCGCCCAAGGAGAATGGGGGACAGCGCCCTATTGTGAGCTATGAACAGAGTTGTTTTATTAAGACACGGCGAGAGTATCTGGAATAAAGAGAACCGGTTTACCGGTTGGACGGATGTTGATTTATCACAACAGGGCATAGGGGAAGCCCAAAAGGCTGGGGAGACTTTAAAGAAAGAAAAGTATGTTTTTGATGTTGCGTTTACTTCGGTTTTAAAGAGGGCCATTCGGACATTATGGATTGTTCTTGATTGCATGGATCTCATGTGGATTCCGGTCCATCGCTCATGGCGCTTGAATGAACGGCACTATGGGGCCCTACAAGGCCTGAATAAATCAGAAACAACAAAGAAGTTTGGCGAAAAGCAGGTTCACATATGGCGTCGCAGTTATGACATTCAGCCTCCGGCTCTTGAAAAAAATGATCAAAGGTATCCCGGCTTTGATCATACATACAAAGATCTCAACGAATCGGAGCTGCCTTTGACGGAAAGTTTAAAAGAGACGATTGCGCGTGTACTTCCCTATTGGCATGAATTTATAGCCCCTTGCATTCGAGAGGGAAAAAAGGTTCTTATTTCTGCTCACGGAAACAGCCTGCGCGCGCTTGTTAAATATCTTGACCATATTTCCGATGAAAAAATCAATTCCTTAAATATCCCAACCGGTATCCCTCTTGTTTATGAACTGGATGCGGACCTCAAACCTTTGAAAAGTTTTTACCTGGGAGATCCACAGGAAATTGAAAAAGCAACAAGAGCGGTTGCTTCCCAGGCAAAAGCTAAAAAGTAAAATAGCCATTTTTTAAAAAAGCGCTTTGGCCTTTGTCTCAAAGGCCTTCCCCTATTCTAAAAATCATTCATCTTGACAAAGAGCATCTCCTGTTTTATATTGATAATGAAAATCATTACCAATAACAGGAGGAAAGAATGAAAGGGCATTGCCAACATCACTGGAAGGGGGAGTTGGGAGGAAGTGGTTATCGTATGACCAAACCTCGTCAGGCGATTCTCGATGTCTTGGGAAAAACAAAGGAACATTTAAGTGCTGAGGATATTTATTTGTCTACTCACAAATTTTATTCTAATATTGGTTTAACAACAGTTTATCGCAATCTGGAATTGCTTGTTGATATGGGATTGGTGGTTAAATTTGAATTTGGCCATGGAAAGGCAAAATACGAACTTGCCGATCCATACAGCAAAAAAGGACATCATCACCATCTTGTTTGCAAGAATTGCTCCCGGATTATCGATTATAGCGATTTCATGAAAGACGAAATGCAGTTTCTTAAAAGTACCGAAAAGGGCCTTTCTAAAAACTATGATTTTCAGATTGTTGATCATCTTATTCAATTTCACGGCTATTGCCATAAATGTCGAAAAAAATGAAATTTTTGGCAGAGCAGATAGTTATTAACCATTTTTGAAGGGAGAAGATGACATGACCAGAGCCGTCATGAAGGAATTAAAGGTTCATGCGCCATTTACGTTCTTGGGAGCGCTCATGGGATTGCTGGTCCTGATTGTTTCCAGAAAGATACCGCCAGGGATTTCTTATGATATTTTTTATGTTCTTCATCCCATGCACGTTGTTTTAAGCGCTCTTGTGACGGCATCTATGTATGAACTTCATACGTGTGGCCGGCTGGGGAGTCAATGTATAAAAGGAAAATGCAATTTATGGAAACTGCTCATTATTGGTTACCTGGGCTCTGTTGGGATTGCGACGATTAGTGATTCGGTTATTCCTTATTTAGGTGAAATTGTGCTCGATATGCCGAATAGGCATATTCATCTGGGATTCATTGAAAAATGGTGGTTGGTCAATCCCTTGGCAATATTGGGAGTCCTCATCGCTTATTTTAGACCGTCCACAAAATTTCCGCATGCGGGGCATGTTTTGTTAAGCACTTGGGCATCGTTGTTTCATATTCTGATGGCCTTGGGAGGAGAGATTGCCTGGTACCTCTATGCAGTAATTTTTGTGTTCCTATTTATTTCTGTTTGGATGCCCTGTTGTATCAGCGATATTGTGTTTCCTCTTTTGTTTGTTAAGAACAGAGAGAAGGAAATTCCATCATGATCCTTGCATTAGCGAAAAACAAAGTTGAAACCCGCCTTAAAAAAGAGGGATTGTTTGAGGAAGCGATAAAAATAAAAGCAAAAGTCCTTTCTGCCCAGGAGGCCATTGGGAATCCTGAAAGAGACGATTTTCCTCTCCTGAAGGGGCGGGAAAAAATGATAGAGGCCAATTTTAAAGGATATTTGGGGCACGCCTTCACGGACATGTACGGAGGATTTGAGGGCCAAATCGTTGAATTGTTTAATATGCCTCTTAACAATAACTATCGAGGGGCCTTAATGGTTGCGACAATCAATGCCTTATCGCAATATTGGGGGTTGGTTGAAAACACGGTTCATTGCAAAGATGACCAACCTCAAAAATGTGCCGACAAATGTCTTGATTACTTTCGTCAGGAATATCCGCAAGCAAGGAAGATAACTTTGATTGGGTTCCAACCGGCTTTGGCAGAAGCATTTGCCCAGCATTATTCGTTGAAAATTTTGGATTTAGATAAGGATAATGTCGGGCAAGAGAAGCATAATGTTTTTATTTTAGACGGACAAAAGGATATGAAAGAGGCTTTAGAATGGGCCGATGTTACTTTGGCGACAGGATCCACGGTTGTTAATGGAACGATTGATTCTATTCTTGAAGTTTCTGGTTCTTCCATGAAGGTCGTCTTTTACGGGGTCACTATTGCCGGAGTCGCTTACTGGTTAGGACTTAAAAGAATTTGTTTTACGGAATAACAGAAAGATTACGTTGGAACAGATTATAATTCTTCTTAGTGTATTTTTGATCGCATTGATTTTTTCGATGTTTGGAATGGGCGGGGGCTTGATTTATATGCCTTTATTCCTTTTGTTCATTGAGAATTATAAATTTGCATCCGTTTTGAGTTTTTTGTGTATCGGCGTGACGACGTTTGCAGCGATGAGTGTTTATCATAAAGAAAAACTTATTGATTGGACCCTTGTTAAGTATTTGGGGCTGCCTCTTGTTGCGATGGTATTTCTGACGGGATTTATGCTTAAGGCCGTTTCTCTATTATGGGTCAAATTCATTTTGGGACTGACTCTTGTTCTGGCGGGTTCTTTGATGATTTTTGCAAAACAGAACGTCTCTAGCCCGAAAGCATTAGCGGAGGGCTATCGCTATGCTCCTGTTTTTTTGTCACCGGTAGCTTTGGTTATAGGGGCTTTTTCCGGGATGTCGGGGGTAGCCGGAGGCGTTTTTGAAATCCCACTGATGACAGCCGTGCTGCGTGTTCCGGCACATAAAGCTGTTGCCACATCATCAGCCATTGTATTTCTCGCTTCCGTTTTGGGCCTTGCAGGCAGGATTGTTGCTAATCATCAAAATATCGATATTCAACCGGATTTACTTTTCTATATTTTACTTTGTGCTTTTGGGGGAGGAAGAATAGGCCCCAAAATTTCATTAAAAGTTTCAAGACAGAAGTTTAAGAAGATTTGTGGAGTATTTGTTTTCATGATAGGCATTTATTATATTCTGCAATTCTTTAGCTAAGAAAAGGATAAGCATGAAAACCTACTTGGAATGTATTCCTTGTTTTTTAAATCAGGCTGTTGAAATGGCGCGGCTTGTAACAGGCAATGAAATTGTGCATAAAAAAATCATCGATGAAGTGGCGAAGGTGATTCCTGAGTTTTCCTTAGGAAGCACACCTCCGGAAATGGCCCGTATGATCCAAAAAGTCATGGAAAAACAGATGGGCAAAAGAGATTTTTATAAACAGATTAAAGAGAAAAGCAATCAGATGGCACTTTCTTTGTATCCCAAGCTGAAAGAGAAGGTTCGTCATTCCCAAGACAGGTTGTTGACAGCTGTGGAAATAGCGATTGCAGGCAACGTAATTGATTATGCGGCGAAGAATACTTTGAATATCGAGGAAGAAATTGAAAAGTTGTTCAGAAAAGAATTTTCGGAAATGGGAAAGACGATATTCCATTATGAGAGTTTTCAAGAAGAATTGAACAAGGCAAGAAAAATTCTTTATCTGGCGGATAATGCCGGTGAGGTTGCTTTTGACCGGGTGTTGATTGAGGAGATCCCTTCCGAAAAAGAAATAATTTATGCGGTCAGAGAATCTCCTGTCATCAATGATGCCCTTATGGAGGATGCATACGCCTGCGGCATCGATAAGACAGCCAAAGTGGTCTCAAGCGGGGTTGATGCTCCGGGGGCGATTCTCAAGTATTGTTCCCAAAGTTTTGTTCAATTATTCAAAGAAGCCGATATGGTTATCAGCAAGGGACAAGGAAACTATGAAGCTTTGAATGATGAAAGAAGAGTTGTTTTCTATTTTTTCAGGGCCAAATGTCCGGTGATTGCGCGACATGCAGGGGTGAACGTCGGTGATGTTGTTTTGATGAAAGGTTAAGAAAAAACCATGGAAGTACAAGTCCTTTTTAACAGTGCGGCTATAGAAAAGGGATTGTCTGTTGGCTGGGGATTTTCCTCTCTTGTCGATAACCAGGTTTTGTTTGATACAGGTGAAAAATCAGTTTTTTTGGCGAACAATTTAGACAGAATGAAAATAAATTTAGAGAAATTGGAGGCTGTTGTTATTTCCCATGATCATTGGGATCATACCGGAGGCATAGAGGAAGTTTTAAAAAGAAAAGCCGGACTTGATGTCTATATCTGCCCTAACTTCAGCAAAGGATTAAAACAAAAGATTGTATCGCTAAAGGGGAATTTAAAGGAAAACAGCGATTTTTGCGAGGTTGCAAAAAATATTTATGTGACAGGCGAAATCATCGGGACTTATAAACAAAAGGATATTGCAGAGCAGGCGCTTGTACTGGATACCAATAGAGGCTTAACGGTTATCACCGGATGTGCGCATCCCGACATTGTTGAAATTGTCGAGAAAGTTCGGGAAAAATTTCCTGCAAAACCCGTATATGCGGCCATGGGCGGTTTTCATTTGATGAACAAAGCGCAACGCAGAATTAACGCGATTATTCACAGGTTTACTGAGCTTGGGATTAAAAAGGTCGGCCCAACGCATTGTACGGGGACGGAGGCAGAAAATCTTTTCCGAAAAGCTTATAGAGATAATTGCTTGACATTAAAAGTTGGAGAAAAAATAGAGGTTTAATAAAAGGCAGGGAGGTGATTCAAATGTTGGGAGGAGACAGAATAGACTTTAGGAGAGCAAGGTTATGATCAGGAAAAGGAGCGGATTTTACTCGGGCTTTTTTAACCCAGGGTATGCAAATTTTATTTTTATTGTTTAGAAATAGGAAAGGAGTCTTTTTATGAAAGTTGCGATATCTACGGACAATGGTTTTGTATCTGCTCATTTCGGGCGTTGCCCGTCCTTTACCATTGCCGATATTAAAGATAATAAAGTTGTTAATAAAGAAACTATTGCTAATCCGGGACATCATCCGGGATATTTGCCCGAGTTTTTACAAGAGAGGGGCGTTGATTATATTATCGCTGGCGGTATGGGACAAAGGGCAAGAGTTCTGTTTGGCGAAAAAGGGATTCAAACCATTATGGGTGTTACAGGGCCTATAGATGAAGTTTTGGAAAAGCTTGGGCAAGGACAACTAGCGGGAGGAGAAAACACGTGCCTTCCCGAATCAGGCAAAGGATATGGCGTGGATAAAAGTATCTGTGATCATGAATAAAAAGGCCGCCCTCACAAAATAATTGGCGGACCTCGTCATTTCCTCTAGATCGAAATGATGAAAAATAACGGGAGGATTATTATGAAAATATGCGTAACAGCAGAAGGAAATAATTTAGAGGCGAACGTAGATCAGCGGTTTGGCAGATGCCAGTATTTTATCTTTGTGGATACGGATACTATGGAATTCGATGCGGTTCCCAATGAAAATGTATCTGGGATGGGGGGAGTTGGCATCCAATCCGGGCAATTCATTGCCGAGAAGGAAGCAAAGGTTGTTCTTACTGGTAAGGTCGGCCCCAATGCATCGCAAACATTACAGGCTGCAGGGCTTGACGTTGTCCTTGATGTTTCGGGCAGCGTAAAAGAAGCGGTCGAGAAATTTAAAAAGGGTGAGCTTCAACCGACTAAAGGTCCCAATGCAGAAAGAAAATCAGGATTAAATTCATAAAAAGGTCTCTAAAATGCTGAAGGGTAAACTACAGCTTTTTTTGTCTTTGATGCGGCGAATAAAAGGTGCCAGAATAACAAAAGAGCGTGTTATAGAAAACTACAAAAGATATCAAGCTAGAGTAAAACGGTTTCAGGAGTTGGGATATGATATTCCCAAGGAAAGGGATTTTATCATTGAAAAATCTCAACCGGTTGAAGGCGCGTTATTAGAGCTTGGGACAGGCAAAGGGTATTTTACACTTGCCTTGGCGCAGAAGGGCTATTGTCTTACGACGGTGGATATTTCCCAGGAGGAACAGCAGTTTGCGCGAATGAACATTGAATATTTTGGATTGGCTCATCAAGTCAATTTTGTCGTTGGCAATGCGGAACAACTTGGATTTGCTGATGAGAGTTTTGATATGGCATTTGCCATTAATGTCATACATCATTTGAACCAGCCTTTTAAGGTTATAGATGAATTGATGCGAATTATGACACAACAGGGGAAAATTATTTTAAGTGATTTTAGTAAAAGAGGATTTGAGATTGTCAGCCAAATGCACGGAAGCGAGGGCCGTTATCATTCTAGCGGCAAGTATAGTTTAAAAGATATAGAAAAATATTTGTTGAATAAAAATTGTCAATTAGAAAAATATCATACAGACTTTCAAGATCTGATGATTGTCTATAAAGGGAGGCATTAGCCGTATGATCATTTTTGGGTGTTGTTTTGAGAAATAGAGGAACAAGATTAAAACCAAAGGGGAGGAAGTTTTATGGAAAGAAAGACAGCTGTTTTAGTCGTTGGTGGTGGGCCTGCAGGGATAATCAGTGCTGTTACTGCTAAAAAATATTATCCTGATAAGGATGTTGTCGTTATGAAAGATGTTGAACACGGCGTTATTCCCTGCGGTATTCCTTATATGTTTGAGAGCTTAGAGGATCCCGAAGAGAATAAATTGGGAAATGCCTCTTTAGAGAAGAATAATATTGATGTTGTGATTGATAAGGCAGTTACTCTTAATAGGCAGGAGAAGAGTGTGGAGACCTTAAATCATAATAAATATTTTTACGAAAAACTTATATTGGCCATGGGATCTGTTCCGGCCATTCTTCCTATCAAAGGGATCGACAAAAAGGGCGTTTATCCTATAAAAAAGGAAATGGGTTATTTAAAAAATATGGTAAACCAGATTAAACGGTGTAAAAATGTTCTGGTTATTGGCGGGGGGTTTATCGGCGTTGAGTTTGCTGATGAATTATCTAAGATAGAGGGGATGAAGGTGACTTTAGTAGAAATGCTTCCTCATCTTTTAGCCAACTCTTTTGATGAGGATTTTTCTATTATGGTAGAAGAAAAACTACGGGCAAAAGGGGTGGATCTTTTAACGAATATGCGTATTGAAGAAATATTAGGAAAAGATAAGGTTGAGAAAGTGCGGTTTTCCAATGGTGCGGAAGAATCTGTGGAAGCCATCATTTTAGGAACAGGTTCGCATCCGAATGTGCAGTTGGCAGAAGAAGCCGGTTTGGAAATAGGTCATTGTAAGGGAATTTTAGTTGATGAATATACCCGGACCACATTAGATAAGGATATTTTTGCCATAGGAGATTGTTGCTGCAAAAGGGATTTTTATACCCGCAAGGCAATTTCTGTTATGTTGGCTTCAACCGCTACAGCGGAAGCAAGAGTTGCCGGGGCCAATCTTTACCAGATTAAAGTAGTCCGCGAGAATAAAGGGACGATTGCTATTTATTCAACGTATATTGATGGCTTGGTCCTTGGCTCAGCGGGCTTGACAGAAAAAACAGCACGTGAAGAGGGTTTTGAAATTGTCGTCGGAAGTGTTGATGTAGCTGATAAGCATCCTGCATCATTGCCGGGGGCATCTCAGGGAAGGGTTAAATTGATATTTTCTAAGCAATCCGGCATTATTCTTGGAGGACAGGTCAGTTGCGGAATGTCATGTGCACAATTAATTAATGTTGTTGGTATTGCAATCCAAAAAAGGATGTCTGCCACAGAACTAGAAACGTTACAAATGGCTACACATCCGTATTTAACCAGTGCTCCGACCATGTATCCTGTTGTGTTGGCCGCCCAGGATGCAATAAGTTGAGTATAAAAAGAGTAAGGCCTTTATTGGAAGAGAAACTTGATAGGCGAGAGGGGTAGAATAGAGTGAATATTTTTGATCATCATTACAAGGAATATGATGCCTGGTATGAAAAGAACCGGTGGCCCTATCTTTCCGAACTGGAGGCTTTAAAGAAGGTCATCCCTCAAGAAGGGAGAGGCTTGGAAATCGGCGTGGGAACTGGCAGATTTGCAGCTCCTTTAAACATTGAATTAGGGATTGATTGTTCGCAGAAAATGCTTGAACTTGCCGCGCAAAGAGGTGTCAATGTACGCTGGGGTCTGGGCGAAGACCTGCCGTTTTTAGATGATTCCATGGATTATGTTGCCATTATTATTACTATTTGTTTTGTGGCTGACCCATTAAAAGTACTGCGGGAGGCGCAACGAGTTTTAGACAATAATGGGGTACTCGTATTAGGGATAATAGACAAGGATAGTTTTTTGGGTCAATTTTATCAGAAAAAAAAGAGCATCTTTTATAAAGAAGCAAATTTTTTTAGGGTTCAAGAATTGGTAGCATTGCTTAAACAAGCAGGATTTGATGGATTTACGTATTATCAAACGTTGTTTACATTTCCTGATAAGATGAATTCCGTTGATAAGCCTCAAGAAGGCTTTGGGGAAGGCGGTTTCGTGGCCATAAAGGCGAGAGCGCGAAAGGATTTTTAAATGATCAAAAGTATCAAGTTGTGTTTAAAACATGAAGGAAGAGTTGGTGGAAAAAAGAAAATCGCATTTAAGGCGGGGCTGAACGTTGTGGTTGGTCCCAATGGATCCGGAAAAAGTTCTTTGCTGGAAGCTATCCATGATTGTTCTGATTGCTCACGTCAAAACTCCGGAACAAAGAGATGTCATTATTTTAACAGTGAAACCATGAATCCTCACCGCAATGATAAATATTTCAGGGGGATTCATGGCTCCATTATAAAAGTGCGTGCGATGTTTTCTTCTCATGGCGAAACCATGCGTGATGTTTTACGATTTATTCCCATAAAACCTGGCGATTGTTTTCTTTTAGATGAGCCGGAATCAGGGCATGACTTACGCTGGATTATCAAAATTCGAGAAGCATTGGACATGTTGACCAAAAAGAAATGTCAGATTATTGTGGCTTCTCATCATCCGGTATTTTGGAAGGATGCCCATATTGTTGAATTGAAACGCGGCTATGTTGAAAAATCTCTAAAAAATTTTAAAAAAGTTTGTAGGTATCACTAGAATGAAAGTAGCCGTCATTGGAGCATCTAATAAGCCCCATCGATATTCCTATAAGGCCGTTATGCTTTTGAAAGAGAAAGGACATCAAACTTTTCCTGTTCATCCACGGATCAAGGAAATTGAAGGGATGCGGGTTTTTTCTTCCGTCAATGAGATTAACGATTCTTTGGATACAGTGACCATGTATGTTGGGGTTGCTGCTTCTGATTTGATTGGCGATGATATTATTGCTAAAAACCCAAAGCGTATTATTTTTAATCCGGGGGCCGAGAATCCAGCTTTAGAAAAAAAAGCGAAAGATAAAGGGATTATTGCCATTAATGCCTGCACATTGGTTATGCTCAAGACAGGTCGGTTTTGATTATGTTATGGAAAGAATTATTACAAAAGAAAAAGACAAATGAGGCTTATTCAAAGGATTACCATGTTTTGAGATTTTTTTCCTCATTTGTGGCTATTTCCGGCGGAAAAGTTGTTGAGGTTGCTGATGCGTGTATGGTTTTTTGTCCTTTAGTTAAAATGTTTTATAAACAAATGCGGCATCTTGATGGGAGCAATCAAGAGGCAATCAGAGAAAAAATCAAGGATGTCATTGAAGATAAAATAAGACGATTTGGATTTTTTAGTGAGCGCAGAGAGCTGCTAAAAGATGATATCGCAGTGCCCTACGGGGCCTCGGAGATATTGATGTATGCGATGCAAAAAAAGCATGTTGATGCTGCTGTCATTGTTTGTGATGGGGCAGGGTCGGTTATTGTCACTGCGCCGGAAGTTGTCCAGGGCATAGGCGCAAGGATGAACGGTTTGTTTTATACGACAACCATCCCGGCCATTGTTGAAAAACTGAAAAAATCCTATGGTCATGTTGTGTTTTCGGATGCCCATATTGATCAAATCCAGGCGGCTGAGGAGGCTTGCAAGTTGGGGTTTAAAAGAATTGCCGTTACTATTAATGGTTATATGGAGAAAGAACATTTGTGTGAAATTAAAAAAATCGAGAAGAAATATGGTGTAACAATAACAACATTGGTTGTGTGTACAACAGGGGCATCTCAA
>Ga0272441_10007036_pt1 | contig 18489 bp, 9 predicted proteins | sample SSMProp6N_FD_193582 | JGI IMG/M metagenome (GOLD analysis project Ga0272441, IMG submission 193582) | Marine sediment archaeal communities from Little Sippewissett salt marsh, Falmouth, MA, United States - SSM-Prop-6N | ecosystem: Environmental > Aquatic > Marine > Wetlands > Sediment ... | reverse complement strand
TCTACCCACAGCATATACTATATTAAACTTACCGATCCAACATGCATGTTGGGGACGGAATATTTTTATAGAAAATTCGGGTTGGGCATATTGCAATAGAAATTCATCGGTGGCCATCGTTAGCGATTCGGTAATTATAGTAGAAAACTGCGACTTAGGAAAGATATTCGTTCGAAAGGCTGATAATACGGATGAAGAAAATATATATATTTTTGGAAGTGAGCCTCAAATTGACTCTATGCTCGTAAATCTCCGAGCGATTACTCAGGTTGTCGCGGGATCGATTGACCGTAGATTATCTCGAAAGTAGATGGTTTTACTATAACTCGACCGCTTCACCGTCGGCAATATCGGTTCTTTTCGCCCTATGTCCCGTTACTGCCCAGATTATTCCGCCAACTATCCCGCAGATTACACTCGTGCCGAAGAAAACGAGCGACACGAGTAATCCTTTGGCCTCCGAGGCCCCCCATATACTGAAAAAATAACTGAAACTAGCCTCGCGCACGCCGAGCGCATTAAGTGAAATGGGAATGAGCGATATTATCCAGATAAGAGGCACGAAGCAGAAATACGCCTGCCACGGTATCTCGCCGACCCCCGCTATCCGTGCGATTACGTAAACAAAAAATATCAGCGAACCTTGATAGAGAACACTCAACAATAGCCCACCGATAAGCGCTTTGCGATCCGTTCTAAAATGCCGGACAGCCTCGACGAAATCCGCAATTTTCTCACCTATTCCGAAGGGCAGTTTGCCGAGAAATCTGCGCAGGTAGCTTTCTATATTCAGGAAAACGAAGATTATCGTTCCGCCCCAAAACGCGGCGTTGAGAACGAGAACTAATAGCGGCAAAGGCGCCGGGGGTCGAACAATAGGCAGGAAAACCAGCGCAATAAGTAAAGTGCCCAGCAATCCAGCCAGCCTTTCCGCCGCGATACTCGCGTAAACCTCGGACATTCTACCGTGATCTTTGCCCGCAGAATAGCCGCGGACAACATCCCCGCCAACACCGCTGGGAAGGAAGTTATTGAAAAAATAACCAACCATATAAAGCTCGACGCCCTTAAAAATGCCTTGCTTAATACCGTGGGCATTCAGAAAAACGCGCCAGCGCCAGCTTCCGAGAAAAACTGTGCAGATAAAAAGCGCTGTCAGCGGTGCAAGCGACCACAGCGGAAATTCCCTGCCGGCATCGATAAAGCTTTCGAGGTCGATGCGCGTAATGAGAAAATACAGAAGCCCCGCGCTCACCGCGACCTTGGCTGCAAGAACCGCGCTTTTTTTCGTCCTCTCGTTCACGGATTTACCACGTCGAGTCCACGAGATTCGAAGGCAAATTGACCCAATCATGCTGTCTGCGACCGATTGCTTTTAGGAAAGCACGGAAAAGCAGCCTCGATTCGAATTCGGCTTCGGGCAGAATCTCTTTTACCGCATCCGCCATCGCTGGCTGAATATCGTCGTAGAGATATTCCAATGATTCTTCGAGCTTAATTCTCGCCATATCGTCCTCTCAATCGTAAAAAACTTCCACAAGCCATAGGCCGCAACCGGGGGCCACGGCATAATTGTATTTTCGAATGCCGGTTTCGAGCATTTCCGCGAATTGATCGGGCGCAAAAAGACCCCGTTCGCAGTCCAACATCGCCCCGACAATAGAGCGAACCATCGTATGCAAAAACCTGTCTCCATCGATAACAAACGCCATGCCATAATCGTTATCGAACCATTCCGCTCGCCGAATCGAGCACTTCGGATTATCGGGCACGCTCTTAATCCGTGCGAAAGCGGTGAAATCGTGGTCGCCGATAATATCGCGGCAAAGGGCGTTCAAAGCGCCAATATCCGGTTTCCTATCTATCCGATGCGTATAATTGCGCAGGTGCGGGATTTTCTCGAAAACAAGGCGATATTCATAGCGTTTGCCCTTTGCCCAAAACCGCGCGTGAAAATCGTCGGGGGAGGGAGTGATCTCAACAATCGCAATGTCCAACGGCAAAACTGCATTCAGTCGATAGCGTAAATCCTCGGATTCGTATCGTTCTGGAAAATCGGCATGCGCGATCATCCCGAGCGCGTGAACACCCGTATCTGTCCGGCTGGAACCGTTGACGGATACCTTCCTGTCGAATATCGACGAAATAGCGGCTTCAATCTCGCCCTGAACCGTGCGGAACTCCGGCTGAATCTGCCAGCCGAAAAAATTCGTTCCATCGAAAGATATTTTCATTTTCCAGATCATACCGAAAAAATAGCCCGAAGACGGTATTAAGTCAAGAATGGAATATTGAAAAGAGTTTCAATATCTTTATTGACTTTTTCCTGATGGATATTATTATTAAATATGGTAATTTGGATAATTATATTTACGTAATAAGGAGCTTTAATGTTTAGACTGAATAGAGTTTTCGTTATAATCCTCCTACTTCTCGCTGTCGGTGTGTCTTTCGCTTTCACAAATCTCGGCACCGATTTCTACCTGTGTTACCCCGCAAATGCTGCCAGAGAACCCGGCGGCGACCCGCTTGCCGCCTATAACGGAATGATAATCCTAACATCGACATATGCGACAACCGGCACGGTGCGGAACTGGGATGGCAGCGTTACGTTACCGTTTGCGATTCCACCGAACGGCGTCACTACCGTCGTAATCGACACGTCGCATTGGATCAGCACGTCCGAGGTAGTTGTTAAAAAAGGATTGCGAATACAATCCGATGAGCCAGTCTCGGCTTATTTCCTCGCCTATGAAACTCCCGGTTCGACTAACGACATGGCGCTTATCTACCCGGTCGTAAGTCTCGGTTCGGAATATATTACAATGTGCTGGCGCGATAACATCCCAACATGGCCTGCAGGCGCTTTCTTCGACCGAGGTCCGACAATGTTCTGCATTTTCGCGCCTTATGACGCGACGAATGTCCAGATAACACCGTCGGTCGATACCGAAGGCGCTCATGCGGCGGGCGTTCCGTTCAATGTAGTGCTTAATAGCTACGATTGTTATCAAGTTCTCGCTAACTCGCCCACAGTCCCGAACCTTTACGACCTGACGGGTTCAATCATCACTTCGGACAAACCGATCGGCGTTATCGCCGGTAATCAGATAGCTATCGTTCCCGACGGCATTACGGCTGCGGATTATCTTATCGAGCAGATGCCACCGGTAACAGTATGGGGAACAACGCATTACGCTTTCCCAATCCAGCAAAGGAATTACTGGGCAGAGGATGTCCTAAAAATCCTCGCTTCCGAGGATGCTACGACAGTCACTATCGAGGACGGTGGCGGAACGACGATTATCAGTTTAGATAGGGGAGAAGATTTTGAATGGAACGGCCAACCTTGCACCGAAGGTTCATGGCTATTTGACGGTTCATGCGACGGTCCAACACTGGATAGTCCGACGAGTATCACCGCCGACAAACCTATTCTCTGCGGTCAATACATAATGGGAACCTCGATCTGTAGCCGAACCGATATTCTCGGTTTCTTGACCGATCCTCTCGGCGACCCGGCATACATGCTTATTCCAGCAGTCGAGCAGTATTCAAAACGCTATATTTTCCTCACTCCAAGCGGATACAACAACGATTACCTGAATGTCGCGATTCTCAGCGGCCATGAGGGCAGTATTACGCTCGATGGCGGTCCGCCGGTTTATTCTTCGGCATGGTTCAATCTACCGAGCACTTCGTATCGCGGTGCGCGGATTTCTCTGGAACCGGGCGGCCATGTGCTCGAAGCAGACACGACAATGCTTATCCAGATGTATGGTTACGACGAAAACTGGGCGTCCTACGCTGCTGTTGCGGGGCAAAACCTAAATCCGATTAACGCCGAATACGGTATCGTTAAATACTGTCTCGAAACTCCCACATACAGCGGCACCCAAACGACATGGCGCATCGTGCTCAACCATAACGGTGGCGATCCCGCCACGGGCGTGCATATCGTAGATACACTACCCCCGGGATTCCACCTTTCCACATTACCACCTACAATCGACCTTTTCGGATCAGTAGTTAGAACCTCGGTCGTAGATCCCGCCCCGGGCGCGGATGAACTCGATTGGGGGGAATTCGACACATGGATTGGCGATTCCATTGTTATTACATTCGTTGCTAACATAGATTTCGGCGTTGTCGGTATATTCGATAATGCCGTGGGTTGTATCGATGATTCCGGCAACGGCATTACGAACGGCGGCGGCCTTGTTGGACATCAGGACGACGTTCAAGTTCTCATGCCAGCCGAGCCGGCGGCGCAAGCGGGACGAGATACTATTATTTGCGATGGAATGAGCGTGACACTCGGCGGCTATCCCGCCGCAAGTGGCGGAGTCCCACCATTAACTATATCGTGGACTAGCACTCCTCCCGGATTCATCAGCGATCTAGAAAATCCGGTTGTATTTCCTACCGGGCCGACGACTTATCAACTCGTCGTGACCGATAGCCTTGCTCAGGCGGATACCGACTGGGTATTTATCGACATCGCACCGGAACCGTTCGCGGATATTATTATGCCCGATCCATGCGGCCTCGTGACATCGTGCGAGTATCAGGAATTCCAGTGGATTATCGTCGATACGACCGTCGGCGTTCTCGTGGAATCGACCGTCGTTAATGTCGAGGGAACAACCTATTATCCGGGCGGTGAGCTCACAGTTATAACTTCGGGCGACACAGCTTATGTCACATTCACACCAACATCGCCGTGGACTCACGGCGAAACCGTTGTCGGCGAACTCGTGCAGGGGATGAATTACGCATTCTGCTGGACGAACGTCGAACCGTGCAGTTTCATAGTCGATCTCGAACCGCCGATAGTAACCGATACTATCCCGGTTAACGGCGATACCCTCTACGAGGCGTCGCCCGGCATTTCACTCGTAATCGAGGATGTTCCTGCGGGTGTCGATCCCGGCAGTTTTAGCTATATCACAGTTACCGTCGATGGTTTACCGGTTGGCGGATGGAGCTATTCGTGGGTCGATCCGACTCTTACAATAACAGGCCTGACCTTCGCTAACGGCGATACGGTGCGCATTTGCCTCGATAGCCTATATGACGCGCCGGATTACGACTATTGCCCGCCAAACGACACAACCTTCTGCTGGGAATTCTATATTTTCATGTCCGAACCGGAGGGCTGGCTGACGGAACCGCTCGATTTGAATTTCGACGGCGTAGCAGCATCGGCATGCACATGCCAGCCGCTTATCTTCTATCTCCACGACGACCTCGGAATCGATCTATCGACTATCGAACTGACAGTGGATACTACGCCGATATTGATTTCCGACTCACGTCTCGCGCTCGTTGGAGATACCCTGACGTTCCAGCCGATAATGCCATGCTGGGGCGAGGGCACGCACTACTACAGCCTTATCGCATCGAATATTATCGGCGCGCCCCTTCCCGCGCCAATCGCAGGGGATTTCCTCGTCGATCTCTCGCCGCCATATTTTACGTCGATAGTTCCCCCACCCGGAAGCTATGTGGGCGCATCGCCGACCATCTCCATCGATGTTCACGACGATGGAATCGGATTAGTAGAAAGCGATGTGTATATCACAATCGACGGTGTTTCTTATCTCCCGGGAACTCCCGGAATCACATGGGACGGAACGACGTTCACCGCCGACCTCGCCGCTCTCGGTTTGTCATATTCCGATGCCGACACAATAGAGTTCTGCCTTATGGGCGCGCATGACGATCCCGATTATTGCGATCCGAACGCCGCCGATACTTGCTGGCAGCTTATAGTTAACCTTGCGGCACCGATTGCGACTGTTATTACTCCGTTCTCCGGGACGATTAGCGCATGCGCTTATCAGGGTGTTATCTGGTTCGTCGAGGCGTCGAACGGCATCGATCCGGCGACCGGCTCTGTATTCGATGGAACATTGGTTTTCGATATGACAGATACTGAGATGAGCTACACACCCGCCACAATAACGTCGGGCTTCTACGAATTTACTCCAAGTGTTCCGTGGGGTGTTTACGATTGGCTAACTATCTGTCTATACGGCGTCGAGGACTCGATGGCGCACGTCATGCTCGATACCGTTTGCACGGATTTCCGTATGGACCTTGTCGCACCGGAACTCTATGGCCTTACGCCATTGCCGGGAACGGAAACCCCATCGACAGAGCCGTCTATTTACTTCTGTCTGCGCGATACCCTTGCCGAGGTTAACGGCGATTCGGTCGTTCTGACAGTTGACGGTGTGCCATATACCTTTGGCTCCGGTTGGATTACGGATGACACTTGCCTCACCTGGAACGCTACCGATTGGGGCGTCTCGTTCGCCGAAGGCGAGACTATCACATTCTGTATCGATGCCGCCGACCATCCCGACACCTGCCAGGCCAACCATCTCGACACCTGCTGGATTCTGATAATGCCGCCACCGCACGTCTATGCACACGCTGGCGTGGATGTAACTTTATGTCCGGGCGACTCCGTCCAGATAGGATGCTTACCGAGCGCATACGGCGGCGTTCCGCCATACACCTATGAGTGGTCGAGTATTCCGGCGGGATTCACTAGCGGTGTCTCTAACCCATGGGTCAGTCCGATGACAACCACGACATATATCCTACACGTCACCGACGACGCCTTTGTGCCGACCGATGATTACGACACAATAACCATAACAGTCGATTTCATCCCGGTAGGGCCGCCGACATTACTTTCACCCGCCGGAGGTTCACTGTTGCCGCCTTCACCATCGACGATCAATCTTATTTGGGGCATGCCTGCGGGCACCGGTGATATCGTTTACGATGTTCTCGTCGATGGTGCGGTCGTTGCGCCCGAAATCACCGATACGACATATGGCGTCGATTTCCCATGCGGCGAGAGTCACACATGGGCGGTAATAGCGAAGAACGTTTGCGTCAGCGAATATTTCTATTGCGAGGTCGATACGCTCGGCGACTCGTTCTATATCTATTATGGCGAGCCGGACACACACTCTGCAGTCTGTTCCGACTCTGGAAGGATATTCAATACATATCCCTGCGGCGGACCTGTCCCAAGCGTTATCCGCCCGTTCGACGGCGCATATACCGCGTGCGACCCGGAAAGCATCATCATCCATATCGATGACACTGCGGGAATCGTCGAGGGCACGATAGAATTGCAGGTAAACACGGCGTCATACACAACCGGGCACGCATTCCTGACATGGTATGCGCCGAATACGCTCATCTTTTCCCCGGGCGCTGGTTTCTGGAGCGACGGCGAGTTAGTTACAGTAACACTGCTTCGCGCTGAAAACCCATATGGCGTCGATATCGCATCGCCCTTTGTATTCTCGTTCACCGTCGATTACTCTCCTCCGATATTCAGCGGCTTTGATCCCCCAACCGGTGGTTACGGCCCCGGATTTATAACGGTTGCCGGATTCGATGTCGCGGACGCCCTGAGTGGTGTCGATCCGGCATCTGTCTGCATAACCGTCGAAGGCCCGACCTATCTCGATACATACTGCGTTGGCGCGCCTTGTGTGACCTGGGATGGTGTAGCAGAGCATTTCGAACTCGATCTGACATGCGCCGGATTAGATTTCGAGCGTGGCGACACAATAATCTTCTGTGCAATTGCGGGTGACTCGCCGGATTACTGCGATGCTAATGTCGATACGACGTGCTGGTTCATTCACATCATCGATTGCGATATGATAGTCACAATCGACATGCCGGACACAGTTCTATGCGGTGTCGATTCCGCAACGATTGTAATACCGACTACTGTTAGCGACGGAACCCCGCCATATAGTTTTGCATGGGAACCATCCGCGCTTTTCACCGACCCATCGGTCGAAGATCCGACTGCATTTATCGTCGGACCCGGCGCTATGTATTTTTCCGTGTCCGTCACCGACTCGACCGGTTGCGTTATTCGCGATAGCGTATTTGTCGGTATGAGTAATCCTGTCGCCAACGCGGGCAGCGACCTCGTCGTTTGTCCCGATGGCAGCGGATTTGTCGGCTGCGACCCGCTTATCACGGGATCGGTCGTTCCTCCGGTAGATACGAGTTGGTATTTTATAGCGGGTGCTCTTGCACATACGGGTTGGCCGTTCGAGGTTACTCCATCCGCGACGGAAACTTATATTCTCGTCATAACTGACAGCTTAGGCTGCAGCGATGAAGACACAGTTACTGTATTCTACGATCACGAGGCCCCCGGCCCGTTCGCGTGGCACTCGCCCGAACCGGACGACACAGTCGATGTCGGCGATGTCGAGCTTTGCTGGGAGATGCCGTCCGGCACGACACCGATCTACTTCGATGTCATCGTGGATGGCGCGGTCGTAATGACGGAAATCACGGACACATGCTTCACCGTTGGCCCGTTCCCCTGCGGCGAGACGCACTGGTGGTACATCGAGGCATATAATTATTGCTATCCGATTGGTTGCGATGGCTATCCCGATTCATTCGGTGTCGTTGTCGTGGGCGACAGCTTCGCGGGTGGCTTCGATCCGCCGTTCCACATGGAGCCTTGCTCGACCGGCGTGCCGATATTGATTACGCCATACGACGGCGCCTGCCTCTCATGTGAGGATCAGCAGATTGTGATTCGAATCGAACAGCCGGACAGCGGCCTTGCAATCAACGCGGGTTCGATTATCCTCGATGTCGAGGGCATGGACTACACTGTCGATGGAATAACCTTGATCTGGGCCGATCCCGATCTAACCTTTATTCCGCCCGCGTTCTGGACGGATGGCCAGGAGGTCGATTTCTGCCTTACACAGGCTTTCGATGAGGACTCGAACACGGTGAACGACCTACCGTTCTGCAATAACTTCTATGTCGATCTCTCGCCGCCGGTGCCGACAGTGGTCTCGCCGCCGTTGGTCGATCAGACCTCGTCGCCATCGACATTCGAGTTCGAGATAACCGACGCCGGTTGCGGAGGAGCCGATGGAGCGAGCATAATCGCTATGGTCGGCACCGCGCCGGGGCCGTTCACGCCATACACGGTCGATGGCACGATTCTTACATGGATCGATCCCACGCTGACTTTCGACGCAACCGCGGCGGGTTTAAGCTGGTTGCCCGGCGATTCTATCGTATTCGTAATCGTCGCTGCTGACGGCGTGGATACGATGTTCTGCTCGCCGAATATCGACTCGACGCACTTCGCGTGGTTCGTCCGCGATCCAAACGCCCCCGTGCCGACGATTATTCGCCCGGAAGGCGGCGACTATACCGCCTGCGATCCGGACAGCATAGTTCTCGAAATCCTCGATCCCGACGGCGTTGTCGAAACGACAATCGAGCTTGTCGTCAACAGCAATACATACAACACGAGCGACGGCGAACTCGAATGGGACGATCCATATCTGATTTTCCGGCCCTCACCCGCGTGGACGGATGCCACAATCGTCACGGCGAGCCTAACTCACGTCGAGGATATTTACGGCAACGATATTTCCGCGAGCGTCGATTGGTCGTTTACAGTCGATTTATCCGCGCCCGTCGCGGATATGACGCTACCCATCGACAACGGCATGACCAGCGACCGCGAACAGGATATCAGTATCGACATAGACGAAATCCTCTCCGGCGTGGACGAGACATTGCTGGAACTGACAGTCAACGGCATAGTCTATACATACTCGGACTTCACATGGACGCCCGACGGCTCCGGCGGCGGGATTATCGTGTTCCGCCCGGAGGAGAACGCCGTCGCATTTGTCTCCGGCGATACTATCGATGTCCATCTCGACGTATATGATTCGCCCGACTGGTGCGAGCCGAATTTCGCCGAATTCGACTGGCTGTTCTACCTCGAACCGGAGGTCACCTGCGCGGTTCTACCGAATCCATTCACCCCCGACGGCAACGACATTAACGATGTCGCGATGTTCACATATCCGAGAATGATGAGCGACGAGGCGACCATTGTCGTGTATGACATTAAGAACAGAGAGATATGGCGCAGCGACGCGCCAGTGCAAACCCGTTTCGACGAGGCCGTGGGCCGCCTCTGGAACGGCAGAGACTCGGAAGGCCAGCGTGTGGAGCCGGGCCTGTATCTATACATTGTCATGATGGGCGGCGAGGTCATCTGCAACGGCACGATAGTGCTATTACGATAGTTGTTGTTTATCGCAAATCCGCCGCTGGCACGCCTCTCGCTACGTGCGATTTGGAAAAGGTTACAGAATTTCGCACGCGAGAGTCGCGCCAGCGGCGTTATCATTGGCAAAATCGCAAAGCGATCCGCGAGGGCGCATATTTATTTGTATCCACATTGCAAACAGCTTGAATTGATAAAAAGGGCACATGAATTATGGCAAATAAGACTCTCGAAAACAAATTAGAAGGATTACTAACGCAGGCACATAAATGCGGCACCAATTTTCCCGAGAAGGCTATTTCCTGCGGCGAGGAAGCGCTTGGATTAGCTCAGGAACTTAGGGATAAAAAAAATGAAGCGGCGGCTTTGAGATTCATTGGTATAGGGCATTATGGCTTGAGTGACTACGAATCCGCAATCGAATCCTTCGAGAAAAGCCTGAGAATAATCGAGAAAATCGGCGACACAAATGAGTTGGCAAAGACATTAAACGGCCTTGGTATTAACTACTTTCGGTCATGCAATAACGAAAAGGCGTTGGAATGCTATTTTCGGTCGTTGAAGATCGCGGAAGAATCCGGTAACAAAAAAATGGCAGCCGGGGCTTTGAATAATATCGGCAATATCTATATGCGGTTACGCAACTTCGAAAAATCGGTCGAGTTCTATCAAAATGCGGAAACAATAGCCCTGGAAATTGGGGATAAGATTACGATTAGCAGCTCGTTAGGCAATATGGGCATCGCTTTTAAATCTCTGAATAAACTCGGCGAAGCATTAGAGTGCTTTGACAAAGTATTGAAAATAAAAGAGGAACTGGGCGATAAAGCCGGAATAGCGACAGTTTTGCAGAATATCGGGGATATATATTCTAACCGCCATGATCCCGCTAAAGCGCTCGAATTTTATACTAGAGCGTTGGATTTGGTGACGGAGATTGGTTTCAGGACAGAGATCGCGGTTCTTCTGCTCGATATCGGTACTATCCATGCGGAGCTTCGGGATTATGATAAAGCGATAGGATTTTTCGAAAAAGCGCTTGTCGTCGCGGAGGAAATCAAAGATAAATACCTTTGTAGGGATATTTTCGAGAACCTTAGCAAAGCGTATCGAGCTAAAGAAGATTATAAAACCGCGCTCGAATACCACGAACTATTTGTCAACGCTGCTGTCGAGATATCGCACGAGGAAAACAGTAAGAAAATTGCGGAACTACGGACCAAATATGATACCGAGGTATATCGACTAAAAACGGTCGAACTTGGAAATCTTGTCGACGAACGAACGGTTAAGCTCGAGCAAATATTGGATGGAATAGTCCTGACAATGGGAACTTTGGTCGAAACAAGAGATTCCTATACCGCCGGCCATCAGCTTCGAGTATCGAAACTATCCGTGGCTATCGCAGAGCAACTCGGCTTGGATAAAGACCGTATTGACGGAATCAGAACCGCTTCCATGCTTCACGATATTGGCAAAACATACATTCCGGAAGGCATTCTGGCGAAACCGAGCAAATTATCCGAGATCGAGTTTATGCTTATTAAAGAACACGCTTTGAAAGGATACGAAATCCTAAGAACTATCGATTTTCCGTGGCCAATCGCGGATATCGTGCTGCAACACCACGAGAGAATAGACGGTTCCGGTTACCCCAACGGGATTAATGGAGATGAAATCCTACAAGAGGCGAAAGTTATCGCCGTTGCCGACGTCGTCGAGGCGATGGCTTCTCACAGGCCCTATAGGCCATCTCTCGGTATCGATCAGGCACTCGATGAAATCCGGAAGAATAAGGGAATATCTTACGATTCGGATGTCGTAGAAGCTTGTATAGCAGTCTTTGAAGGCGGATTCGAGTTTTAGTTTTTATTAAACGCCGCGTCGGGCTTTGCCCTTCCCAGACGGTCGTAAGCGTCCGCAATGACGAACGATAGGGGCGTATTGGCGACAACATCAATCTTCTCCCGCCCTCCTCGACCTATTTCTTGCAATTACTATTAGCATTATCCTTTTTTATATTCACTATTTCTTTTATGATACTTTCAGATTCTATTATTATAATATGAATAACCTCTTTTAGATTAATAATATCTATTATGATTTTAGTTATTTCCTCAATACTATTAGATAATTCCTCTATAATATTTATCATTTCTTCTTTTATATCAAAATAATACTTGCATCAAAGAAGAATATCATTAAGTTTAATTATGATAGGATGGAAGATTATCTAACGAAGAATTCGTCAAACAAAAAAAGGAGATAGGATATGATTAAAAATAACTCGTTTGGGAAAGATAGGATAGATGAATTTAGAACACGTCTTGAAGATATGCTTAAAGGAATTTCAGAACAATATGATAGTATCGGATTTACCGAGGATGAGGTCTCCGAAATTACGGCATTTGTCGAAGATTACCTGAAAATTGCCGCTGACGCCGACGAAGAGGACATCGAAAAAGACGCTTTATACGTTGAGATAAAGGAGAAGGGCGTCGAGGTGCAGAAGGCGGTTTACGCCTGCAGGAAGACTCTTCGCGGATTGGCGAGTGTTGAGGGCGGGGATTTGCCGATTTATATCGGCGAGCGTTTCGAGCTGGACAAAAAGGTGCCGAAAGACCGCGCCGGCTATGTCGCGATGGCGGAGAATATTCTGGAGGGCTACGGCGCGCTTCCCGCCGAGCAGCCGGACTTTTTTGTGCCCGCGCCGCCGTTCGAGCGGCTTCAAGCGGCGCTGGACAAGCTTCGCCCGGCGTTGGAGACTGTCTCCCGCGAGCGCGCAGAGGCCCGCGCGAAGGTCTCCGAGCGCCGCCGAATGCGCAAGAAGGGCGAGAAGATTTTGCGCAATGTCTATCTCCGCGCAATCGCCTACTGGGGCGACGACGACCCGCGCCTTCTCTCGCTCGGCATGGTGCACAAATCCGGTATTTGGACAAAGAAGAAGGCGGCAGGGCCGGTCGGCAATACCGACGGATGATCGTGCTCAACCGCCTATGGCGGATTCGCTTCGAATAAAATATAATTGGGATGAGTAAAGTGACGAAGAAATCTTGTATATTAGGTAAAAAGGGGGGGAATGAGAAAAGGTGGATAGTGATCCACCTTTTTCGGTTTAAATAAACATTATTAAATATTCCGCGGGGAACATACTCCTTAGAAGTGTTCCGATAAATATACGATTAAATCGGACTCTTCATTACAAGAATGATTTGTAACATGGAAGCTTTCAGTCGGCATATCGTAATCATCCCATGAATAGTCTATTGAGGTTAGATAATTATTGCATGCCGTTCCATGCTCTTCGTATCTTAAGTCCCCACCTTCATTTACAGTTCTATGGTTTCTACCCATTCCACTAATCACGATAGTGATTTCGATTGCATTATCCTCGCCATAAGATTGATAGTGGTATTCTAAATTACTCATAGCCCCAGATGTTGTATCGAATTCGACAGTCACTTGCTCATATTGCCCCCATATGGTTGTATCCGAATAGTATACACCACCGGAGCATGAGCCGTATTTGAAACCATAATATGGGCCTCCCATTCCCCAACCTTCGACTATCGAGTGCGAAGAGTATTGCTTTGTTATTTCGGCGTCAAAGGAAAATGAACAAGTTCGAAAAACTGAATAATCCGGAGTATCCGGGTCGACATCGACCGGATTATTATCGCCCGGGCCTGTTGGGTCGTCGTCTTTACATCCCAGGAAAGCCAGTGCGACTAAGAAGAACACAAAAACGAAAAACCATGTATTTCTTTTCATCCTGTTGACTCCTTTTTTATAATATTGGATGGTAATTTGGTTTTTTCACATTAATAAAGTAAATTTATCTCGACGAATAAGTCAACCACTTTTTTAAAACCTATCTAATAATTCGATGTTAGAAATGAGTTAATTAAACCCGCCGACAACCGTCATACAAGTAAAAGTAGCGAAAAATCCTTGCATAATCTCTGTTTCCGCAATCATAAACAATAATGACTGCTCGCCTTCATTCTCCGATTGCTTAATCCTCGTTTTTGTCTTATCATTTAAAAAAGCGATGTTCGCGAAAAATTTATTTAGAGGGAGAATGAAATGAGAAAGAGCCTGTCGATTGTTGCCGTTATTGCCATTTGTGCGCCGCTGATGTGGGGGGCGGTTTTCAATGTCTCCACGGTCGGGGAGTTCCAGACCGCGCTCACGACCGCCGCTACCAACGGCGCGAGCGACACGATAAATGTTGCCGCGGGGACTTACAATGTTGTTACCACGCTTGATTTCATGTCGAGCGAGGACTACACGCTCGCTATTCTCGGCGCGGGCGCGGCCACCACGATTTTCGACGGCGGAGATGCGCATCAAATCCTGACCGCTTTATCTAACGGCGCGACTGCGAGTGTCACGATCGCAGGGATGACTTTCCGCAATGGCGCGTCGAGCGGCCCCGGCGGCGGGCTTCATATTGAAACAAGTTATGCGGATATTGTCCTGCGCGATTGCGTGTTCGCGGACGACTCCGCGGACGGCCTCGGCGGCGGCGCGGACCTTGTGTCGAACACCGGCGATTTGTTTATCTCGGAGTGCACGTTCAGCCGCAACAAGGCCGAGGGCGCGGGCGGGCTGAACGCCGGGACGCAGGGGAATAGCCTTCTCACAAACTCGGTGTTCGAGGAGAACGTCGCGATAGGCAACGAAACCTTCTACGGCGACGACGGCGGCGCGCACATGCTTTACACCGAGGGCGGTGGCTCGATTACGGTAATTGGTTGCAGCTACGAGGCTAATATCTCCGAGGACGGCGGTGCGGGCGCGTTTGCCTACTCAAACGGCACGGGAACGACTATCGAAATCGACAGTAATTATTTCCATGCGAACCTCGCGGAGTTGGACGGCGCGGGGTGTTTCATTCGAATCAATGTCAGCGGCACGGTGAACATGTTCGGCAATCACTTTGTCGAGAATTTTGCCGATTCCGGCGGCGGCGCGGGTGTGCAGATCCATGTCAACGACGGCACGATCAACTATCGCGGCAATCTTCACGAGGGCGATAGCACGTCGCAAAGCGGCGGCGCGGCGCTGATTTGGCTCACGAGCGGGACGATGAACGTCGAAAACAACGTGTTTAGCGGTTGCTACGCCGCAGTCAACGGCGGGGCGGTATCTTGCGCGACGGAGACAGGGACCGCGAATTTCATGCGGAATATCAGCTTCGGCAACAAGGCGGAGGGTGTCGGCGGCGCGCTTTCCGCGGCGACAACAAGCGGCGCGATTAACATCTACAATAACACGTCCTACGCCGACACTTCCTCCGAGGGCGGCGCGATGTATGCCTATTACGACGCGGGGTCGGCATCGACGAGCATATATAACAATATTTTCCGCCATGACAGCGAGCCGGCGATGTCCGGTTCCGGGGCGATTTCGGTCGTCGCGCAATACTCGGATATCGAGGGCGGCACGGGTGAATCCTGGTTCGGCACGGGCTGTATCGACGTCGACCCGATGTTCGAGGACGCAGCGGGCAGCGATTTCCAGATAACATGGGCGAGTTTCCCTGTCGAGGACGCGACAAAATCGCCGTGCATAGACACCGGCGACCCCGCCTCGCCGAACGACCCCGACGGCACCCGCGCGGATATGGGCGCGTTGCCGTTCGACAGCGGCACGCGAGTGGGGGAGAGTATCCACCGCGCGACGGATTTCGAGATTTCCGCATGGCCCAATCCCTTCAACGCGGCGGTGGGTTTCTCCGTCAGTAGTTCCGGCGGAGATTGCGTTATCGAGGTTTGCGATGTTCTCGGACGCAAGATTAGAACGGTTTGCGAGGAACCACTTTGCAAAGGGACAAACAATATCACCTGGGACGGGACAGATGAAACTGGACAAAAGATGCCTTCAGGCGTATATTATTATACGGTAAAGATGGGCGATGTGAAAAGGACCGGCCGATTAGTGTTGATGAAGTAGAATCTCGTTATTTCGGGGCCGGGCGCATTCGTCCGGCCCCGAATGATTTGGAGGACAAAATGAAAAGGGCGTTTTCGATATTGCTTTTCCTCACGGCTTTTCTCGCCGCTGACCAGCCAGACGTAGTCATAGATAAAAGGTTCGTTAATGCTCGCGATTATTACGATTGGATGATAGACTCTGTAGATTCATGGGGTTGGGGAATCGAGGTGGATAGCGTTGTTTCCGGTTCTTACTCTTATCCCACCACAAAAGTAGCCATTATTCCTTTCGGAAGCGGTATAGACTCCTCGCTTTGTGATTACTACCGAAATGAACTTCACGACTTTGTCGCAGACGGAGGGAGGCTATTGGTTACTGTTGAAAATGGGATGTTATGGGGAACGTGGCAAAAGGATTGTAATAATCAAATACTAGGATATGGTTGGAAATTAGGAATGAATGCAAGGAGAGACCAGATTGGGGATACCCTAACATGGGTAATTTTCGACACTACACACTATGTTACCGCATTTCGGTTTGGCCCACCGCTGGATAGTCTCCTTAGTATTGGTATTGACTCGCTTTTACAGGACCGTGGACCAACGTTTGAAACTGTTTTCCCAGCTGAAACTTTATTAATAAGTAACCCATCTGCATATATGTCGCCGCCATATGGTCTTTGTTTCAGATTTCCAGGCGTTTTAGGGCCTCGTTCATATTTTGGCAATGGGGAAGTAATAGCTTTCGAGAATAATATGTTTGGATATCAGTTTTCTGTGCCAGCTGAATCTGTTTGGATAGAAATGACATTAGGCTATAACAAACCATTCCTTCACAATCTTCTCACCACTCCTGTTCAGTCGCACGAGGAGCGGGTTTTCCGCGGGGTGCCGTTTTTGCTGCACACACAGGTCGAGGGCATCGACCCCGCCGACCTGTTCGACGACATGGATTTTTTCCCCGCGTGGATAGGCACGCTTTACGCCTGGGAAAGGTACGCCGTGGATTTCGGCGGGCTTTTCACGGAGATTCTACCCGATAGCTTCACTTTCCGCTATATCCTAACCCCCGGCGGCGATTTTTCCGTCGGCCCGGTGTCGGGCGACCTCGACTCGGCATTGCTGATCCTCGCTTTCGGCGAACGGCGAACACCCTTCAACTGGCATAGATTCCTGTCTGAAAGCGATAGATTACATGCACCGTGGATTGCGCCGGAGCCCATGCAATCCCTCCTCGGAATGGCCCTCGCAATGGAAATCGAGCACCTCTCTCAAAACGGTTTCGGCGGGGATTTGACCTATCTTCGCGCCGACGATTGCAGCGATAGCTTGGGCTTGAGCCTATCCGACTCCACCGCGCTGGGAATCGAAAACCGCCCATGTACCTTCGAAAACCGAACCGGCAAACCAATATGGCTACTCTCAAGCGCGATTAAGCATTATCGCGGGTCGGCGAGGGTTCTGGACTCATCATGTTGGTGGGAACTTTCCATGCTTTATAAACGCCCAAACTGGGAATACCGCAGGCGAGGGAATCTGCTCTGGAGCACTCTCGCTACCGACGGCATAGCCGACACAAACGGCCACGGTTCTCGTGGTTTCGAACTTTACTGGAGCGGCGACAGCGCATCGCTGGTTTCATACACCGGACATTTTGTCTTCACCGGTTCCGGAACGCTTTTTGTGAGCGATACGCCTATCGCACCTGCGATGCCTTGCACAACTCGTTGGTTCGAAATGGATTACTGGCGTAGCGATTATTCTATGAACTATTTTATAAATACCCACTATTTCGACTCCGAGCTTAGGATGGCGATTTCGGCGGACAGCGTCTGGACGAGCGATGTCTGGGAACTGCCCGTTGGAATCGGCGACAATCCCGAGCCGCTTTTGCAGCGACTTTCTCCGGGGGAGACGGTTTTTCGTGGCGGTGGCGGTATCGAGGTTTTTCCTGAAGAAATTACCGTTCCATTGGGCGATTCGACGGATTTTATTATCCGTTCCGTGGGGCCGGAGACGCTACACATCGGCTGGATAGAGGCTGCGCAAACGCGGATTTCACCGAAGTACGCTATAATTGCCCCTGGTGACTCGATGGCCTTTTGGGCCGCCTACGACGGCATCGTCCTTGTCCACGACACGCTCCGGATATACTCGGACGATCCAGAAACACCCGTCGTAAATGCCTTAGTCACGACTTTCGACGGTATTGCCGAAGTAATTATGCCCACTGTATTATCGATTAATATAACGCCCAACCCGTTCAATTCCGCGGTTTCCATCTCTTCGCCGGAGGGTGCGATTGTCGAAATATTCGATATAAACGGACGCATCGTTTTTAAAACGCCCGTAGGGGAGGGCCTACGTGCCCTCCCATCTGGTGGTGATGCGGAAAACGGGAGCACACGCAGGTGCTCCCCTACGGAAATCGTTTGGTGT
>Ga0272441_10007035_pt1 | contig 18489 bp, 13 predicted proteins | sample SSMProp6N_FD_193582 | JGI IMG/M metagenome (GOLD analysis project Ga0272441, IMG submission 193582) | Marine sediment archaeal communities from Little Sippewissett salt marsh, Falmouth, MA, United States - SSM-Prop-6N | ecosystem: Environmental > Aquatic > Marine > Wetlands > Sediment ... | reverse complement strand
GGTGGCTGCATGGGAAAGAAACCGAAACAACAGTGCGAAAAATATTGTTTGGCAATTTACGACGCCCGACGCTCGAATTAAATTGAAGCGTCTTTATCCGAAGATATAAGAGTTACATGGTACTAGTGAGTTACTGCACGTTACTGTCGATATGTGCTGCCAAAAAACCGATAATACCTGATAATTAAATAATAACGGCTGTTAATCGATTTCTCTTGAGCAGATTAGGTCGGAAATGATGAGCGCTGGAAATGACGTACCGAAACTTGATAGTTCCCCCATCTTGTGAAGATGATCGTTGCAGCGGAAGAATATTGTATGATTTATTATTCTATTTCACAATTCTATCCGGCTATTATGATATTAGTCAAACACAATTGATACGAAAATTCTTATTAGGTTTTTCATGCCTGCAGGACGATCAAATCCGACACATTCTGTCGAGAGGAATAAAAATAATAGACGAGCAAAAAAGGGCGTGGATTAACAAGAAAAGGTGCTTTTTCAATTAACACTATAGTATCATATAGATTTTTCTTCTTGACAGAGGATAAGATTATTCTTTATAGTTGCACCGCTTATTTGAACAATTTCCTGTTCATGTTGTACGTAGTCGGCTCTGACTATTCTCCTGAAATTGTAATTTTCTCCTGCTGCCTTCCGGTTATTACTCTCTTTCTAAATTTCCCCAGAATATTTGTCTAAAAGTGATTCTCGTTTTAGTTTTATCCTGTCTGAAAGGAATTTCTTGACGGGGGTGCAAGAAGATTGCTGTGCCGTTTTATGGCCAATCCTGTTTCCCCGGGTCTGTGCATATAGAGCCAGGTTTATAGAGATCGAGTAATAATTTACAAGCCATAGTTAAACAGATTCATACAATCACAGCACGAGGAGGGGGGCGTGATGAAACGAACGATTCTTTTTGCTTTCTTCGTATTGTTGGTGGGTTTGTTTGCAGTTGAAGCAGTGGCTGACGAGGTTGCCGTTTTTGGACCGCATCGTTACCTCAGAACAGAAGGGGCGAAGGATATCTTCACCGATGAGTTTTCGGCCGCTCAGGGTGAGGGTGCGCTGATTGTTAAAAATGGAAACTATTCTGGGGATCGCCGAATAGAGGACAGTGTCAGCAGCGCGACAGTTATCGTCAATGGAGAACAGATACTCGGTCCCAATGATTTCAACAAATACAGCTATTTACTGGAAGCTTCTGTAAATTTGAATGAAGTCAATACGTTGGTTGTGGAACTGGCGAGCAAACCGGAGAGCTATATTACGGTTGAGGTAACAGAAGAAATAGATTTGCCAACCGTTGATATCAGAGCCGAACCGGAGTCCATTCTGGAAGGAGAGTCTGCCGCGCTTTTCTGGAACTCAACAAACTGCCAATGTGTTACCATTGACCAGGGTATTGGAGACATCGATCTGTGCGGGTCTATTACCGTGAGTCCCGCAGTTACGACGGTATATACGATAACCGCTGCCGGCCTCGCCGGAACGGCTACCGATCAGGTCGTTATTACCGTGACCGGGGGAGGTGTGGCCTTACAACCCGAGGGCTCTTTCGGGCAGCGCTATGAAGACCTCATACCGCCTGATGCAACGGCCGAGTCATACGATCCCCGGCGTTTTTCCGTCATAACGGGACTGGTTTATTCGGCAGATGATGCTCCTCTTTCCGATGTTTCTGTCACCATCCTCAATCATCCTGAATACGGTACTGCATTCACAGATAGCAACGGCCTATTTTCCGTCCCCGTTGAGGGCGGAGGCACGATTACCGTTGTCTATCAAAAACCGGGCCTCCTGTCCTTCCAGAGGAAAGTCGATGTTCCTTGGAACGACATTGCCGTTACCGAGACGATCTGGATGATTTCCGAAGATCCTGCATCGACGGTAATAACCTTTAATGGAAGTCCCGATACCGTTATAACGCACAGAGGCTCTGAGGTGACTGACGAGTTTGGAAGCCGCTCGTGCTCCATGGTATTTACCGGTGATAACCAGGCCTATGAAATTGACGCCGGAGGTACTGTTATCGGAGAATTAGCGACAATCACATCCAGAGCTACTGAGTACAACACAGAAAAGTCGATGCCTGCCAGGCTCCCGCCCACTTCGGCCTATACCTATTGTGTAGAACTTGGGGTAGACGGTGTCCAGAGAGTGAACTTTGAGAAGCCGGTCATAACCTGGGTCGAGAACTTCTTGGGCTTTGACGTTGGGGAGATCGTCCCCGTTGGCTATTATGATCGGGACAAGGGTGTATGGATCCCCTCGGAGAATGGCGTTGTCGTCAGACTCCTCGATAGAAACTCTGACGGGATTGTCGATGCCCTCGATGCGGATGGTGACAACGGTGCCGACGACATCAATGGCAACGGCAGCTTCGATGATGAGGTGATCGGACTCGAAGATTCTCTGCAGTATGTCCCTAATGCCACCTTCTGGCGCGTGGAACTTTCCCACTTCAGCGCCTGGGATTTCAACTGGCCCTATGGCCCGTCTCCCGGCGCGACTCAACCGAATGCTCCGACTAAGCCCCATGGTAAATCGGAGGAGAAACCCTGCTTTGTCGAAGGAACGCCGGTAAAAACCGAGATGGGGTTCAGACCGATTGAGGAGATTAAAGAGGGTGATATGGTATTTTCACGGGATGAAAACGCGTCAGATATAGTCGGACGCGAGGTAATCAGAACCTTTACCACCCAGGATCAGGTGGTTTACGAGCTTTCCTTCACCGATAGCGACGGGAGAAAGGAAATAGTAGGAACCACGGCTGAGCATCCCTTCTGGGTAAAGGATCGGGGCTGGATTGCCGCAGGGGAACTGGTGCCGGGAGATAAGATCTCCACGATAGATGGTGATGGGGTTACATTTAATGCGAGGAGACAGCTTCCTGAAAAAACTGTTGTCTATAACATCGAGGTTGAAGATTTACATACCTACTTTGTCGGCAGAAACGGTTTCTGGGTTCATAATACCTGTGCGCGGGATATCGATCCCAGAAAACGATCACTCGATGTCGATGTCCCCATTCCCGGAACGGACATGAACCTTCACTACGCAAGCGACCGAGTGGGTGGATACCGGTCCGTTATTACGGTTCCTGCCAGTGGCGATACCGTGCCGTCGGTACTCAAAGAAATTCTTGTAAAAGTTACTGTGTCCGGAAGAGTATTTGAGCAGACGCTGGAGCCTTTGCCGAATCAGAACGCCGTCTTTATCTGGGATGGTCTCGATATGCTGGGGAGAACTGTGGAAGACTTCAGTATTGCCCATGTTGCCGTCGGGTTTGTTTACGATGCGGTCTACTATTCAGCCAGCCAGGACTTTGAAGAGTCCTTTGCGAATGCCGGAACCGATGTGACGTCGATTCGAAGTCGAAAAGAGATTATTTTCTGGAAGCACGATGATCTTAAAATCAGAAGGGGGAGGGGAACCATTGCCGATGGATGGACGCTTTCCACCCACCACCAGATAAATTCCGGGGATAATGCAACACTGGATAAGGGAGATGGAACGAGAATTACCAGGGAGATTGACATTATCCGAACCATTGCCGGCAATGGAACCTGGGGTTATAGCGGTGATGGCGGGGTCGCCACAGAAGCAGTGATCGCATCTGTCTCGGGGGTAACTGTGGATGCCGCGGGTAATCTCTATGTTTCAGACAGCGACCATAACGTAATACGAAAGGTAGATTCTGCCGGCGTCATTACCACCATAGCTGGAAACGGGACCGAGGGCTATGACGGCGATGGCGGGCCGGCAATTCAGGCACAGCTTGACTATCCTTCAGCCTTGGCCGCAGATGATGCGGGTAATCTCTATATCGTAGATTCAGGAAATAACTGTGTCCGGAAGATAGACAAAAACGGAATCATCTTTACTGTTGCGGGAAACGGTACGGAAGGCTTCAGTGGCGATAATGGACTGGCAGTAGATGGACAGCTTAATTATCCCGAGGGTATAGCCGTCGATGCGGCCGGCAATCTCTATATTGCAGATACCTATAATCAACGAATACGAAAGGTTGATCCCAATGGGATCATTACGACCGTCGCAGGCGATGGAATGAACGGCTTCGGGGGAGACGAAGGATTTGCAACTGAGGCCCAACTTTCTTACCCTCGAGGTATCGCAATAGATCAGAAGGGCAATCTCTATATCGTAGATGAATGGAATTGCCGGGTTCGAAAAGTCGATACGGCTGGTGTTATTACTACCGTCGCGGGGAACGGAATTGAAAATTACTTCGGCGACGGAGGGGTGGCAACCAACGCCGCGTTAGGTTATCCCTTTGATGTCAGTGTGGATTTGGTTGGAAACATATATATTCTGGTACAAGAATTCCACTGTGTGAGAAAGGTAGATTCGAGTGGTATCATTACAACTGTAACGGGAAGCGAAAACGGCCTAATGGGAGGCTACAGCGGGGATGGTGGACCAGCCGCAAAGGCAGCGCTTTCATGGCCTACCGGCATAGACCTGGACCCTGCCGGTAATCTCTATATTGCAGATTCATTTAATTATCGGATTCGCAGAGTTGAAAATCTGAGTTTCCATTCTGCTGATGCTGCAATCGATTGCATCATGTATCCTGAGGATGAGGTGGGCTATGTTGTGGATACCGGTATCCATAGAGAGACGATTGACCTGGATACGGGAGTGGTGGTGCGGGAATTCGGCTACGATCAGGATAGAAAATTGGTTTCTATTAGCGATCAATTTGGTAATCGGATCATGGTTGAAAGAGATGTCGATGGAGTGCCGATTGCGATCATCTCTCCCGATGGAATTACCACAGATTTGATGATTAATTCTGATAATCACCTGACAAGTATCAACTGTCCTGACGGGAGTTACTACAGTTTTGAATATACCCCCGAGGGTCTTATGACGGCAAAGACAGAACCCGAAGGAAATCGTTTTGAGTATACCTTCGATCTTCCAGGGAGGCTCACGGATATGACGGATCAGGAGGGAGGGCACTGGCAATTCTCGGAAGATGGCAGTGAAAACGGTGCTGTTCTTTACACGGAACGCACGATAGAAGATAATACCACCTCCTACCTTGACCACATCTATTCAACTGGCAGATATACATGCCTAATCAGCGATCCGGCGGGAGAAACCATTGACTACGCGCGGACTGCCGACGGATTTGCCGTTCATAAAGCATATTCCTGCGGGATTGACCTCGACTTTAGCTATGCCCTTGATCGGCAGTACAATTATAAATACGTCAAAACAATGACGGAACGGGCCCCGTCGGGATTGTTACGTGAGACGCTTCGCGATAGGATATATCAGGATAACGATGACGATACGAGTCCCGATTTGATTAGCGAAATGTTCACAATAAACGGTAAAACATTAACTATTGAACATGACGTTTTGCAATCACAAAAGTCCATTTCATCTCCTGAAGGAAGAACGGTTACGAATCGCTACAACCCGGCAAACCTTCTTGTTGAAAGTCTCAATATTCCCAATCTGTATGAAATGAACTACGGATATGACACCAGGGGTCGGTTGACATCTCTCAGTACCGGAACACGAACCACTTACTTTGTCTATAATGCAGAGGGATTCCTGGCTTCTATTACCGATCCTGCAGGCTTCACAACCACCTACGATTACGATCCGGTGGGACGGGTGATAGCGGCTCACCGCCCCGACGGCAGCTCTCTCTGGCATACCTATGACGGAAACGGAAACATGGAAGTTCTGACGACACCATCCGATGTTGACCACATATTCAGTTACAACACCGTTAATTCAAACGACTATTACCAAACGCCCCTCAGTGGAGGCTACAGTTATGTATACGATAGAGACAGGCGATTGATCAGGACAAACTACCCCTCAGGGGCACAGATCAATAACATCTATGACAAAACGAGACTTGTTCAGATACGGACACCGGAAGGTACCATTGATTATAACTATCTTTGCGGAACCAAAGTGGGCTCTATAACCGACGGTACCGATACCGTTGTCTATGACTATGACGGAACACTCATCACCAGGGAAGCGCTAAGCGGCACAATCGATCAAACACTTTCCTATATCTACAACAGCGATTTTGCCATGAACAACTTTGCCTATGCCGGTGCCACCGAAGCCTACAGGTACGATAATGATGGTCTCCTTATCGGCTCGGGAAGATTCACTATATCGCGTAATCTTGACAACGGTCTTCCCGAATCGGTGACAGACAGTAATATGGTTCTGGATCGCAGCTTCAACGGCTATGGCGAGGTCGACAGAGAATCTTACGGTGTTGCGGGGAGTGGAATAGTTGCATGGGATGTTATTAGGGATGACAACGGAAGAATCACAGATAAAACGGAAATGATTGGCGGCAGTACAGAAGACTTTTCTTACACCTACGATTCTCTTGGACGGCTCCTCACGGTAACAAAAGAGAGTATTCTAATCGAAGAATATCAGTACGGCGATAACGGAGCCCGTATTTACGAGATGAACAACCTCAGGGGAATAGCAGGACGAAACCTTGTCTATTCTGAAGAGGATCACCTCCTTACCGCTGGAACAGCAACCTATCAATATGATCTCGATGGATTCTTGACGACAAAGACAGATGAGGGTGAGGAAACTTTCTATGACTATTCCACTCGGGGCGAACTCCTGGGCGTTACCCTGCCGGATGGCACAACGATTGATTATGACCATGATCCCCTCGGAAGGAGAATTGCCAAAAGGGTCAACGGAACCATTACTGAAAAATACCTCTGGCAGGGGCTGACAAGACTTCTTGCCGTCTATGATGGAAACGACAATCTCATGATGCGGTTTGAGTATGCCGACGGCAGGATGCCATACGCTATGACAGAAGGTGGCTTGTCATATTACCTCACCTATGACCAGGTGGGATCGTTGAGAATTATTGCCGATGCTTCGGGAAATGTGGTAAAACGTATCGACTACGATTCCTTCGGTAACATCATTACCGATTCAAACTCTGCTTTTGACGTACCCTTTGGTTTTGCCGGAGGGCTCTTTGATAAAGACACCGGCCTGATCCGATTCGGCTACCGGGACTACGACCCCGACGTCGGCCGCTGGACCGCAAAAGACCCGATCCTCTTCGCCGGCGGCGATACCGACCTCTATGGATACTGTCTGAATGATCCGGTGAATTGGGTGGATACAATAGGGTTATGGGGAATTGAAATTGGCGGGTCGCTTATGGGGTTTGATTTTACAACTAATATTTATGACTCTAACAAAGGTTGGTTCACAAGCACTGAAACTGATATCGGCATTTCAACAACAGCTTTCGGCGGAGGTATTCATATCATCTTTGATGATCCATGTGACTTGCCGAGTGCCAATGATAGCGATTTGATGGTAATCTTGGGACTTGGTAAATACTTGGGGTTTTCTTATAGCCCTGATTTTACAAAAAAAAGTATTAACCTAGGCTTAAGCTTGGGACTTCCCTATATATCTTTTAGTACTTCTATCGAGAATTTTGCTACTAGTGTCGGCAAAGGTATTGAAAAAGTATTTAATTAAATGAATTGATGGAGACTGCGAAATGCATTTATATGAAATATTATTTTGGTTAGGATTGATATTATTAATAGCATGCTGTTGTTGCTTTGCCTTAGTGGGTATAAGAAATAGCGTGTTTGGCGGTCCTTATCGTTCACTGACCGCTGAACTCCGGCCTTTTGATATAAAATTATCTAAACTTGGCGGAGTATTATTTTTTATAAGCATATTATTTTTTATAATTGGTTTTGTATTACAGTAAAAAAAAAGGAATAGGTATAAATAGATAAATAGAGATAAATAGGGACAGCTGTCCCTAATTAGCACTAATTAACAATTGTTATGTAAAGGAATTATACTTTTTCAGGAGACTCTAATTAAGGATGATGCGCCTTCGGTAAGGAGTTTATATATCATTATTGGGAGGGTAAGTTCATAAACCATCAGCTGGGGATCAGCCAGTTGCAGAATTTTCAGAAGGTCTTCATCATCAGGGACCATTTGGTGAATAACAGCTTTTTCTCCAGCGTCAGGATTACACCAATCCGGAGGTGTCACGGAATATTGCCCAGAACAAGGCAAAGGCCGAACAGGATAAATAAGACAAGCATCATTGACGAGAAAAGGACACGGAATGCCCATTTGAAGATAATGCATGGAAAGAGGCCTGGTGACCGCAATGATATCATTAATTGGCATGGATGACGAGAAGGCATTGACCCGGGTGTGATCGATCACATTTGAAATATCATACCCTTTATGACGCCACTTTTCGTAGTTATGAATAAATTGCTTCAGCAATTCTTTTCTATCATATAAGTAATCAACAATTGCCATTCCATGGGTTAACGGCACAGCCACATAGTGGAAACAACAATAGGTACACCCTTTCAGGCAGGTTATCCTCTCGCCTTTTGAAGCAAGAGTTTTCACGAGAGTGTTGTAACTGTTATTGCGGGTCTGAATAAGGAGTTCCCGATATTTCCTGCATAATTCCCTGCGCCATGTCCCATATGCGCCGATGTTTTCTTTCGCTTCAATTTTCTTAATTTGCCGATAGCGGGATTTTGCCATTTTTGTCCTCAGGCAGCCCAGATGGATAAGACGTATCTGTTTTATTTAAGTGACTCCACAAACTTGGGTAAGACAGTATTTTCTATCCACTTAATGTGTATATCTCCTTCATTAAACTCGGGCTGCTCGATCAAGAACTGCAGGAAGGGAATATTTGTTTCTATTCCTTCGATTTTAAAATCCGCCAGTGCCGTTTTCATATTCACCAATGCCTCTGCACGGGTATCGCCTGTAGTGATCAGCTTGGCCAGTAATGAGTCATAGTATGGGCTGATTGTGCATCCCTCATGGCAATGTGTGTCTATCCGGACATTATTGCCATCCGGCAAGGCAAAATATGTTATGTCGCCGGGCGACGGCATAAAATCATCTTTGGCATCATCAGCCGTTATGCGACATTCGATAGCATGGCCTTTGAATTTAATATCCTCTTGCTGAAGTGAGAGAGGGGCTCCAAAAGCAACCTGAATTTGCTCCTTTACCAGGTCTATGCCCGTTATCTCCTCCGTAACCGGGTGTTCGACCTGGATACGAGTGTTCACTTCCATAAAATAAAATTCATTACGATCTTTATCGACCAGGAATTCTACCGTGCCCGCACTATTATAACCAATATTTGAAGTAAGGGCTACGGCCGCTTCCAGAATTTTATTCCTTAAATCATCGGGAAGATTGTGCGGATGAGCTTCTTCTATTACTTTCTGGTAATGCCTCTGCGTGGAACAGTCCCTTTTCCCCAAATGGATAACTTTACCGAAGTTATCGCCGATTACCTGTACTTCCACATGCCGGGCATTTTGTAAATAGCGCTCTAAAAATAGAGTCGAGTCACCAAAAGCCTGACGTGCCTCATTAGAAGCCATATCGAAAGCATTTTTTAAATTTTCCTGTTCAGTGACGATACGCATCCCACGACCACCGCCGCCGGCAGCCGCTTTAAAAATAAAGGGGAAGCCTATTTTTTGAACTTCGGCTTCCACGTCACAAAAATTGCCGAGTCTTTCACTCCCCTCAGTCATGGGAACATTGCTGATTATGGCCAGACTTCGCGCACATATTTTGTCTCCCAGTTGCCTCATCGTTGCTGAACGTGGACCAATAAAAATGATCCCACTTTTCTCACATGCGTCAACTAAATCCGGATTTTCAGCAAGAAAACCATATCCCGGGTGAATTGCATCGGCGCCGCTCGCTAAAGCAGCATTGATAATATTAGGTATATTAAGATAGCTCAAATTAACCTGGGGAGGGCCAATACAGACAACCTCATCGGCCATTCTAGCTCCCATGCTTTCCCTGTCAGCTTCTGAAACAACTAATACTGTCTCTATACCCAGTTCCTTACAGGTTTTGATAATGCGGACAGCAATCTCACCTCTGTTGGCAACAAGTACTTTTCTTTTTTTCATAAATCCTTTCACCTCAAAATATTAAGAAAGAATTTCTCATTCCCTCTCGCATATTTTAATCAGGCTGGTGGCCATTGTTCATGGCCGCCAGCCTGGATATCCACTCTCGGATTGATAGGATTATTACTCCGGTCTGATGAGCATTAATACCTCACCCTTTTTAACCAGCTTTCCGCTTTCCGCAAGAATCTTCGCTACCTCCCCTTTGACACCGGCACTGACGGACCGAAAACACTTCATTATTTCCATTAAGCAGACTACGGTATCTTCATTAACCTGATCACCTTCCTCCACGAAACAAGGTTCTCCAGGACTGGGTCTGCGATAGAAAACACTGTTTACCGACGCTTCAATCGGCACGAGGCCATCCGCATTTGCTTCACTCATAGAACTTTACCTCCATATTTCTAATAACTTATTTTTTGATACTTATTATTTTCTGCTGACTGTGGCTGCATACTCTGAAACGGTTTCAGGCAGCCGGCATTATTGACACAGGCTACTACCCACTGTGAACCTACTCTTATAGATACTTTTTATAAGCATCAGGTCCGCCCGGGATGACGTCTTTCATTGCCTCACCCATCAAAATTAAATGCAGACAGTAGTCTTCGTCTGAAGCATCAGGTGAAAGGCCCAACTTTCTCTTTATTTCTTCAACCGAAGGTTCCGAATTTACATACCCGACAATATTGGCAGCCTTTTCTTTGATCTTTTTGGCCTGGGGAAGACTCAAAAGCTTGTCTCGGAGGTTTTGATCCATATCGGCAATTCCGGCATCTTCGATACCGAACAGACCGGCGGCATGCTCGATCATGGCGTCGATGCATTGTTCCCAACGTCCCAGTTGCACATTAAGAACAGCCTGAGTCACAATGTACTGCGAGAACGGGGTAATCATGACGGGATCCCCCATCTCTTTCAAAATACGCGGAATTTCCTCCAGCACTTCCTGCAGCTTTTCCGGGATGCCCAATTGTTCCAGCTGCGTTTTCGTATTGGAGATGACGCCCCCGGGAATCTGGTGTTTATAGTATGTCAAATCAAAGGGCAGGGGGTAATTATCGACGGGATGGCCAAAAGCCTTCCCAATTTTGGTCAGACGCTCCGATATGATTTCCAGTTTTTCTACATTCATGGTGTGTTTTATGCCGAGCTCCTCGGCATTGCGTATGATATCGAAGACGGAAGGATGAGAAGAACTGTATGCCAGCGGAGGAACACAGGTTGTTATTTTCCTCACACCCAGCTGCATGGCTACTGTAGCGTTATACGTATGCAAGCCGTTCATGCCGTGAGCGTGGAGCTCAAGAGGTGTGCCGTTGGCATTCTTCTGCATGGCGGGGATGAGGGTTCTGAGACGCTCCGACGTCAGCAATCCATCCACATCCTTAATGCACAGGCTGATCGGCTTGTATTTCTCGACGACTTCCTTCACTTGAGCGCCGTAAAACTCGTCGTTATGCCGGGGACCGTGCCCGATGGCGAAATAGGGTATGGTTTCTATCCCCATTGCTCTAAACATCGGGAATATAAAGGGGAATTCATTCTTGATCTCATCTCGGGTACAGCAGATGCACGCGGCCTGGTTAATTTTCGGTAACCAGTTTTTAATCACCCCGTAACAGGTCCGTATCAATGTTCTATTCTCAGGCGGAGTCGTGACAGTCATCATCTGACCCATGGTGGTTACCATAATGTCTGAATCCGTATTCTTCAGCTTATCCCTGAACATAGCATACATGATGCGAGGATCTTCATTAAAGAAACGGGCGCTGATCATGGGCTGGGCGCCATGCCACGGACCATTGATGGAACAAAATCCGGCTTCGGCAATTTCGTCGAGAACCGGCTCTATCATATGATAGCTCATCATCATGCCCCACAAGCTCTGTGTTCCATCACGCAGTGTTTCGTCGACCAACTGGAGCGTTTTATTGTCACTCATAAGTTTTCCCTCCTTTTTTTTAAGCTCTATTGTTTCAGTGGAATCGTTTTGGCAAGCAGTGCCGTCAGCTTGAATAATATGAAGCCAGCCAATGCTTGACCAATACCTGATAGGAGAACAGCTGAACCTGTCTGAAACCACCTCTCAACCGGAGCCGAAATTACCTTTTATTCCAAAAACCAAAACAGCAACACCTAGAATCACTATCCGTTTTTCTTCCGTATTTCCGAACACCATCTATCATTACCCGGACATCACCACCCTTCTCGTCATCTTTGTTTTGTTAAGTTATTGTCTCAAGAAGCAATTAAATAACTTCTGCTGTCTCCACTTTTCCTCCTTTCTTCCCTTGATAATGTTTTGTTATATTCCTGCTGGCACAGCGCCTCGAGGCCTTCGCACAACTCGCTTGGTTATCCTTTCGTTTTGTTGCCTGGTGTGACAGACACGGCATAATCGCGAAAGGCCGCCTGGGTTGTATACTGATAACTAAACCCCAGATCTTTCTTCAGCTTGCCATTTTCGGCCCACCAGGGATAGCGGAGCATGTTCATCGTGGGACTGGGGAATTCGCTGATGGAGGTCAACCTCAGGCTCCAGGCAATTTTGTTGAGAAAGTACATGAGGGCAAACGGCAGGGAAATTTTCGTATTCCCGAGCATCCGGATCATCTCGTCGAATGTTATCAGGCCGTCACCGGCAACATTGTAAATGCCTCCTCTTCTTTTCCGCAAAAGAAGAATCATGGCTCTGACGAGATCGTCCTCATGGGCATACTGCAGGGGCTGCGTCTTCACGGGAAGAAACACAAACCGTTTCTGGAGATATCTCGCCAGCGGATTATCGAATGCCGGTCCGACAACGAAACAGGCACGGAGAATGGTCAGCACCGTATCAGGATACTTTCCGGAAAGATCATGTCTGCCAAAGATCCTCTCGATCTCCTTTTTCGTTTTGCTGTAGACCAGATCATCATTTCCCCGGAGAGGACTATCTTCCGTCAGGGGACAATCATTGTCTGGATGAAAACCGTATGCGGTCGTCGAACTTGTATAGAGAAACTGTTTGACGCCTGCCTGCAGGGAAGAAAACAGAACATTTCTGGTTCCGTTAATATTGATATCCTCCATGAGCTTAGTGTCATGGATCGGGGGCAAAACAAAGGCCGTATGGACAACCGTGTCGATCTTGTGCTGCCGGAGCAGATCGGCAAGTGGCTCTCGGACATCGAGCTTGACAAAATGAAAATTCTGCGCATCTCCCGCCGGTGGGCGGATATCGATACCGATGATAGATCGGACATCCTGACACGCACCCAATGCGCCGATAAGCTTTTGAGCGATGTATCCTGATGCCCCAGTAACAAGAATCGATTCCATGCCCATTATTTATCCTTATGGCTCTTCTGGTTTTTGCTAGGAAGCTAACTATTCAGCCCCTGGTCATTTCAGAACCCAGGAAGATATCTGATCCGTGAGACTTCGGGGGACAAAGCGCAGCAAAACGTCGTGAATAAACCAGTTACGCAGCCCCGGAATATAAACGGTCTTCCCTTTCAGGAAGGCACGGAGTCCTTTGCGCGCAATATCTTCAGGAGAGCTCAGTCCGCAGATAAGATACCAGCGCAGATGCGTCGGGAAATCCTCTCCCTTCAGCATAGGTGTATTGGTATAGGAAGGGTTCAGAGTGCAGACAGAAACGCCCGTTCCCTTGAGTTCCTGATTGATCGCCTCGCTGAAGTTCTGGACAAAGGCCTTGGTTGCGCTATAAACAGCTTGGTAGACCGACGGTTGAAATGCGGAAACGGATGACACGTTCAGTATCCGACCTTCCCCTCTTTTGACCATGTCGCCGACAAAAAGATGGGTCAGGCGGAAATAGGCAATAATGTTTACTTTGATAAGCATTTCCTGTCTGTCCAACGCAAGACGGTGAAAATCTCCATAAGCCATCAAACCGGCATTGTTCACGAGGACGTGGATGAACTCCCCGGTACTGGTGATTTCCTCATGGATTGTCTCCGGCCCTCTTTCGGCAGCGAGATCGACGGGATAGGTATAAACCCGGACGCCGTACCGGCGTTTCAGATCTTCCGCCCAGGCCGACAGCTCGGGGGATTCCGCAGGATAGCATCCCAGAAACAGATGCGCCCCCTCTTTAGCAAAGGCCTCGGAAAGAGCCTTGCCGATGCCGGACGACGCCCCCGTAATCAGGACATTCTTATCCGTAAGAGAGATCATTCTTCCTCCTGTTTTCACCCGATCCCGCAGATACAGGGATATTCCCTGGCGACAGGATTATCGGTCAAAGTCGCCGGGAAACCAATGTATATGGTTGTTGCTATTTCGTCGTAAGGCCAGACAAGACCAATACGTTTTTTGAGCCGTGGATTGAGATTCACAGGTTCCACACCGAAACCGGAGTAAAAGGTTACCAGTACGTCGCACATTTTTGTGAATTCTCAAACACAGCCATGCCACTTCCTACTTCTTTTGAATTTGGTTCAATGGCAGCAATGTACTCGCAGATTACGCATGATTAAATAATATCATCACTTCTCATACCTTTTATTAAGCCGGTGATGGCTTTACGATAGTATTCAATGGCCCACTTCGTTGAGTGTCCTTCTTTATCGAGATACCACCTCGTGGCGAATCCATGATAGATGGCGGAAATGCACCGCGCGGTGTCCTCGGGATCGGTTTTCGGAAAAATCCCTTTTTCAATGCCTTCGCTTACCGCAACTCGGAGCATGTCGACCCACCTCTCTACCCACTCGTGAAAAATCCTCCGGTGAATATCGTTCCGAACGGCCAGGGCATGGCAATCGAACAGGAGTGGATATCCGCTGTTCACATCTTGATCATCCCAATTAAAAAGCCAATCGAAGGAAAGGATCTTCTCCATGGGATCGGAAAAACTGTTAATCCTCTCCTGGCTGCGCGCAAAGATCCGATCGAAAAACTCCTGAAAAACCGCCTCGAAAAGCTCATCCTTAGAGGAGAAATAGTAATTTAATCCTCCTTTGGAAAAACCGGCGCTTTTGGCGATATCATCCATTGTAACATTGAAACTTCCATCTTCGGAGATCTTCCGCAAAGCACAATCAATAATACTCGCTCTTTTCACCGATTCCCTTTTCTTAGCATCTCCTTCCATTGACTTTACTCCTACCTTCATTTACAAACCGACCGGTCGGTCTGAAAATACAAACAATTGTTTTTCCTGTCAAGGAAATTATTTTCTCGCACAAAAAAAAGAGGCATTTCTTCGATAGTTAGTAACTACTCAGGTAGCCCACCGTGGAGGCGCCCTTTTTCGTTGACAGTTCGATTGTTGCGATAGTATTGTCATTTCATGCCACGCGTCGCACGAATCATTGCAAAAGATTATCCATACCATGTGACCCAGAGAGGGAACTATCGGCAGTCCGTTTTTGAATCTGTCGCAGATTACCGGCAATATCTTGAATGGCTCAAGGAATATTCGGAGAAGTATTCGCTGGATATCTGGTCGTACTGTTTGATGAGCAATCATGTTCATTTTGTATGTGTCCCCCGTAATGACAACTCACTTGCCCGCACCCTTAACACCCTCCATATGCGATACTCCCAGTATTACAATCGAAAAAAGGGGATCGCCGGACACCTCTGGCAAGGCAGGTACTATTCAAGTATTCTTGATGATATGCACCTCTACACAGCGATACGCTATGTAGAAAACAATCCCGTACGTGCAGGGATAGTGCAGGAACCGGAAGGCTATACATGGTCGAGCGCACGAGGTCATTGTGGGATAGTGTCTGACGGCATTTTGTCAGATACCTGTCATCTTTGTGACGAGATTGACGACTGGTCTCGGTATTTGAGGGAGCATGAATCATCAGAAGTTGTAGAGCGGTTAAGGGTGAACCTGATGTCTGGCAGGCCCTGTGGGGATAATAATTTCATAAAAAGTATTGAGGCGGTCGTGGGGAGATCACTCGAAATTCGGCCTCGGGGGAGGCCACGCAAGGAAAAATAGGGCGCTGTTTCTAATTAACTAATTAAAATTAAACAAATAGGTGATGTTATGAAAATATTTATGTATGTTGTTATGTTGATAGCTGTCTTTGTCTTGATACATTTTATTGCGGGCTGGAAAACAAAAAAGGCGTGTCTGACAGTTATCAGAGACCTTCGGACCAGGAACGCATACGATCCTGAGTCTGCCGCAATCCTGCCCTATATCAAGAAAAAGAGTTATTTAGACTTCGGAGGGAAAGACTATAGGCCACAGGCCTTGCAGCAATTAGTTATGCGAAAGATAGTCTATCCAACGGAAGATGGAAGGTTCTATCTTACTGAAAATGCTCAGGATATAGAACTATAGTTGTAAAATAATAGGGCGCTGTCCCTATTTAAAACTGGGAAGGCAGGGGCAGTTTGTCCCTGCCTTTTCCGTGTGAGCGTTTTCTTATCTCTTTCTAAGCTGTTCTCCGAAATCCTGCAAGACCGATGAGACCGCAGCCAAGAAGGATCGCGGTGACCGGTTCAGGGACACCATTGGGTGGAAGCGTATCGTCTATTTCGTAGCTAATCATCCCGTCGATGCTTGCGATACTTCCGCCAACCACGGTATCCGTTCCATAGAGCGTCAATTCATTGGCGCCAGGCTGAAAGAGGGGCTGTATACCGCTGGCAAGCAGATAGTCCAGCTTGCCGCCCGACGTATCTGTCGCTGCACCGGCCGTATCCATGCTGAAGCCGGGCAATGGTGTGTTAAAGTTAACCGTGCTGGTATCGCTTTGCATCGCTACGACAGTATCGTTGAGATAGAGCGCAAATTCGTCATCTACGAGTGCATCGAAGGAAAAGGCAAGATTGTAATAGCCGGTGGGCAACAAGAAATCGAAACGCAGGAATTTTCCCTCGGATGGTGAAAGAGAAAGATTACCTGTCGGAGACAGGGTGAAGGTACCATCGGCAGGGAGTCCTGGAGCTGAAGTTGGAAGCGAGCTAAGATTGGTGCCACTGGTAGTAGTCGTGCTGATCATGAAATCGTTCACGTCAAATGTAATCGTCGCTGCGGGAAGAGCAGTTGAGATCATCAGTAAGGTCAAAGCCAATGCTGTTATCATAAAACTTTTAAAATTTAACATATTGACCTCCTTTGATATGATAATAAAATGAAAGACCTGCAATATTTTAAGCAATTATAGTGCCAAAAATACATCTGCTCAATATTACAGCACATTTACAGATGGGGGTCCGCTGAGGCAGGTCTTGATCTGTAAAATATTTTGACACTTTTCAGCTTCTCAATAACATAAACATGCTGAATCGTATACTACCACTGCGTCAGCGCAATGTCCCTCAACTGTAAAGAATTCTGACACTTTCATTCTATTTTACGGCAGTCAGCCGTGGCACCTCTTCTCGCCTTTCTTGCTTTGATTATATTGGTCGTAATAAACTATTAGCGCCAAAGCAAACAGTGGTGATAAACCATTAATGATTATCTTTCAGGCTATGTTAGAGAAGAAAACAAAGCAATAAAGGCGGAAATTCAAAAGGGGAAAATCAGGGAAGGGGATTAGAATACCGTGATCCACTGTAAAAGGTCATTGCCCCATTTAATCCAATAATATAGAATACACCGATTAGCATTTAATGAGGACAGGATAAATAGCGAAAGCTATTACGATTAACAGCTATATGTGATTGAAATGCAAGATGAAATATTAAAGTCGAGCACACCGCGGTGGCTTAGAATATTTGGTACCTTTTGTGGAATATTTGTAATTCTGCTTTTCGGTTTTTATACTGTCAAGTTCATTTATCATAATCCATCGGATGTCAGGATATTCAAGGCCTTACTTCTCTTTGGTGTCGTAGTGCTCATAGTGGGGTCTTTTGCAAAAGATTTATATTATACGGTGTCTGCTACCGAGAGAGGGTTAGAAACAGACAATATTATCGGGGCAAATCGATTGATGTTATGGGAAGATGTTGTTGGGGTACAAAAGCCTCGATTTGGCTTTCCTGCGAATACCATCTATGTCGTTTCGAAAAATGGGTACAAGGTATCGCTGATAAAAAATCATACTCGGTTTAAGGAACTAATTGAACATATAGTAAAGCATGCCCCGAATTTACAAAGGTGAAGTAACCTCCAATTAGAGTAACAAACCATTCAATTATTTGTTGCTTACGGGTCAATAAAGGGCAACTGATGACTAGTGAAGGAACGATTTTACGTTTCGCTGGCGTCTTGATTTCGGGGGTAGGGATTTACCTATACTGGCGTCCTGCATCTGTTGCTGAGAAGATCAAGCTATTCTACAGCCGGTATCCGATTATCAGGTATGCAGGAGAGGAGCAGTTGACGAGCAGATCTGGTTTGGTTCGGCTTGTTGGCGTTGTGTTTGTTATCGTCGGGGTGATATGCGTTTTTTCGGTTTAGATCTCAGTCTGAAAGAGCGATAGCCGTTCTTAAGATTCTCTGCGCAACGTGCCTCGCACATGTTTCTTCTTTAAACCGTTTCTCTGTGAG
>Ga0272441_10007034_pt1 | contig 18490 bp, 18 predicted proteins | sample SSMProp6N_FD_193582 | JGI IMG/M metagenome (GOLD analysis project Ga0272441, IMG submission 193582) | Marine sediment archaeal communities from Little Sippewissett salt marsh, Falmouth, MA, United States - SSM-Prop-6N | ecosystem: Environmental > Aquatic > Marine > Wetlands > Sediment ... | reverse complement strand
TTTCGGCATGAGCAGCGACGGCCTGCCGATAGGCGTGCAGATAGTCGGTCGTCACTTCGACGAAAGCACAGTCCTGCGTGCGGCACTGGCGCTTGAAGAGGTTTCAGAGGTTCGCGACCTGCGTCCACCGCTGCCTTGACCACTCGTGGAAGCGCCGGGGGTGTTCCCCCTTATGGACTGCTGCGGCTCGAACGCGCATAATCATCGCCGTTATCATACGGACGAGGGAGGCATGTATGGGAGACCAGTATCCGAAGTTCAAAGCAGCGGCCGTGCAGACATCGCCCGTCTTTCTGGACCGTGAGGCAACGGTCAAGAAGACCTGTCAGCTCATACAGGAAGCCGCCGACAACGGGGCGAACCTGGTGGCCTTCCCGGAAGTCTTTGTTGCGGGCTATCCGTACTGGATATGGCTGGACTCGCCGCGAAAACACGATCAGCACTTCCTCCGCCTCTTCAAAGAAGCGGTCGAGATACCAGGACCCGCCACCGATGAACTATGCCGTGCAGCGAAAGCCGCCGGCGTCTACCTGGTCATCGGCGTAAACGAGAAAGAACCTCTGAACATGGGGACCATGTGGAACACGAACATCATCATCAGCCGGGAGGGCACTATCCTGGGAAAGCACCGCAAACTCGTGCCCACCTTCGCTGAGAAGATGATATGGTCCCGCGGCGATGGCTCAGGCATGAGGGTCTGGAACACCGATATCGGCAGATTGGGTACCCTCGCCTGCGGCGAGAACAGCAACACACTGGCCCGGTTTGCACTGCTCGCGCAAGGTGAGCAGGTGCACGTGGCCAACTACCCCGAGATAGGCGGAATCGGGCAGAACACCTGGATACATCTCAGGGCGGGCGCCCATTCATGCGAAGGCAAAGTGTTTACGGTCGTGTCGACCAGCACGATCGGCCAGGACATCGTGGACCTGCTCGGCGACACCGAAGAGAAACGCGAGTACCTCACCAGCGGCAAGGCCTACAGCGCCATATTCGGACCGAACGGCGAACTGCTGACCAGTATCGAGGGAGAAGAGGGCATCATCTACGCCGACATCGACATCGAGCAGGAGATCATACGCAAGCAATTCCACGACATCATCGGGCACTACAACCGGTTCGATGTGCTCTCACTGAACCTGAACATGGACGAGGACCAACCGATGAAGCTCGTCGGCGGCCAGCCTGGTTCCCCTGGTAGCGGGTCGGCGACCATGGAACAGATGGAGAGGCTACTGGAGCAGACCCGGACAGAGCAGAAGGAGCTACGGGAGACCCTGGACCGCATCTCCAGGCGACTTGATGTAGAGCAATAGGGACGGGCAACCGCTGCTGCGGCGCCTGTAATAGGACGACTGTGCCCACAGTTGTGGGCTACAGCGTGACTTCTTCGATACCGCTGGCGGTCAGCACCCTCACCGGCTCTACCCGCGCAGACGGCGAGAATAGCCGGATGCTCTTCCACATGTCACGGACGTGGCCGAGGAGTTGTTCACGCGTGATGCCATCGGGCGCGTAGGTCACATACAGGGCATCGCTGGTATCCGGAGATATGCGGCTGCGGTAGTCAGGCCCGTGGATGACGCTCGAGAGAATCCCCACGCCATCGAACGTCAGCATATCGCCTGCCTTGGCCATCTGATCTTCCTGATTGAGCTTCGTGTAGCTCTCTTCTCCGGTGGCAGCATCAAGAGTGACCGGCAACACCACCCTGCTGAGGTCGTGCCCGGCCGTGAGCAGCAGGTTGTTCATTTCCGCCATGAACATGACGTCCACCAGGCCGGAGACGGTGGGCAATTGCCTCTGCTTCACCACCGTCGTCTTCAACTGCCCCGCAATGTGGTAAGTCTTCTCGAAACGTTTGTAGTAGGCAGTGTACGCCTGGATGACAGGGTCGGCCTTGATGTCCTCCGAGTCCTCGAACCGCTCGCGCAGCTCCTCCTGCAGATCCATCTTGCGCTCTTGCAGCGCGGGGTGCTCTCGCACATTCTCAACGCGCCTGACCACCAGCATGGCGACGGCAGCGTTGGGGTAGGCGTTCTTCCAGCGTTCAGACACTTTGAACATGGTGGGGAGACCTCCGATGGTGGCAGTGAGGTGATTGTACACGGGCAGGAATGCCGCAGAACATTCCTGCCCGTCAATGCTCTTCCGATTGCTGCAATTGGGCTAGGCTGGCAGTGCGGCGAGTTGCGGCGCACGCTTTCGCTTGCCGACCTTTTTCAGGCCGCGCTCCGTCAGAGCAGTAGCGGCCGCGATAGCAACTGCGATGGAACCATAGGTGGCAATGACCTCAGCCGCTCCAGCGTCGGCTGAGTCACTACCGCCTCCGGCACCGCGATTCTGTTTGCCCTGGCCCCCACCGATGCCCAGTCCGTCCTCAGTCGTAAACGGATGCGTCAACCAGCCGGTGAACTCGCTGGTCACCATGCTATAGGCGCCGAACGCCACCGCGGCAATAAGGAAGGTTGCTACCAACGGTCTCGCGATGACACGCGGCACTTTGAATATCCTGGCGAACATGGTCCTGATGAACGACCAGTGCAGGCCGATGTGTATTCCAACAAGCACCAGCGCCACCGCGGAAGCGAAGTAGTGCGCCGGCCGCCAGAATGCATAGTCACCGTACACGTTGGTGAATATCGTCTTTGAAATCATGATGCCGCTAACCGCAATGAACGTCATCGTGATGAGAAGCATCACTGCCAGAGCGTAGCCAAGCCTGACCCTCGCAGGCAACGGGCGCCGGAACATCCTCTTTGTGATACCTGTAATCCACGTCCGGTTGAGGCCGTTGTGGATGACAAACAATCCGACCGCGGCCAAGCCGCCCAGCTCGTGGAAGCTGATGCTGATCGCGTACTTCTCGTACATGAGCACGAGCAGCGACACCATCACCACATCCAAGATGATTCTTATGACATTCTTGTTCAAACCCATCTACCTCCAGCATACAGTTCCTGGCTATGCCATGAGTCTAACGCGCTTATGTGAAGGTCCTATGAACACAATGACGTTCCGCAGAGTCTCGCGGCATCGTCGGCGGCGTAGATGGCAAGTCAACTAGTGTCGCTTCATTATGTTGGAGGTACGAGGACCGACATTTCTGCCTCTTTGGGGACGGCGCAGCAGAATGCAGCCTGGCCCTGGAATGCCTGGGGGCTGAATTTTCCTGTCCGCACACTGCACCAATGCCCTGCAGACTCGTTCTAATACCATATAAGCAGTACCCGGGAGGGTTTTTGCGATGGCTCGTTTGGACAAACATGCTGCGAGAGACCTATTCTTCACGCTACCGCCAGCGGGGTTCTTCCTGCTGCTGTTCTTCAAGTTGGGGGAACCGTGGAGCTATATCTTCCTGGTCCTCTCCATAGTGTTTTTCCTGCTGGCCCTTCGCGTCGTTAGGAAGAGCCGGTATGCCTAGTGCTGTTGCGGACCCTCACCGGGTCCTGTTACCTCACACCTCAGGGCGCACCGCACAAGCCAGCGATGGTTGACACGCTACGTGCCACAGCCTTGCGAACGCCTGTCATGAAATGCGCATTCTGGTGTAGGTGAATCACCTACAAGATAGGCCATTCTTCAAGAGGTGCTACGTTCAGGACTCGTTGCCGCGATGGAATCGCTACGTAAGTACCCTTACAATCTCCTGCCCCTACCCGGGACTACGGGGATTTCGCACGCACGCTGTTCTGTTATACCGTATTAGTTCTCTCGCTGTGGTTCTCAGTGGAAGCCACAGTTATTGCGTGGCGTACAAACGACCAGACAATATGGCTGCACTAACGCGTAGGCAACCAATGAAGTGGCAGGCCCAACGGTGGCCGTCCGCCCAGGAAATGGATATCGAACAGTATCGCCGCCTCTTTGAGCTCAGTCGTGAGGCGCTGTTCACCGTCCTTCCCGATGGAAGACCTGTGGAGGCCAATCGCGCCTGCCTCGAACTCTTCGGCTACTCAAGCTCTGAACTTGCGTCCGTTCGAATGACGGACCTCTACGCCAACGAGACAGATCGCACGAAGGTGAACTCCGAGATCGCCACTGGCGCGGAGCACATCGAGACTGAGGTTCGGTTCAAGAAGAAGGACGGCACCGTGATGGACTGCCATTGCGCCTTCAACGTGACGCACAGCGAGAACGGACAGCCCATCACCTGCTACGGTGCAGTACGCGACATCACCGAGGAGAAGCGCAGTCGCGATGCGTTGAAGTCCACGGAAGAATGCTATCGCACCTTATTCGACAACACCCTTGATGCCATATCCCTGGTCAGACCGGACGGTCTTCTACTCGACGCCAATCCTGCGTATCTTCGGCTCCTTGGATACTCCGCGTCCGACATCGGGCGCGTGAACGTTCTGGACCAGTACGTCAACCCTGACAGCAGAAGACAATTTCTCGAGCAGATATCCAGGAAAGGTGTGTTGGAGGACGAGGTTCGACTCAAGACTGCCGATGGAAGGGTGCTCGATTTCGCCCGAAGTGCCGTGAAACGCGTGAACGATGAAGGCAACGTTGTCGCATTCCAGAGTGTCCATCGAGACATCACCGAGCAGAAGAAGTTGGATGCTGCACTTCGGGAGAGTCACGCAAGCGCGCAGCGCATGCTTGATGGCCTGATGCAAGTCATCGAGCAGATGACAGAGACACGCGATGCGTACACTGCTGGCCATCAACGTCGCGTAGCGGGCCTCGCTGTGGCAATCGCCCGTCAGATGGAACTCCCCGAGGATACGTGCGTCTACCTGGTAGACATTGCGGCGCGGGTGCACGACATCGGCAAGATTGCCGTTCCCGCAGAAATTCTTGCGAAGCCAGGCAAACTCAACAGGGCGGAGTTCGCGCTCGTGAAGACCCATTCCCAGACCGGCTACGACATCCTGAGCAAGGCAGAGCTTCCTTACCCCGTAGCACTCGCGGTACTCCAGCATCACGAGCGAGTCGACGGGTCCGGCTACCCACAGGGACTCGCGGCGGACGACATCGTGCCCGAAGCCAGCATCCTAGCTGTTGCTGACGTGGTTGAAGCAATGTCCTCTCATCGACCTTACCGTCCTGCGCTCGGCCTTGATCTCGCACTTGAAGAGATCAGCGACGGCGCCGGCACTCGATACGACGCCGACGTCGTTGATGCCTGTATGGCAGTGTTTGCGCTGGGCGGCTTCAAGTTCCCCGACTGACATCCCACCAATCCAGAAGCCCTGCCGCAAGCCTCTCTATTCATCTGGCCAACCCGCGAAATCACTGGCTCTAAGCCTAGAATTGCCTAGAACAGCCAGTTAGAATCGCGGTAGTCCAACACAAGAGGGGGGAGGCACGAATGAGCTTCAAGCATGACCATATCCACATAACGACCCAGGACGTTGACGACTGGGTGAAGTTCTACGTCGACAACATGGGCGCCACAATCACGAGCACCGTGGAGTCATTCGGTGTGAAGATGGTGAACGTGGATGCCGGTGGAGCCATGCTGCGCATCTCCAACATGACGGGCGTTGAGAAGCAGCTCAGCAAGCAGACCGGCTCCGACGTGAAGCCACCCGAGGGCTACCACCACATCGGTTTCCTGACTGAGAATGTCGACGCTGCCATGGACGAACTGGTTAGCAAGGGAGCAAAGATCGAGGTACCCGCGGCCGACGCATCGCCCACGCTGCGGTGTGGCTTCGTGGTATTGCCTGGCGGCGCCTTGATAGAGATCTGCACGAAGAAGGGCTAGGTCTCGGTTCCATCAGTGCCAGTGGCTACACTGTCCCGCACGCCATCGCCTGTGGGACCTATGTCTTGTCGCCGATTTGTCTTTCGTCTGGCGTGATTCATCAGGTCGTTCCTGCCGCCCGTATCCGTGTATCATTGGGCGCATATCGGCACAGCTGTCGACCAGGGCCCAAGAGCCTGACCACACGAGGAGGAACACTTTGGAGTTCAATATTGCTTTGTTGCCGGGTGACTATGTCGGCCCGGAAGTCATTGCGGAAGCCGTCAAGGTCGTCGATGCCACCGGAAAAGGCTTCGGCCACAAGTTCAACTGGCATGAAGATGTCATCGGCGGCGCTTCCATAGACAAGTACGGCGTGCCGCTGCGCGAGGAGACGCTCGACCTTTGCCGCAAGTGCGACGCCGTTCTCTTCAGTGCTGCGGGAGGCCCGAAATGGGACAATCCGGACGCGAGAAATCCCTCTGACACTGCCATTCTCAACACGAGACGAGCCCTGGGACTGTTCGCAAATATGCGAGTAATCAAGGTGTTTCCTGCCCTGGTGAACTCATCCACGCTCAAGCCCGAAGTAATCAAGGATGTGGACCTCATCATCCTGAGGGAGCTGACGGGAGGCATGTACTTCGGAGAGCCCCGCGGAATCGAGGACACGCCCAATGGCCGCAGAGGCTTCAACACGATGACCTACTACGAAAGCGAGATCGAGCGCATCGTGCGTACCGGATTTGAGCTGGCGCGGCGACGCTCCAAGAAGCTGCTCTCGGTAGACAAGTCAAACGTACTCGAAACGTCACTGCTGTGGAGACAGGTTGCAACAAGGTTGGGACAGGAATACCCGGACGTCGAGCTCAGTCACATGTATGTGGATGCCGCATCCATGGTGCTCATCCGCGACCCGAAGAGCATGGATGTACTCGTCATGGAGAATACTTTCGGAGACATCCTCAGCGACGAGGCCGCGATGCTGTCGGGTTCTCTTGGAATGATTCCGTCAGCGAGCCTGGCCGGGCTGCCGGACGGCAAGGCCTTTGGCCTCTACGAACCGATACACGGTACCGATCCCAAGAACGCCGGAAAGTTCATCAACAACCCCATAGCCTCCATCCTGAGTGCTGCGCTGATGCTGCGGTATTCGTTCGGTCTTGAGACCGAGGCAACCGCCATAGAGGAAGCAGTAGGCAGGGTAGTTGAGGACTACCGCACGTGGGACATCATGGAAGACGGCAAGAAACAGATAGGCACACGTGAAATGGGCAGTCTGATTGCCGATGAAGTGCTGACGACGACGCGCTAGCCTCCGGAGCAGGCACAGACACTCCGCTGGTCAACGGGAAGGATTGATGCAATGGCCTTCCCTACATGTTCACGAGCATGTAGCGCCACCCGCATGCCGCATATGCAAAGATGCGGCATGCCTTTGCACCAGGCAGTCGACACATCATGTTGCCAATTCACCTGCTTCTGCCTCTCGCACATGCCTCGCCGAAACCACTAGTTCATCGATTCTCCGCAGCACACAAGCCGGCCCTTTCACATGCTGCTCTCCTCAACATTCGCATAGTGACTCCTCGCGCCTTTCGACGAGCCTGCTCTACTCAAAGTACATCCGTCTGTCGGTTGTCTTCACCGTCCGTCCGAGACAGGGAATCTCTGACACACCGTCGCAAGAATCCGGCCAGCAATCGCACCCGCCACTTGACAAATCGTATACCATCTGAAACCTTACTCTCATACACCACTGCTGCCATTGCCGCAACCCCTCCACTTTGGTACACCAAATGAGACACCATAACTGAGATGAGTCAATGACCATTCAGAACAAGAGCAAGGCCCTCGCGGTATTTGAAGCCCTGAGAGAAGACATCGTGAATGGTGTGATTGGCGCCAATGAGCGCCTTGTTGAGCGCGATCTCGTTGAGCGTTTTGGGGTCAGCAAGACTCCTGTACGAGAGGCCCTGAGCATGCTTCGGCATGAAGGCCTGGTACGAGGTCGCTATTACCGAGGGATGAAGGTAGTTCGACTCTCCGCTGAGACACTTCGCGAACTGTACGAATTGCGAGAGGTACTCGAGGGACTGGCCGCTCGATGCGCGGCAACCAACAAGAACCAAGAGCTTTCCCGGCAGCTACTGGCCAATGCCGCGGCCCAGGAGGATGCCCTGCAAAGCGATAGATTCTACGACCTCAACGCAGAGTTCCATGGACTTGTGCTTGAACAGGCCGCGAACTCAGAGTTGTCGAGGACGCTGAATCGTCTCTACGACAGATACCGCGTTACTTCGAATTCAAAACTCAACCCTCTGTTGAACCAGCCAAGGACCAGAAACTGGGACATCATCCGAGAGCACAAAGCCATTGCCTCGTCGATCGACCACGGCGCCCCCGCTGCAGCCGAGGAACTGGCACGCCAGCACGTGCGCAACGCGTTCAGCCGACTTGCTTACGACCCCGATCGCCAAGACTCGTCGAGTTTTGTCGCAGAGGCTTCGACGTGAAGGACTGCGGGCCACAATATGCCCGAGGAATACCTGAACAACAATGGCCTGCCTTTCGTACCCAAGGGCTCCCTAGAAAGGCACGCAAGGGGAGGTGTTGCGTTGCCCTACGGTGAAACGAAATGAATGAAGGGTGAGTGAGTGTTTGCTATCAAGGAGGTGTATTTATGAGTTCGAAAGTAATACTGGCAATTGCACTTGTGAGCGCCCTGATTGTGGGTGGAGTCTTGGCTGGCTGTGCCCCAGCCGCCGAACCTGGGCCTGAGGCACAGCCTCAGGAAGAAGAGGAGGAGGCCACTCCGGCAGCCCAAGAGACAGAGACACTGGTTTGGCAACTGCAGAGTCATGCCAAACCGGGGCATTACGAGTACGACGCGATGGTGCGCGCCGTCGACTTCATCAACGAGTGCAGTGGCGGTCGCCTGGAGATTGAGCCGTTGGCTGCTGGGGCAGTTGCACCCGCAACCGACGAGTTCCAGGCAATACACAACGGGGTCCTGGAGATGGCCCAGACCGGCCACCACAACAACAACGACTTGAAGATGAGCTCGGGCATATTCACCACGATGAGTGGCGGTCTCACGGCGACACAGCTGATTCTGTGGTTCGAAGCGGGCGGCGGCGATGAACTATGCGAGGACTGGTACGAAAGTGCACTCAACGTTGAGTACATCTCCGCCGGGATCATAGGCCCGGAGGAGGTATGGTTGAGCTCCGTCGTGCCTATTGAGACGGTGGACGATCTGGATGGACTAAAAGTTCGCACCGCGGGTGAGTGTGGGGACATCCTATCCAGAATGGGTTGCGCCACCATCACCATGCCGTCTGGAGAGATCTATGAGTCGATGCAGCGTGGCGTAATGGACGCGTTCGACTACGGGTCGGCGACGCTCAACTGGCAGCTAAGCTTCCAGGAAGTGTGCGACTATATGTACCTGTCGCCGTCGCGATCACCAACTACGAGTACAGTGATAGCGGCCAACAGAGACGCATGGAACGACCTTGCTCCAGACCTGCAACTCCTGGTCACGAAGGCATTCGCCTCAGAGACGATTCCGCTGTATGCATGGATAACGGTGCAGCAGGCCGAGGCACTGCAGAACTTCATCGACTACGGTATTGACGTAGAGAAGTTGAATCCAGCAATCGAGCAGGCCTACCTGGATGAAGCGGAGATATTCTACGATGAGCTTGCCGCGGACAACCCGGAACTGAAAGAGGTTATTCTCTCCATGCGCGCATTCAAGGCCATGTGCGAACTGCAGGGCATAGCGTAGTATCACAGTACGGGATGCCTCGTTCGTTGAGTCGGGCGCGGCATCCCGTGCCCTATTGGGACAAAGTCGGAGGCCTTGGCTCATCAAGGTTGGCGCACTTGGGACTGAACGCTGGCACGTTTTCGGCAAGGGAGTATGAGCGAATCTGCTGGAGTTGAAATGGACAGGATCGAGAAACTGCTTCCGCTAATTGACAAGCTGAGTGAGTCGACGGCCAAGGTCGCTCGCTGGGCTGGAGTGGCAGTGATTGCCGTAATGAATTTCGAAGTGTTCGCGCGCTACGTTTTCGGCCGTCCTACGATGTGGGCGAGTGCCATGGCACCGATGCTTGGCGCGGCCATGATTACTCTAGGCTGGGGATACGTACACCAACAGCGAGCAAATGTCAGAGTTGACTTCCTCTACATCAAGGTGTCTGAACGGGGGAGGGCCATCATCGACGTGGTTGGCGACGTCGTTGTACTTCTTCCCCTGCTCGCCACACTTGTGTATTCCTCCCTGACCGCCACGATATTCGCATGGTCTATTGGGGAGACGATGATTCAGACCAACTGGTACCCGCCAGCCGGTCCGATCAGGACAGTCGTGTTTGCAGGCATAGTCCTGCTGGCTATCCAAGGCTTCTCCAACTTCTGTCGGAGTCTGTCTGTACTCCTCGGGAGGAACCGAGAATGATGCACCTTGATCCGGGAATCATCGCTCTCCTGATGTTTGGCTCACTGCTAGTCGGGGTAATGACCGGCTATCCGCTGGCGTTCATCGTGGGTGCAGTGAGTGTAGTCTTCGGGTATCTCGTGTTTGGGAACGGCATGTTCTCATTCTTCTACGCTCGCGTGTTCGCGATGGTCCACAACTACACGCTCCTCGCCATCCCCCTGTTCATATACATGGGGATGATGTTGCAGAGAGCGGAGATATCCGAGCGCATGTATAGCGCACTCTACGTATGGCTCGGCGGTTTGAGGGGCGGTCTCGCGATTGTCACAGTGGTAATGGGGGCAATCATGGCGGCCTGTGTGGGCGTCGTGGGCGCATCAGTGACCATGCTCGGATTGGTTGCACTCCCATCGATGCTGAGCAGGGGGTACGACAAGAGCCTGGCCTCTGGTGCAGTGTGCGGAGGCGGCACCCTTGGCGTACTCATTCCTCCCAGTGTCCCACTCGTTGTGTACGGCACAATGGCCTATATCTCAGTGGGGAAGCTCTTCATGGGCGCCATTCTACCAGGGCTACTGCTGACCGGCCTATATGTTGCCCAGATTGGGGTTCGCGCATTCTTGAAGCCAGCCCTTGCGCCGGCAATACCCGTCGAGGACCGTCAGATGCCCTTTCTGCAGAAGACGAAACTGATGGCCACTTCACTATTGCCGACGGCAATCCTAATCTTCTCCGTACTGGGCGTCATCTTCTTTGGTATAGCGGCCCCGACCGAAGCGGCAGCCGTCGGTGCGCTCGCCTCAACCGTTCTGGCTCTTGTCTACAAACGCTTGAGCTGGGCCGTCCTGAAAGAAGTCTCCATGGTGACGCTCCGCGTCAGCAGCATGATATTCATGATTGCCGCAACCTCATTCGTCTTCACCGGTGTATTCCTCGGTGCAGGATGTGGCAATACGGTGCAGGAGTTGATACTGGCAACGCCCGGCGGAAGATGGGCAGGTTTCGCAACATTGATGCTGCTGGTGTTCATTCTCGGGTACTTCATCGATGTGCTCGGTGTCATCTTCATCATGGTTCCAATCCTGGGCCCTCTCGTCCCACAGCTTGGCCTCGACCCCCTGTGGTTCGCCATCATGTTCAACCTGAACCTGCAGACTGCATGGATGACGCCGCCGTACGCCGTCAGTATCTTCTATCTTGCTGGTGTACTGAAACCCGAGTGGGGAATCAACACGAATCACATCATTCGCGGTGTGTGGCCATACATTGGATTGATAGTCGTCGGAATGGTCATCTGCATAGTCTTCCCCGACATCATCCTGTGGCTCCCTGGACTGATGATCAAGTAGATATGCCGAACAGTGACGTCTATTTGATGCTTGTTGCCGGGAGGCGTAACGCCGATGCACGGAGGTAGGACATGGGAAAGACCATGGCGGAGAAGATCCTAGCCAGAGCTGCCGGTCTTCAGGCTGTCTCCCCTGGACAGTACGTGACTGCCAGGCTCGACCTTCTGATGGTCGGCGACTTCTCCGCGGAGATCTACGACGCCTTCCGCGACATAGGAATCTCGAGTGTATGGGACCCATCCAAGGTGGTGGCTCTCGTGGACCACGAGGTGCCTGCGCCGAATGTCAAAGTTGCCGAGCAAGACAAGAAGAGAAGGGCTTTTGCCAGAGAATTCGGCATTGCGCACTGGTACGACGTAGGCAGAGGGGGCATCTGTCATCAGGTGTTGCCCGAACATGGCCACGTCCTTCCAGGTTCGCTCATTGTCGGCTGCGACTCACACACCACCTCCTACGGCGCTTTCAACGCGGCTGGGACGGGAATCCAGGTTCCGGAGGTCTACTGGGCAGCGGCAAAGGGTGAGCTCTGGTTCCAGGTACCAGAGACCATCAGATTTGAGATCACAGGAACGCTGGCACCGATGGTCATGGGCAAGGACGTGATTCTGCAAATCGCCGGCGCGTACGGAACCGACTTCGCCCTATACAAGTCAATCGAGTTTGTTGGCGAAGCCGTCAAGGAAATGAGCCTCAGCGGACGATGGGCCATTGCCAACATGGGAGTAGAAGTAGGCGCCAAGTTCGCGTTGTTCGAATGTGACGAGAAGACGCTGGAGTTCCTCCGGGGACGCACACGCGAATCCTTCATTCCCGTAGAGAGCGATAACGACGCCGAGTTCGAGTCGCGGTACTGCATGGATGTATCGGATCTGCAACCCCAGGTCGCGTGTCCTCACGACGTAGAGAACGTACAGGACGCACGCGGATTGTCTGACATCTCCATCAATCAGGCGTTCCTGGGCTCGTGCACCGGCGGAAGACTGGAAGACCTGGCAATCGCGGCGGACATACTGCGCGGCAAGAAGATTGCACCACACGTGAGGCTAATCGTGATGCCCGCGTCACAGGAGGTCTATCGCGATGCCCTCTCCAGTGGTGTACTTCAAACACTGGTCGAAGCCGATGCGAGTATAGGCCCGTGTTCGTGCGGACCATGCGTCGGCTATCATTCCGGTCTGCTGGCAGCAGGAGAACGATGTATCTCTTCATCGAACCGGAATTTCAAAGGAAGAATGGGAAGCCCCGATTCCGAGGTATACCTCGCATCCCCCGCCACTGTGGCAGCATCAGCGCTGACCGGCCACATTACCGACCCGAGGTTGCTATGAGTAACACAGTTTTTCAGGGAGTGCTTTCGGGAAGGGTCTGGAAGTTCGGCGACAACACTACTACCGACTACATCATGCCTGGGTTCGCCCATTCCGGCACCGCGGCCGAGATGGCGAAGTTCTGCATGTACGCCAACCGGCCCGGCTTCGCAGCTGAAGCTCGCCCCGGTGACATCATAATCGGGGGCAGGAACTTCGGATGCGGCTCAAGTCGCCCGGCCAGTCGCAACCTTCAGACCCTGGGCATAACGTGCGTGATTGCAGAGTCCCTCTCGAGACTCTTTTTCAGGAGCGCAATCAACCTTGGATTCCCTGTCTTGCCTTGCCCTGGAGTGTACGAGATCTTTGAGGAAGGTGATACGGCACAGGTCGACTTCCGAACGGGTGAGGTACGAAATCTCGATTCGGGTGCCGCCGTGCAAACCCACACTCTGCCTGAGATAGCGGCGAGAATCCTTGAGGCAGGCGGTGTGGTAGAACTGCTGAGACGAGAGTACGCCGCCAGGCCCGGCCATGGCAGGCAGACCTCTCCCTAGTTCAGCGCACTTTGCACAAACCGCCCAGGGACATGCACTTGGCCGAACGAGACACGACACGCTCCCGGACAATTCGGCTTCTGGCATCGAACGAAGGAACCCTGCGATGACAATCGTTGAGAAGATACTCGCCGCACACAGCGGCAGACGTACGGTTACCCCAGGCGAGTTCATCTCCGTGAAGACCGACTTCGTATTTGGCAACGAACAAACGGGAGAACTCGCCATCAAAGAACTCGCCAAATTGGGGAACCCCAAGGTGTTCGACCCTTCCAAGATTGCCATCTTCGCCGACCATTTCGTTCCGTGCAAGGACCTCAGGACTGCGGAGCAGGTCAAAGTCGATCGAGAGTATGCACAAGACCAGGGCCTCCGCTTCTTTGACGGCAGCAAATACGGGATTGAACACGTAGTGCTTCCCGAAGAGGGATTGGCACTGCCCGGTCAAGTGATAATCGGCGGCGATTCACACACGTGTACATATGGAGCCCTTGGTGCAATGGCCACGGGCATGGGGTCGACCGACCTTGCAATCGCGATGGCCAAGGGCGAGATCTGGATGAAGGTGCCGCACACGCTGAAGTTCACCTACAGGGGAAGCCTTCCCAAGTGGGTGGGTGGCAAGGATCTTATCCTACGCACCATAGGAGAAATCGGTGTTGATGGTGCGCTGTACGCTGCCATGGAGTTCACCGGGGAAGCAGTCGATGAACTCGACATGGACGGGCGCTTCACCATGGCGAACATGTCGATCGAGGCTGGTGCCAAGACAGGCATATTCAGAGTGGATGGCAAGACGCGAGAGTACCTCGCCACGTACGCCCCAGCGGCGAACTACGAAGTGGTCGAGCCTGGCAAGGACGCAGTGTACGCGGGAAATTACGAATACGACGTGTCGGGTATGGAACCGTTGGTTGCGTTTCCTCCACTCCCATCAGATGTGCGCCCCGTGAGCCAAGCTGGCCACGTGATTGTCGACCAGGTCGTCATTGGCCTATGCACGAATGGGCGTATCAGCGACATGCGGCTGGCCGCGCATGTACTGAAGGGCAGGAGGGTGGACTCACGTGTCCGATGCCTGGTGTTCCCCGGATCTCAGAGGGTGTATCTCCAGGCGCTTAGGGAAGGCCTTCTGGACACATTCGTTTCCGCTGGCGCGGCGGTGAGCACACCAACCTGCGGGCCTTGCCTTGGCGGCCATATGGGTGTGATAGCCGCAGGCGAACGCTGTGTTGCAACATCAAACCGCAACTTCGTCGGGCGAATGGGAAGCCTCGATTCTGAGGTGTATCTGGCCAACCCTGCCGTTGCAGCAGCGAGCGCGGTGGCTGGTCGTGTCGCATCACCTGAGGAGATCATGGAATGATCATGCGTGGCAGGGCTCACAAGTACGGGGCCAATGTGGATACCGACGCCATCATGCCGGCGCGTTACTTGAATATCACTGATGCAGGTGAACTCGCGATGTACTGCATGGAGGATACCGATCCCGAATTTCGGCAGCGCGTCAAACCTGGTGACATTATCGTCGCGCGGCGCAACTACGGGTGCGGGTCTGCCAGGGAACATGCGCCCATGGCACTCAAAGCGAACGGAATATCTTGTGTCATGGCAGACAGCTTTGCGCGCATCTTCTTTCGCAATGCGATCAACCAGGCACTACCGCTGGTAGAGTGTGAGGAGGCGGCAGCAGCGGCGGAGACCGGCGATGACATCGAGATTGACCTTGGCAAAGGTGAAATCATCAATCATACGAAGGGTCAGTCCTACACGTTCCAGCGCTATCCCGAGTTCATGATGGAAATACTTGATGCTGGTGGCCTCGTGGCCCAGACACGACGCGCCGAGTGAGGAGGCAGCCCATGGAATTCAACATCGCACTGTTGCCAGGTGACCACGTCGGGCCTGAGATTACGGCCCAAGCAGTGAAAGTCGTTGATGAAGTCGGCAGGCGGTTCGACCACGCGTTCAAGTGGCACGAAGAAGCCATTGGAGGCGCCGCGATAGACAAGTACGGCGTCCCCCTGCCGAAGGAGGCTGTGGAACTTTGTCGCAAGAGTGACGCTATCCTCTTCGGCGCTACAGGAGGACCGAAGTGGGACTCACCGGGCTCGAAGAACCGCGCTGACATCACGCTACTCAAGCTACGAAAGGAATTCAACCTGTTCGCGAACCTCCGGTTGATGAAGGTATTTCCTCCGCTTGTGAACGCATCGCCCGTGAAGCCTGAATTTGTCAAGGGTGTCGACCTCATCATCTTGAGGGAACTGATTGGAGGCCTCTACTTTGGTGAGCCCCGAGGAATCGAGGTTTGCCCCGATGGCAAGCGAGGAGTGAACACGATGATCTACTCGCAAGCCGAGATAGAACGGATCCTCCGGGTTGGATTCGAACTCGCCCGGCAGAGGTCGGGGAAGCTACTTTCAGTTGACAAGTCGAACGTACTCGAAGTCTCGGTCCTGTGGAGGGAAATCGCAACTCAACTTGCGCCCGAGTACCCGGATATCGAACTGCGCCACATGTACGTCGACACAGCAGCCATGGAACTGATGAGCAACCCGCGCCGTTTTGACGTTGTGGTCATGGAGAACACGTTTGGCGACATACTCAGCGATGAGGCAGCTGTGCTATGCGGCTCGTTGGGCATGGTGCCTTCAGCCAGCTTCTCAGGGTTGCCGGTCGGGAAAGTCTTTGGCCTCTACGAGCCAATCCTGCATGGCGGGGACCGCATCAAGGCGGGCAACGACGTGAACAATCCCATTGGCTCCATCCTCAGCGGTGCACTGATGCTGAGATACTCCTTCGGCCTGAATACCGAGGCCGCTGCAATCGAGGGAGCCGTCAGTCGCGTCGTGGAATCCTATCGAACTTGGGACATCATGGAGGAGGGCAAGAAGCAGGTCGGCACTCGCGAAATGGGCGACCTCGTGGCTGCGGAGGTGCTGAACGCAAGATAGACCTCGGTGCTGGCGGCCTGATATCACGAGAGAGGCGAGAATGGCAGTCATGCAACAGCGCCCGAGACAAGAATGAGACCCTCCTTCTTCTACGGCTGGGTGGTTGTCGTCGTATGCGTACTGGCGACTCTTTCGACAGGTGAAGTAGTGTGGTCTTTCGGCGTGTTCTTCACGTCGTTCGAACAACAGTTCGATTGGAGCAGACAGGTCGTCTCCTCCGGGTACACCCTCATGATAGTCGGCCACAGTGTCTCTGCAATCATCGCCGGACGCCTTGCAGACCGGGGAGCCGCTCGCTCTGCGCTTCTGGGAAGTGCCCTCGTGGGAGGCACAGCAATCATTCTGTCCAGTCAAATCAATGATTCCCTGCAGTTCAGGCTGCTGTTTCTCTGTATAGGTCTGGGAGCGGGAGCCTCGCATTCCATTCCCAACTCGGTTGTCCAGCGGTGGTTCGCGGGTCGACCACACGCAGGGGTTGCGCTTGCCTCCGTTATGGCGGGCATAGGGATAGGGGCACTGATTTTCGCACCCCTCTTCCGATATCTCATCTCCACTATCGGCTGGCGCACCACCCTGGTATTTGCTGGGATCGCGTTCTTCATGATGGTCGGTACTGCTGGCGTACTAAGACGCCCCTACGCCAATGATCTTGCTCCAAAGTCAAGCGGTCAACACGAGATGGACACAAAGACAGGGCAGCCAAAGAAGGCTCGACAGATGCTCCTCTCAGCCCCATTCCTGACACTGCTTGCAGTCACATTTGTGGCTTTCCTGGCCTTCCAGGTAACCCTGGTCCACCTCGTGCCATACGCGTCAGATGTTGGTCTCTCGCCTGGGATGGCTGCGGCGGCGCTGGGGCTTTTCGGTGGAGCTTCAGTACCTGGACGTTTCGTGGCAGGGGTCCTTGCCGAACGCATTGGATGGAGAAAGACTCTGTCCGTTGCTCTTGGCGGAGCGGCTACTGCGATGCTTGGTCTAATCTTTGTTTCCCAGGACTGGATGCTGTTTTCCGCGGTGCTACTTCTCGGCGTTTGCCATGGCATGAGGGCAGTGGCCGTGTTTGGACTCCTAGGGCGGTTCTTCGGCACGGTCGCTTTGGGCGAATTGATAGGGTTCACCATTGCCATGGGACAGCTAATGAGTGCCCCTGGCCCCTATATTGTCGGATACTGGTATGACCTCGGGAATTCATACAGCCTGATGTTCGCAGTCATCGCTGCCGCACTATGCTTTGCTGCGCTGATGGTGCTAAGGACCAGCACCAACCAGATGCAGCGAGAAGTCTAGCGGTTCGGCGGAGACTTCATGAGAAGGCGCGTGGCAGTGCAGCAATCTGTCCAAGTCAGATTGGGGCAGGACGCGGCGATTCAAGAGTCGTTCATTTGACATCAACCTCACTTTCACCTCCTTTGGAGCGGGCTCTCTTCCTCGGAGCCCGCTCCGACTACGCCTCACAGTGCCTCATTGAGGCATAGTGCAACCTCCGCGATAGCAGCCACTGCCACGCACGTCGCAATCGCATGATGCCAAGCGAGACTATTCTGGCGTACAATCGCAGAGTCGACCTCCGTCTGCATGACGACTTGCCCGCGGATGCGAGAAAGACCCGGTAGGAGGAATAGAACAGTGACCGACCAGACGCTCATACTTCCGTGGAAAGTACTTCACGACTTCTCTACGCGCGTCTTCATGGCCATAGGGCTGCCTGAGGACCATGCGAGGCAGGAGGCCGACACATTGTTGTGGGCGAACCTGAGGGGAGTCGATTCACATGGCGTCGTGCGAATACCATGGTATGTGCAGAATACGCAGAACGGCATCATGAATACCGCGCCCAACATACAGGTGACGGTCGACACACCGGCGGTCGCACTCATAGAAGCTGACCAGGCCTATGGACCCGTGGTGACCAACATGGCAGCAGACATGGCGGTCGAGAAGGCGAGAGAAGTCGGCATCGGCTGGATACTGGTAAGAAACCACACCCACCAGGGAACGATGGGACAATACGCACAGAGAATCGCGAATCATGACATGGTCGGCATCGTCTTCGTGTGTAGCCGCCCCAACACTGCGCCGTTCGGCGCGCGGGCGGCAGGAGTCAGCAATAACCCAATCGGCATGTCTGCGCCTGCAGGCCGACATCCTCACCTTATCCTTGATATGGCCACG
>Ga0272441_10007033_pt1 | contig 18490 bp, 15 predicted proteins | sample SSMProp6N_FD_193582 | JGI IMG/M metagenome (GOLD analysis project Ga0272441, IMG submission 193582) | Marine sediment archaeal communities from Little Sippewissett salt marsh, Falmouth, MA, United States - SSM-Prop-6N | ecosystem: Environmental > Aquatic > Marine > Wetlands > Sediment ... | reverse complement strand
ACCTGTATATGGCTTGCTTCTGATGCTTCCAGATTTATTACCGGAATCATTGTACCTATTGATGGGGGATTTAGTGCCTTTTCCGGTGTGTAACAAGTGTCTTACATAAACTATATTGAGGGGAAAAGCATGGAACGGCTTTACAGATTGAAAACAGCCATTTGCACCAGGTAGATAGCAAAAGTTATTTAACTGCAAGTCGTTGACTTCGACTAAAAAATTCAATAGATTTAGATAACCGGCAAACCAGCTAACTAAGCAATTGCAGTCCACGTTGAAATCGCTTTAATTTTTATTTACAACCAATTAAAATGGAGGGAAAAATGAAAAAACAAAATATCGGCTTAATTGGCCTTGGTGTCATGGGACAAAATTTAGTCCTTAACATGGAAAGTAAAGGTTATAGTGTTGCCGTATTCAATCGAACCATTGCCAAAACCAAAAAATTTGCCGAAGGGGGAGCCAAGAGGAAGAATATATTACTGACCTATTCATTAAAAGAATTTGTTGATTCTTTGGAATCTCCCCGTAAAATTATTTTATTAGTTAAACAGGGGAAACCTGTAGATGATTATATTCATAATATCCTTCCTTTATTAGATAAAGGGGATTTAATTATTGACGGTGGCAATTCTTACTTTAAGGACACTATAAGACGCTATCAAAAATTAAGTGAATCTGGTTATCTGTTTATTGGAACCGGAATTTCAGGAGGAGAAGAAGGTGCTTTGAAAGGACCTGCAATCATGCCCGGCGGGCAAAAGGAAGCCTATCTTTTAGTGAAAGAATTATTTGAAAAGATTGCCGCCAAAGCTGAAGATGGATTACCTTGCGTTTCATACATCGGTCCGGATGGTGCGGGACATTTTGTTAAAATGGTACATAATGGTATTGAATATGGAGATATGCAATTAATTGGAGAATGTGCCTGGATATTGAAAAATGCGCTTAATATGAATTCCAGGGAAATTGCCGAGGTTATGACCCAATGGAATAGCAGTGAAGATGTGCTTCGTTCCTATCTAATCGAGATAACCGGAGATAGTATGAAAGAAGAGAATAAAAAGAGAGAAGCATACCTGGTTGATCAAACAGCGGATATTACCAGAATGAAAGGGACAGGTACGTGGACAGTGCAAAGTGCTTTGGAATTATTAGTGCCCGTTCCAACCATTGCTGCAGCTGTTTTTTCTAGGGAAATGTCACAGGATAAAGATTTGAGATTAAAAGTTTCCAGGACATTATCAGTTTATAAGGAAAAATATTCAAAAGAAAGGAATAGTTTTATAGAAATTGCTCATGATGCGCTTTACCTGGCAAAGATATCCTCTTATGCGCAAGGAATGGCTTTATTGCAAGCAGCTTCCAAAGAATACAACTGGCAATTAAATCTCGGAGAAATTGTCCAGGGATGGCGCAGCGGTTGCATTATCAGAGCTCAATTTTTAGATGAAGTCACCAAAGCTTATCATGAAAATCCGGAAGTGCCAAGCTTACTAACAACCTCACGCTTTGCCAGAGTAGTGAGGAATAGCATAAAAAAATTGATTGACTTTAATGAAGTTGCGAATAGATTAGGTGTAGCAGCTCCTGCCATGAGCAACTCTCTAACCTATATTATGCAATTATCCAGTCCGGTAATGGTCTCAGCGCAGGTATCTGCTTTGCAGAGAGATTATTTTGGTGCGCATGGATATTTTAAACTTCAGGGTATGGATAAACCGGAAATCATGAAAACATCTGAAGATAAGTTAAGAGAGTTTCATACACAATGGATGCTGCCTGATAGACCGGAAGAAGAATGGACGAAATAATACGAAAGGATATAGTTGGCAGTTTATAATGGATAAAATGAGAAATAAAAACGGCCAATAAAACGACTGTAAAGAGATACATTTTCCAGATTATTGTTTTCATTTATTGGGCAAAGTGGAGGAATTTTATGCTTTTTATTGAAAATCTTGATACAGAATTAACTGACAGGCAATTGGAGAGAATAGTAAAAGAAAGCTTAAAAGATTTTAAATTTACCAAAAAAGTGTTATTAATTCACCCTGATTATACCCGGACTGACTATTCATATCGGCTGGTGCCTTTAATTTATCGGGAATTAAAGAGAAAAGGCATGAAAGAAATCGACTCTTTAAATGCCGGAGGTACTCACAGAGAGATGACCGAGGGAGAAATACGGAAAAAACTGGGCATATCTTCTCAAGAGCATTTTAATCATTTCTATAATCATGAATATAATGATTCAAAACAGTTAATGACCGTAGGAGAAATTCCTGCTTATTTTGTAGAAGAGGCGACAAAAGGAGAACTGTCTCAATCAATTCCGGTCGTTGTCAATCAATTAATTGCTGCCGATTATGATTTGATTATCGCTTTAACAGGGACACTACCGCATGAAGCTGCCGGTTATGCCGGAGGATTAAAGGTATTCTTCCCCGGAATTTCCGGTCCGGAAGTCATTGACTTACTCCACTGGGCAGCAGTCCTAATTGGCATACCTGAAATTATCGGATCAGTTGATAATCCAGCCCGGAAAGTCATTGATAAAGGTTCGTCCTATATTTTTGAGAAAATAAAAGCAACTACTCTTTCATACAACATGGTCTTTGAAGAAGAAAGACATCGAGCGATCCCCAAAGGGCTTTATATCGGGGAAGGAATGAAGGGATTTACGGAAGCCTACAAAAAAGCAGCTGAAGCAAGCGCTAAACTTCATATTATCTATATCGATAAACCTCTCATGACTGCTGTTCAAGTGATTGACAAGAATTATGATGAAATTTGGACTGCGGGAAAGGGTTCCTATAAATTACAAAGTCCCGGAGTTATGGCAGATGGAAGCGAGATCATTATTTTTGCTCCACATATCGATTGCTTTCATTCTAAACCCGAAATGGAATTTGACCTTAGAAAAATTGGATATCATTGCAAAGAGTATGTGATGAATTATTTAAAATCAAATCCAGAATTCAGCAGAAATATTGCTGCTCATGTGATTAATGTGAGGGGCTCGGGAAGGTTTTATCCGCTGATCGAAAAAGAAAAGTTTTCCTTCGGGGTAACATTGTCAACCGGAATCTCAAAAGAAATTTGCCATTCCGTTGGATTAGGTTATAGAGATCCGGAATCAATACACCGTGAGGATTTTACCGGGAATGGGAAACTTTGGATTGAAAATGGAGGAAAATACCTTTATAAATTAAAGCGGAGCAGGGAAAGGTGAAATAAATTTTCATAGTACATGAAATATTACATATATAAGGAGAATCGTATACTGATGAAAAATGTGATTATTGCTCAATCTGGAGGACCGACAAGTGTCATTAATAATAGTATAAGAGGAACCATTGATGGATTACTTTCTTCTGAAAAGGTTAATAAAATATATGGTGCAAAGATGGGAGTGTTGGGAATTCTCAATGAAGAATTGCTTGATATTTCCGCACAAAAGAAGGAACAGATAGACTTGTTGGCGAAAACGCCTTCTGCAGGAACACTGGGCAGTTGTAGGTATAAAATAAAACACGAAGAGGATTTACTTCGAATCATAGATGTTTTTTTAAAGCACCAAGTGGGATATTTTTTTTATTGTGGTGGTGGGGATTCCATGGATACGGCAAATAAAATAAGTCTATTGGCCAAAAAGAAAAATCTAAACCTGATTTGTACCGGATTACCCAAGACGATTGACAATGATGTGGGCGGATTATTGCAGCCTGATGGCACCTTTTCAATATGTGATCATGATCCGGGATATGGTAGCGTAGCTAGAAATTTAGCATTGAATATACTGGAAGCAAATGAAGAAAATAAAGCCAGCTATACCAGTGACCCGGTTTTGGTTTTAGGTGTGATGGGAAGGAAAATAGGATTTATTCCGGCAGCTGCAAGATTAGCTGATCCTCAAAGAGAAATGCCTCTTTTGATTATTCTTCCTGAATCTTTATCTAAAGACGATTTTCAGGATAATTTAGAATTTATTACTACCCAGGTGAATAATAAATTAAAAAAACAGAAAAGATGCATGGTGGTTATTGGAGAAGGTGTAAATATTGGGGATCTGGGTGTATTGAGAGACAGTTTTGGTCATGCTCAATTTAGTGCTTCTGAAAAAACGGTTGAACAAGTTCTTGCAAATTACCTTAACGGTATTAACATAAAAAATAAACTTGGTAGAGCGCAGAGCAGGCTGATTGTGCGAGGGATTGCACGCTCAGAAAGACCCGGTACCCGCCAGAGACGCGAAATAGCCTATGTTTCAAAAATTGATTGGGAGGAAGCTTATCAAACGGGAGTCCATGCTGCCAGAATTGCTTTGGCAGGTGAAAATGGATTCATGTCCACAATTTTACGAAAGCCCGGTAAATCCTATCAGGTTGTTTATGAAAAAATAAAATTAGATTTAGTGGCGAATTCAGAAAGGAAATTTCCCCGGGAATGGCTTGCTCCAAGCAGAGTAGATGTCACTGATAAATTTATTGAATGGGCATTGCCTTTAATAGGTGAACCGCTTCCCCGATTAGCAAGATTTAAAAAGATATTTGTTTCTAAAAAATGTGAAAATTATATTCCGGTAGAGTATAGACTGGGAAATATTAAATAATGTTAGGTATGTCGATTTTTGCAAAGGTAAATCAGGAGAATCGGGAAAAAATTTTATAGACTAATCAAATGACGACTCATTTGAAGAAGTACTTTAGTTTGCCAAGGAAATAAAAATTAATTGAACAAATTATCCAGGCATAAAGGTTACAGCACTATATACTAATAGGAGAAAGGAGTCAATGATGGCCTTGCCCAGACTTACCGAAAAGCAGATAAAAGAGGATGCAGAGCAGCAATTAAAAACATTTAAGAGGACCAAAGATTTTCTAATAGCCATCGACACAGATGGTTGCGTTACAGACAATATGAGTGGAAAACAAATATTGATCTTTCATCCACAGTTTATGGAATTTTATCAATTATGGGAAATTGAATCGTATTACCGGGAAGTTGCTGAGTATTATAATCTTTTTTCTGTGGATAGAGGCTGCAACAGGTTTATTGCTATACAGCTTACCCTAAAAGCTCTCAAAGAAAGACAGGATGTCCAGGAAAAATTAAAAAAGGAAAGCGTCAAATTACCGGATATTAATCCCTTAAATCAATACATTGACTATACGCACAAAAATAATTTAGGATTAGGAAATCCCAGTTTGGAAGAATTTCTAAATCATAATCCGCTTAATTTGGGATTATATAAACTTTTGGGCTGGAGTGAAGCAGTTAATAGAACCTTCCCGCATATTTCAGCAAAAATTCCTCCTTTTCATCATGTTAGCAAATGTTTGGAATTGATGGGGAAACATGCAGACATATTAATTGTATCTAAAACACCCTATGCTGATTTAGCCAATTATTGGGAAGCTCAAAAAATTGAAAAACATGTTCAAATGATTGCCGGTCAGGAAATGGGTTCAAAGGGACACCATATTGAGGTTGCTAAAAAAGCAGGTAAGTATGAAGATGATCAGGTTATGATGATTGGTGACGGTGGTGGAGACTTAAAAGCGATTAAAGAGAATAAAGGTCTTTTTTATCCTACACCACCTGGAAAAGAAAAGGAAGCATGGGAAAATTTCCCGAATGCTTTTATGAAATTTGTCAACAGAGAATACCGAGGAATATTTGAAGAGAATCTTCTAAGCAGCTTTAGAAAAGCTTTGTTGACTTCTCCTCCCTGGCAGGGAAAAGCTTATGACCATCGTGAATCTTATAGAGAAAAACAGGGTCTGAGGAAAGAATTATATAAAAAGTTCAATCCCCGGGGAAAGTTGCTTGAACTGTAGTATTATGGGGAATTAAATAGCATTTTTAAATAATTTAATAAAAAAGAAGGGAGGTTGCTTTAAAAGGTAGAATATTAATTAAAGGAAGATGATTGAACCGGAAATAAAAAATCAATATTTTGGAGGTCTTTTAAATGAGAAAGTTAAATTTAGCTTTGTTACTGGTCTTAATTTTGTTATGTAGCTTGGTGGTAACCGGTTATGCAGCAGACAAGGTGCTTCATATTTACACAGCATTTGATACCGAAGAAGCAAAGTACTACATTGAAGCTTTTGAAAAAGAAACCGGAATTGATGTAGAATGGGTCAGAATGTCTTCAGGTGAAGTATTGGCTCGGATAGAGGCAGAAGCTGCAAATCCACAGGCAAGTATGTGGCATGCAGGTTCAAATACTTCTCATATTAATGCAGCGTCTAAGGGATTACTTGAACCTTATAAGCCAAATACCGATTTTGAATTAATAGACATTTTGCATGCCGATGATTGGGCTTGGACTGGATTTTACACAGGTGCTATCGGATTTGTTTCCAATGTAAATTTCTTAAAAGAAAATAATGTAGAAGCACCAACGACCTGGTCTCAACTACTTGATCCGGCTTTTAAGGATAATATTGCTATGGCCTATCCATATACTTCAGGTACTGCTTATACAACCTATGCAACACTTGTTCAAATGATTGGCATGGAAAGGACATTGGATTGGTGGGAAGAGTTTGATCAACATAGCATTCATCAATATACTAAATCAGGAACAGCTTGTATTGCAATGGCGGGTTTAGGTGAAGTGGCAGTTGGCATTGCTTTTTCTCATGATATCATGGCAAAAGGCATCAATAAGGGATATCCTGTGGTAATGACTTTCCCTGAAGAAGGGACCGGATATGAAGTAGGCGGGCTCTCCCTGATCAAAGGCGGACCCGAACCTGAACTTGCGAAACAATTTATTGATTGGTGTTATACAAAAAATGCTCAGGATCTTTTCCAGAATTATAATCGTTTACCTGTGAATCCGAAAGCAACCGTAAAGGAAGGCTCGGTTACTCTCGATCAGGTAAAATTGATTGATTATGACCATATTCTTGCCGGACAAAGTAAGGATGAATGGATCACTGCCTGGAGAGATAGAATAGGGAAATAATGAAAAATAGTATGTATGTATTAATTTGATTTGAGATTTTGCATTATATCCCTGCTACTATCATTTGTGTAGTAGCAGGGATTATTCAATTATCATAAAGATGCAGAGGATTTGAATGAATAAAATAAAAAGAAGAGCAAATGAGATTGTCGGAAATCTAAGGCTCATATGGAAAGAACCATTCCTTTTTATTTCCATCGTTGCCATCTTTTACTTTTTAACAGTTTTTGTTGCTTTTCCGATATTTCAAGTTTTTAAAAATAGTATTATTATTAAGGGTCATTTGGATTTTTCAAATTACCTGGCAATTTTTTCGAAGAAATATTATTTCCAACCTTTTTTTAACAGTATGATTTTAGGTATAAGCACTGCAACGATTGGAACACTTGTTGGATTTGTTTTTGCCTATGCCTTAACCAGAACTCCCATTCCGTTTAAGCATTTTTTTCGGGTTACCGCAACATTTCCTATCATTTCTCCCCCTTTTGTTGTTGCACTGGCTGCCATTCTTCTTTTTGGTAGGACCGGAGTTCTTACCCCCTATTTATCGAAAATTATCGGAAAATATTCCATATACGGATTGGGTGGATTGATTATTGTAGAAACCATTGCTTATAGTCCTACTGCATTTCTAACTTTGTTCGGTATACTTCAGGCAGTTGATCCGGCCTTGGAAGAAGCATCGATGGATTTGGGTGCTTCTCGGGCTAAGGTTTTTTCAACGGTTACTCTACCGTTGACCACGCCGGGGATTGCCAGTGCGTGGTTATTGGTTTTTATTCAATCTATGGCTGATTTTGGAAATCCAATGGTTATTTCAGGAAACTTTAGAGTATTATCCGTTCAAGCTTTTTTACAAATTACCGGTATGTATGACCTTCCCCGGGGATCAACCCTGGCAATACTTTTATTATTGCCTACATTGATTGCTTTTTTTGTTCAAAAATATTGGGTATCCAGAAAATCATATGTCACGGTAACAGGAAAACCGACAGGCGCAACAATCAAGCAGTTGGAATGGTATATCAAGGCGCCGGTCTATTTTTGTTGCATTTTCTTTACCGCCATGGTTTTTCTTTTTTACGGCATGATTGTTTATGGCTCTTTTCAGACGCTCTGGGGCGTGAATGCTGCAATTACTTTGCAGAATTATATTGAAACATTTCAAGTTGGAAAAGATTATTTGATGGATTCATTGACTCTTTCGACTATTGCTACTCCGATAACCGGAATTTTGGGTATGTTTCTTGCCTTTTTGATTATCAGGAAAAAATTTATTGGCCGGGGATTAATGGAATTTGTCTCTATGTTAACTTTTGCAGTTCCCGGAACAGTGGTAGGCATAGGTTATATCATTGCATTCAATGTAAGGTCAACATTATTTCCCTTTGTTATTACCGGAACTGCATGGATTATCATCACCCTTCTAATCTTTAGAAATATGCCTGTGGGAATCCGTTCAGGTATTGCTGCTCTTCAGCAGATCGATCCCTCCATAGAAGAAGCTTCAACTGATTTGGGAGCAGACAGCAATACTACTTTTCGTAAAATCACTTTACCGATGATTGCGCCGGCTTTCTTTTCCGGATTAGCCTATAGTTTTGTAAAAGCAATGACTGCTATAAGTGCAGTTATATTTGTTGTATCTGGTAAATGGAACTTGATTACGATTGCAGTTCTGGGATTCGTTGATAATGCACAATATGCTCAAGCGGCTGCCATGAGTTTGATTTTAATATCAATTGTTCTGGTTGCTCTTGGAGTCATTCAATTGGTTGTCAATAGGGTTGGTAAAGGAACCAGGTCTGTAAGCCTTGTTGGATAAATATTTTATAATGAAAGGATAAGTCATGAAGCAAGATTATTTGACACTCGAAAATCTTGTTAAGATTTTCGAAACCGGAAAAAATTCCCTTAAGGCTGTAGACAATGTTAGTGTTAAGGTTAAGGAAGGCGAGTTGGTTACGCTTTTAGGGCCATCAGGATGCGGAAAGACGACTACCCTTAGAATGATTGCAGGATTTGAAATTCCAACTTCAGGAAAAATATTTATTGACGGCAAAGAAATTAGCAGTATTCCACCCAATCAAAGGCCCACCACAATGGTATTTCAAAATTATGCGCTCTTTCCCCATATGACCGTATTTGAAAATATTTCTTATGGATTAAAGATACGCAAAGAGCCATTGAGGAATATTAAGAAAAAAACAGAAAAAATCATTAACCTGGTGGGATTGGAGGGATTGAGCAAGCGTTCTCCTGCACATCTTTCAGGTGGACAGCAGCAACGGGTAAGTCTTGCCCGATCGTTGGTAATGGAGCCCAAGGTTTTGCTGCTTGATGAACCTTTATCCAATCTTGATGCAAAATTGCGTATATCTACCCGCTTGGAAATCCGTAAATTACAACAGAGAATTGGAATAACTTCTGTTTATGTTACTCATGACCAGGAAGAAGCAATGACGCTATCAGATCGGGTAGTCATTATGAATGAAGGGAAAATCCAACAATTAGGAACCCCTCAGGAAATTTATGCATATCCTACTAATTATTTTGTTGCAGATTTCATTGGTAAAGCCAATTTCTTAAATGGTAAAGTGCTCAGAGTATTGCCTTCTAAAAAGCTAGAAATAGAGGTGAATGGTTGTAAATTTGCCATTGGATTGCATAATAGATTTTTCAAAGAAAATGATAAAATTTTACTATTGATGCGGCCTGAATCCGTGGATTTGTTTCCCAAAAAACCTCAATCAATTGTGGGAGTTATCCAGCAAATTATTTATTTGGGTTCTCATCTGGTATATGAAATAAAGGTTAACGAAGGGATTGTTACAGTTGAAATTTCCAATCCGCTTTCCCAAAAGAGTTATTCGATAGGAGAGGAAGTCAGCCTTTGCCCCAAAGAAGATAGTTTACATGTATTACCCTATGAAGAGATCAGAAAATAAAATCAATAGCTATTATTTAAATATGGATTTTTAATTCTATTTAAGATTGATATTTCGTTTGAATGAGATAATTTACCTCTTCAATCGTTCGTTTAAAAGGTCCTTCGGTTTCCATCTTTAAACTGGTGACAGCTGCTGCCCAGATAGCAGCCTCTTTAGGGGAAGCGCTCAATCGTTTGGCAGTATAAGATGCAAGACAGGTATCCCCCCGCCCGCTTCTTCCGATAATCTCTTTCGGAAAAAATTTTTGGGTGTAGAATTTGTTTTCTGCATAAACCAACAAGCCATCTCTATGAGTGATAATCACTTCTTTAGGTCCCAAATCATGCATTTTTTGAGCAGCTGCATGGAGATTGCAATCTCCGAATAATATGCCTGCTTCTACCGCATCGGTCTTCAAAATATCCAAATGGGAAAATATCATGTTTCTTTCCGGCCATTCACGAGGCACCAATTTACCTCCTTCATTTACCCGGATGAAGCTTTGGACATCAGCTGAAAGAATGGTATTTTTTTTTGAGAGTTCGTTTATAACTGAAAGTGATATTTCTCCACGCATTGATGCACCGATGACAAATGCAAAAGATTTTATATTCTTCACTTCTTCAGGAGTGAAATTTCCAGCAGTGCTTTCTACGAAAATAGTGCGTTCATCTACATTGTTGGTGGGATATTCTAATCGCAGGCAGGTAGATTTTGGTGAGATGTGAGCAAATACACTAACATTTAATCGTTTTAGCCTATCAATAACTCTTTGATCTTCTTTAGCTAAACGCGTAATAGCGGCAACTTTCAATCCCATCCTCGCTGCTACATGGGAACCGTAATTAAAAGCACCTCCGTCTACTATTCTGGTGCCGGCAGAAGATACAATGGTATCCTTGGTGTAATGCCCCAAAAATGCGATATCATAAATACAGTTTTTTTTTAACATATTTGGCCTCCAAGATTATTTTAAATTAATCAAAATAATCATTATATCAAAAAGTATACCACCAGTTTGTGGACAGTTCAATAAATGAAGAGTATTTCAATTTAAATAACAAAATATTTGCCTTATACTGAAAAAAAACAAAGTAAAGGGAAAAATTTTGTGTGATTAAAAAATAATTTTTATAGGGTATAATATAAGAAAATATTGAAAGAGGAAAAAAATGAAAAGATTTGACACTTTTATTATGGGACATATTTCCAAAGACGAAAATATTTTTCAAGGGAAAAAAGTGAATGAAACAGGAGGGGCGGTCGTGTATTCATCATGTGCTTCTCATGCTATTGGACATAAAACTGGATTATTGACCAAAATATCCAATATTGATAGAAAAAATTTGAAAATATTTTCAATCCCAAAAGAGGATGTCATTGTTGTAGAATCAAAAGATACCACTTCCATAAGAAATGTGTATCATTCTGAGGATAGGGAAAGAAGGACTTGTACGGCACTTTCAGTTGCTGAACCATTTAAAATAAGTGATATCCCTATTGAGATTGAATCCACAATATTTCATTTTGCCGGTCTTATAGTCGGCGAATTCGAATATGATATGATTAAAATTTTAGCTAACAAGGGAAAAATAGCTTTAGATGTCCAGGGATTTTTACGGACCGTCGGAAGAAGTAAAGAAATGGTTTTTAGGGATTGGAAAGAAAAAGAAGAGTATCTTCCTTATATAGATTATCTAAAAACAGATGCTGCAGAAGCGGAAATCATGACCGGTAAAAAAGATAGGAAAAAAGCGGCAGAGATTTTACGTAGTTGGGGAGCTAAAGAGATTATGATAACTCACAATAAAGAAGTGTTGCTTTTTGATGGGAAAAAATATTATACAAGCCCGATAAAACCGAGAAACCTTAGCGGTAGAACCGGAAGAGGAGATACCTGTTTCAGTGCATATATTACGGAAAGAAAAAATAAGAAAATTGAAGAAGCCTTGCTATTTGCTGCTGCATTGGTTTCTTTGAAGATGGAAAAACCAGGTCCTTTCAAAGGAAACAGAGATGAAGTGAATGACTATATAAAGGAATTTTATTAAAAAAGCAGGTAGGATTTAAGTCGATTTTATTTTCGTTTAATAAGAATCCGAATTAATGCAATTTACTAGGTAAAAAACGATTCAACATTATAAGAAATATTTTTTCAAAGAAAATTTTATAAAATACTTATTGCTTCATCATTATTGTTAGAAGAAAAAGGGTGAAGCGTTAAAGAATAAAAAAATGACGAGCAGAGAATTGAATGAATGGTATAAGCGATTTTTACTTTCTTTTAAAATGCTCATTGGATAGTTCTTCTTGTCATGTTTTTCAAAATCTAAGCGTAGAAGGATAACTAAGAAGACAAGGAAGGAAAAGAAGTAATGATAAAACACGATGAGTTTAAAGTGAAAGCATTTGATGATCTAAAGCTTTTTGTTCAAAGCTGGCAAGCCATCAAACAGCCAAGAGCAATAATCTTTTTGGTACATGGGTTAGGCGAACATAGTGGTAGATTTTGTCGCATGGCAAATAAATTTGCTCATGCCGGACATATTTTTATTGCGTTTGATTTGCGTGGACATGGCAATTCTTCTGGTGAGCGAGGGCATGTTCAATCATATGATATTTTTATGCAAGATATTACGGTCGTATTGACATTTATAAAACAAAAATTTCCTAAAATCCCCATTTTTCTCTATGGTCACAGCATGGGAGGAAATCTGGTTCTTAATTATGTACTGCGTTATCATCCCCGAATTGAAGGTGTTATTGTTACCAGCCCTTGGCTTCGGTTGGCCTTCGAACCTTCTGCTTTTAAACTAATAATCAGTAAGACGATGAACAGAATATGGCCAACTTTCTCTCAGTTAAGCAACTTGGATGTAAATGCCCTTTCGCGTGATTCCAAAATAGTAAATGATTACAGAAAAGATTCTGTTGTTCATTCTCATGTATCAGCACGACTGTTTACCGAAATTTATAAAAGTGGCAGATGGGCGTTGGAACATGCTTCGGAATTTTCTCTCCCATTACTGCTAATGCATGGTGGAGCTGATAGAATTACATCACATGAAGCAAGTTGTGAATTTGCCAATCAATTAACCAATTCAGAAAACTGCACATTCAAGCTCTGGAAAAACCTTTATCATGAAATTCATAATGAACCGGAAAGAGAAGAGGTTTTTGAATTTACCATTCATTGGATTAATACAAAATATTATCAAAAAATTAAATTTGGAACATATCAAAGAGCTATAGTACATTAGTTAAATTACGAAAGTATAGATGACTGTGATTTAGTATAATTTGCTAAGAGCGTGATACAATTTTTTCCTCACTCTTTTTCCCTTTTAGTGATCTGTCCAATAGATAATTTTAAAAGGTTTTAATATATGAAACCTACTTTCAAAAAAATAAATTATATTATTGATTTTATGCTATTATTTATTTATAGAATCATGGATAAATTGATTTAAGCGAAGAATACTCATTTTCTGAGGTGTACCAATGAATAAAGAAGAACACTATCATGTTGGGACAATCCAAAAATCAATTAATATATTAAACCTTTTTAAATCTCACTCTAAACTCTCATTTACGGATATTCAGAAAAATGTTAAATACAATAAATCTACCCTATTTCGAATTTTATATACTTTAGAAAAAAATAATTTTTTATCTAAAGATATAAATGGCAGATATGAATTAGGTTTGGATATTTTCATTTTAGGCAATCAAATATCCCGCATAGGTAAATTAAAAAGAGGCTCAGAGTCTTACCTTAGAGAATTAGCCGAAGAAAGCGGATTTACAGCCCATATAGGTATTATAGAAAATCTTCAAGTACTTATCATTGCAAAATATGATCCTTCAAATAGCGGTATTCAAATGGTTTCGCGGGTAGGAAGACCGGTACCTGCACATTGCACCGGACAGGGAAAAACATTACTTGCTTATTCTCCCAAGAAAATTGTTGAGAAAATTATTAAAAATTACGGATTACAACAATTTACACCAAATACTATAACTACTCCAAATTCATTGTTTACAGAATTAGAGAAAATAAGAAAGCAGGGCTATACTATTGATGATTCAGAACATGAAAAGCATATTCACTGTATAGCTCTTCCTATTCTTAATGAGTTTAATGAATTGGAAGCTGCTATCAGCATTACCGGATTAACCATGGATTTTCCGGATAAGGCTTCTTTTATCAGGAATATACGACTACTCCAGCAAGCCAGGGATAAAATTCGAAAAAAAATGAATTATGTAAATTGATAAAATACAAAAAAGAAAGGATACATTATGTTCAAATTAAAAGGCGTTGTACCGCCTATGATTACCCCTTTTAACAAGGAGGGTAATTTAGATATCGAGAATTTAGAAAAATTGGTTACTTTTTTGAAAGATAAAGTTGATGGATTGTATATCTGTGGCTCTTACGGATCGGGTCCTATGATGTCAGTGGAAGAAAGAAAAAAAGTAACCGAAGTAACCGTGAAAGTCGTAAACGGAAAAATACCTATTGTTGCCCATACAGGAACCACCAATAGCAAAGATACCGTAGATTTGACCAAACATGCCGAAGCTGTTGGTTGCGATGCTGCAGCAGCAGTAGGTCCCTACTATTTTCATCACAATGAAGACAGCCTTCTTGAATTTTACGGATCCATGATAAAGGCAGTAAAACCTGGTTTCCCCATCTATGTCTACCACAATCCGAAATTCTCCGGATACGGAATTCCGCTTGACACAATGAAGAAGTTAAAAAAAATGGGAATTCATGGCGTTAAGGATGCTACTTTTGATATTTTAACTTTTGCCACCTATATGCGTCAATTGGCTGATGAAAATTTTGATATTGCTCTAGGCACAGAAGCGATGTGGCTTTCTGCAAGGGCACTGGGCTGTGAAGCTTTTATCCCCGGTCTAGGAAATGCCTTGCCGGAAATATGCCAAAAGATGTATCAGGAAGGCATAAAAAATGATTATGATGCCTGCAGAAAAACGCAATTCGTTGTTAACGAACTTAGAGATATTATGTATTTGGCGAAATCGACACAATTAGCTATTTACGCCATGCTTGAAATTCGCGGGATTATTAAAGCATTCCCACGCTCACCATTTGTGCCGGCAAGTGATAAAGAAAAAGAAGCAATAAAAAAACGTTTAATTGAATTAGGAGAAATCTAGTTATGTATTTTGCAGTAATTGATTGTGGGACAACCAATTCACGCATTTATTTGCTTGATGGAAATTATAGAATTATAAAAAAGGGAACGAAAAAAATTGGAGTCCGTGAAACCGCTCTTCACGGCTCCAATGAAGTCTTGAAATTAGGCTTAAAAAGTTTAATGGAAGAAACGATATTTTCTTCGGGCTTGAATGTTAACGATATAAAGTTTGCTATTACTTTTGGAATGATCACATCTGAAATCGGTTTGATGGAAATACCTCATCAATGGGTACCCGCTGGAATTGATCTTTTGGCATCCAATATTCAAGAAATAAAAAATCATGACGTATTTCCTATGGATATTCCTTTACTTTTTATTCCTGGTGTAAAGAATCGATTTAGAAAAGATGCTAACCACGAAGGTATTCGAAAAATAGACTTTATGCGTGGGGAAGAAACTCAAGTTGCTGGGCTACTAAATACTTATACGCAAATAAAGTTACCTCTAACAATGGTTATTCTAAGTTCTCATACCAAATATGTATATATTAACTCACGAAAACAAATTACTGCTTCTCTAACAAATTTAAGTGGTCAGGTCTATAATGCAATAAAAAAAGAAACTTCTATTGGCAAGTCTCTTATTTCAGATGGCGAAGTGGATGCTCCAAAGGATTACTTTGATTTAAAGGTTATTGAGTCTGCTTATGATGCCATAGAAAATGGAGGATTTCTTCGAACTTTATTAATGCCCCGATTCATGGAAGTTTTATTGAAAAATACCTGGTACGAAAGGGATCTCTTTTTAGATGCGGCAATATCATGTGAGGATTTGAAGGTATTAAAAGAGTTTTCATTGCTAAATATATCCTTATCCGATAGTAATTTCATACTGATAGGTCATGAACGACGTTGCCGACTTTTAAAACATTTTTTAATTAAACGATACAAGATAAAAAAAGAAATTCAGACTATCTTTGAAAAAGACAAAATTGATGAATTGGGGATTAATGGGGCCATCTGTATCGCTGAAACTGCAGGATATTTAAAATAATAATTTAAAAACTATGAAAAGTGACCGCTTAAATAAATTAAAAAAATTTGACACTTAGGAGATTAAAATGCAATTTGTACGCTTTCAACAAAAAAATGGATCAGTTGCTTATGGAATACTGGAAAATAAATATATCTATGAAATAGACGGTTCCATATATGGAACTTTTAAAAAGAATGGTAACAGTTTTGCCATCGATGAAGTAAAATTACTGATACCCTGTGAGCCAACGAATATCTATTGTGTGGGACTCAACTTTTCAAAACATATTGCTGAATTGAATTTAGAAAAACATAAAGAACCGCCTAGCTTTATGAAGCCGGTATCCGGTGTCATCAATCCCGGCGAAAACATTATCTATCCGGCGATTGCGACTCAGGTAGATTATGAAGGTGAGATGGCTTTGGTTATCAAAGACAAGATTAAAGATATCGCAATTGAAGATGCTATGAAACATGTTTTAGGCGTTACTCCTTTAAATGATGTAACTGAAAGAGAAATGAGCTATGATTATACACAAGTTACTTATTCAAAAAGTTTTGACACTTTTACTTCCTTTGGTCCGGTGATTGATACAGAAATCAATCCGGATAATACTGTTATAAGAACTTATTTGAATGGAAAAAAAGTACAGGAAGGCCATACAAAAGATTTTATATTTTCCTGTGCTTATATTGTTTCTTATTTTTCTCAAAGCAGAACACTTTTCCCTGGAGATATTATTTCAACCGGAACACCTGATCACGTTCTTGGCATGAAGGACGGAGATAAGGTAGAGGTAGAGATTGAAGGAATCAATTCGCGATTGGTGAATTATGTTTACGATCCAAAGATGAAATAAAGGTTTATGATTTCGTAACCCTCCTATAAATTTTATAAAGATTTGACATACATAAAATATTATGCTATAAAAAATAAAGTTTATAATGTAGAAATACATTCTATAATACGGAAAATGATAATATGAACAAGAGAGCTTATTATCCAATTAAAGTACTAGAGAAATCATTTTTGATATTAGATTTACTATATAAAAATGATTGTCCTACCAGTATTACTGAAATAAGTAATGCATTATCCCTCTATGCAAGCACTGCTTATCGTATATTATCCACTTTGAAAAGTGGAGGATTTGTGGAACAAGATCCAAAAACACAAAAATATTCACTAGGCCTAAGATTTATAGAATTAGGCGCATCAAAATTACAGGCTATGAATTTCATGAAAGAAATCTTACCCTACTTAAAAAAGCTTAAAGAAAAGTTTAATGAAACTGTGCATTTGGGAGTGTTAAGAGAGAATGAAATCCTATATTTAGCCAAAGAAGAATCCTCACAGACGATTCGAATGTTTTCCCGCGTTGGTAATAGATGTCCAATTCATTGCACAGGTTTGGGAAAAATTATCTTAGCTTTTCTTTCCCCAAAAGAAAAAGATGAAATATTGAATAATATTAAATTGATTGCTTATACCAAAAATACAATCACTAATAGAACAATTTTAGAAAAAGAACTTTCCATAATAAAAAAACAAGGTTTTGCTATGGACAATGAGGAAAATGAAAAAGATGTTTTTTGCATAGCTACACCGGTTTTTAATTTTGAAAAGAAAGTAATTGCTGCAATCAGTATCTCAATTCCAAGATTCAGAATTAATTCTCAAAAAACAAAAAAAATCAAAAAAGCCCTCTTGGATACCAGTGATACAATTTCAAAAAAGTTCGGGGCGAATAAATAAAACAAAGGGGGTGAATAATTAAATAAATAAAATTTAGAAATTTTAGTAAAAAGAAAAATTATATGGAGGTAATTTATGAAAAAAGTAAAAGTACTAAACTTGTTATTGGCATTTGTATTGATATGTTCAATGTTTGTAACTGTAGCCGTTGCAAAAGACGATACTATTGATAAAATAGTGAAAAATGGGAAAATAAAAGTTGGATTTTGTGTAGATGTTCCACCAATAAAATTTAGAGATAAAAATAATGAACCAGCTGGCATTTGTGTTGATTTTGCAAAGGCTCTCGCTAGAGATCTTGGCGTAGAGCTTGAATTTGTGTTTAGTGATTGGGCAGGTCTTATTCCTACACTTCTAAGCAATAGAAGCGATGTAATTATTGCTGATATGAGTACAACATTGGAAAGAGCTAAAAAAGTGAACTTTACCCAACCGTGGATGGTAACAGGTACTTACATTGTAGTTAGGAACGATAGCGAATGGAAATCATGGAAAGATATGAATAAGGAAGGAGTTAAATTAGGTTGTATTTTGGGGACTATTGGTGAACAAAATATAAAAAGTGTCATTCCTAAAGCAACTCCAACCACGTACAATAGCAATGTAGAACAAAA
>Ga0272441_10007032_pt1 | contig 18490 bp, 11 predicted proteins | sample SSMProp6N_FD_193582 | JGI IMG/M metagenome (GOLD analysis project Ga0272441, IMG submission 193582) | Marine sediment archaeal communities from Little Sippewissett salt marsh, Falmouth, MA, United States - SSM-Prop-6N | ecosystem: Environmental > Aquatic > Marine > Wetlands > Sediment ... | reverse complement strand
ATTGATAATATGTTTATATTATTCAAAATTGCTGGTAAAATTAGCCAGCATGTTATTTGCCTGCCAGATCCCTGGCAGCATTTGCAAGAAAGATATAGTCGGCGCTGCCACCTATTGTAGCTTCATTCTCACCCCAGAGGAATGGCCAATCATCTTTATTTTCCAGGAAGTCAGGTTTCAACAATATCAATCCGGGTACAATACCCCCGGCAATCGTTGTGAAATCAGCCCTGTTATTTCCATAAGCAACTTTTTTGGAACGGGTTCCAACATCTTCAACAAACGATACATTAGAATAAGGATGACAGCCAAAAATGTAATTTAAACCTCTTAAAACGTCTTCTTTTTTCATGATATCAGGAAACGCTTTAAAAGCATAATAGTTTGTAATAGCCCAGCTGACAACAGTACCACTTCCGCCCCAGGTACCAAGTGATACTGGTACACCATAAGGATTTTGCTTATCGATTTCGGCTAATGATTCTTTATATTTGATGACATAGTCTTTTAATCTTGCTTTATATGCATCATCCATATACGGTAAAGCTTTCAATGCAGAACCAAGACTTCTGCTTGCAAAAAATCCCTGACCAGCACCGAATCTGCCACTGGTCGGTGGTTCAAGTGAAGTCCAAATTTGTTCCAGGAACCTGTCAGCAAATTTCTTGTCTTTTGTAGTGATGTATAACTGGAGTACGGCATCCATGTCAGAGCCCAAGCGCATCATCATTGGATTATTAGTAGCGTTTTCAGCTGCCTCATTAGCCTCTTCCAATAGTCTTTTTGCACATTCCAGGCTCCTGTTTGCAAGATCGTCATTTAAACCTCTGAGAGCACGACTTGCTGCAGCCAATGATGCGGCTGTTGAATAATCTAAAAATAGCATCCGTGTAGTGAATGCCCAGCGGTCATCGAAAGTACCGCTTGATTTACCGTCTGTCTCGTAAGGTTTGAGATTTGGATTGTATGGAAGATTATCAGTTTCAGTCATTGCATCTCCAAGGTGATGGTATTGGTGTAAGTTAGGAACAATAATTCCCTGGACAGGGTGACCTATATTTTCACACTGTGCAACAAGATTTAATGTGCCATGTTCAATTTGCTGTAAAATATCCGGTTTTCCATCCGGACGATGGATATCTACATAACGGGTTTTCTGGTCAATGTAAGTTACATCCCTGTCAATCTTGAAATTTTCCCATGTATCCACAAATCTTGAAATAACACTGTTATGGGAACCTGTCTGAATGTCGAAATCACCGGCATCGAACCAGCCCCCTACAGCCATATTGGGAATACGTTCCAAAGGTTTATATTTTGTATCTGTAGTGTCGCCCATCCTGTATCCGTCAAAATGCTGATGATTAATTGGAGCCTGAAGGCAATCATCAAGATAAGGGACTCCATGCCATACACGGTATGCCTCATTGACCTCCATGTGATCCATCTGTACAGGAAACCAAACATCTAAAGTCGGGTGCCATACATTATCATAGACATTTGCAGCTATTGTGAAAGTATTTGTTTTCTGATCACCATACCGGATATAATAAATACCCGGTTCCTTTACCGGACTGAAATCAAACTTAGCATAATTATAGCGCAGGTATTTTCCCCAGATTTTTACTTCACCTTTAAATTTCTCAACAGATTTACCATCCGCAGTAACCTGAAAAACAGAGGCAACTGTTAAAGGTGTATCGTTCATATCCATTTCAATAACAGCAACTTTTTCCTGGTCTGGGATATAACCTACCTGAGAGAATCCTATAACAGGCTTCCTGATCCAGTTCGGGATAGCATTAGGTTCGAGGTACCATGTCAACACTTTTCCTGTTTTATTTGACGGAAGTAGACTACGAATAACAAACCATCCGTTCTGAGCCAGGTTACGACCATCAAAGAGCATCAGTTCAGCATCCGCACCCTGGACTTTTACAAAGCGTTCCGGATCCTCCGGCGCCAGTATAACTGTCTTTCCTGTTGCCAAAGGATAAGGCACAATAAATTCATCTTTGCCCCTGTCATCGAATGTAGTATGGCCCCCAAACTGAGGCATTTTTTTACTTACAGGTTCAATTTTAGTGGTACCGGCAGGGTATCTCGGGAAATAACCCGGTTTACCATCAATCAGATAAGACTTCTCAAAATAAGAAGAGGGTAGAAATTCAAGATTAAATCCTGCATTTCCTTCAAGTTCTTTTGGCAGTGGTTTGTCTAGATAAACATTAATTTCCACACCATTATTTTTGGCTGTGACACTTATTTTGGAGTTAAAATCAAAATCTTTATAATTCAACTCAACAATTACGGTATTGTTTGCCGTATCAACTTTTAGGTCACCAACTGAGGGTATCAAATCCCATTGTTCAGGAGTATTCGATAACCTTATAGCACCACCGGTCGAAGTCCTTACGCCATGATGAATAATTTCAATTCCGGCAGTTTTCTCATCGAAAAACATACCTGTATATTGGTTGCTGTAAACAAGTACATTTACCCCTTGGGTTTCAAAATATCCCTGATCGTTTAACTGTAGTTTCTGAGAAAAGGAATAGTCTGAAAATAAAAAGAGGGATACACTTAGAATAACAGGTATGGATGCTTTTTTGAAAGTACCCGTTTGTACTTTAGAGAAGTGCCAGATTTCTCTAATTACACCAAATCTGTTTTTAAGGTTGGTTTTCATGGTTCTTGCTTTTAGATTATTTGTTTCTATTTTTTACAATTATTTCTTTGCTGATCCTGAACCAGTCGAAATCGACAAATCCACCAGGGGTTTTTGTCGCAAAGTTGAATAGTCCAAAACGGTAACCCATAAAATGAGGCATTGAGTATTCCATTTTAAGCTGAGATCCGATTGGTATCCATGATTTACCATCGAGACTGTAATAGAAATACCCTATATCGGCTCGGTCCCTGAAATCGCATTCAGCTCTCAGATAAACAGTTTTTTGTTTCAGAGGAACACTTAGAACTTCCACCGGTCTTCCGGATTGGTTGCTTACCATCACGATTGATTTAGTTCCATTGTTATACTTGACTCCGACCAGTCCGAATTTTCTTTGCAAAAGAGCCAGACCGGCAAAGTCGCCTTCCTTCATGTTTGATATATCTATTGAAGTTGAACCGGAGCATTCTGGACCGAAGGTGCGTTGGGTTAACGTATTTCTAGCCGTAACGAAGAGGGTGTCGATACGTCCGGTGGTCAGCCGGAGATAGTTCTGACGCTCTGTAACAGACCAGAGATTGTTGTCGGGATTGTGGTTCCATTGCCATACCAGGGGCAGGGTCGGTTCTCCCTTACGATGTTTAAACTCATCGGAAGCCACAATACCAGGGATTAAGCCCGTACTGGCTGGAAGATCAAGGTTGTCAGGTACTTTTCCATCAACACCAAGTATGGGCCAGCCGTCTTCCCATTTTACAGGTACAAGATAAGGTATACGTCCTACTGAACCGAAATCACGGAACAGGTAAGCAAACCATCTGCCATCAGGTGTGTCAACCATACCACCCTGTGCGACACCTTTATCCTGGAATACAAGCCTTCCTTCCCAGGGACCGATAATCTTATCGGCCCTATGAATAACCACAGTACGCATGCCACCCTTTGGCCAGGTTATGTTAAAAAGAAAATACTTGCCATTAACCTTGAACAACTGTGAACCTTCTCCCAGTCGGCTATCGCTCCCTGATGGCATACTTGAATTTTCTATGATAACCTGATTTATTCCGCCGGTTTTAACTCCGGTCAGGTCAGGATTCAGCTCAACAAGGGTTAGTCTCTTGTTTCCATAGATCATGTAAACACGGCCGTCATCATCGAAAAATAATGTATGGTCATGAAAGCTCGGGCTGAATGATATCTCTTTCCAGTGTCCTTTTTCTATATTCTTTGTTGACCATATATATGTTTTACCTGTTGTTGACGAAAAGGTCGACACATAAAAGGTATTGTTATGATAACGGATGCAGCTTGCCCATGAACCTCGCCCGTAAGCATTTCTTCCGTTGTTCAGGTTAAGTGCATCATTATTTCCCAGAGTATCATAAGCGTAACTCACTATCTGCCAGTTTACAAGATCTTTAGATTTCATAATAGGCACCCCCGGGCTCATGTGCATTGTGGTGCTGCTCATATAGTATGTGTCCCCCACACGGATCATTGACATATCAGGGACATCGGCCCAGATGATAGGGTTTTGTGCTGATTTTACCTGTGCTGATACTGTTATATAAAAGAATGTGGCTATCAATACCACACATCTCTGATATATCTTTTTCATTTACTTTTTATTTTGAAGTTTTTAAACGAAGTACTGTAAATGAATTCCCCTGGAATGAACGTGTTATTTTAGTTCCGGAAAATTTAACCTCTTCGGTTTTTGGTGAAACCTTTGTTGGTTCCTCCAGTGTATTTTCATCCAGCGGACTGCCTGATGTAAGCACGATGGCTTTACCACTCCCTGTAAGTGTTCCTGCACCCCGGAGGTCGATCTGTGTTTTAACAGGGCCAGCTGAACTATTGACAATCTTCAGGATGATATCGCCTGATTTTTCATCGCGGGTGGCGCTTACATTTATATCTTTAACATCCATTTTAGTGTCAGATATTTCCTGTACCAATTGACCATCGAGGTATCCTTTTATAGTGTTACCTATGATTTCAAGTTTAATATCATACCAACGCCCTGTTTCTATGCTTACATTTTTTGCATCAGATAGCAAACCATAATCCAGCGAACAGGTTGTGTTTCCCGATCCGCCAATGTCCCAGCGATTCCGACTCCTTATCTCTTTGTTCCTGAAATAAATCTGGAAACCATTATCGCCTGAAATTTTACAGGCTTTTAAGGTTATTATATAATCTGTCCATAAAGTATCACCCATAAATATACTATTGCCCATGAACATAAAACCTCCCATTTGAGACGGAGAGGGTGCTGGTTTCAGTACACCATCCTGAACAGTCCAGTCACCCCACGGCGATTTTCTCCATTTTTCATCAATCTTCGAAAGGTCAGTCTTAAACAGAACTTTACCTTTGGTCGAGGTAACTTGTACATCTTTAAATTCAGCAACACAGTTGCGAGTACCAAATCCTATACTACCAGAAGTAACAGGAATCTTAACTTTAGGGGCATTTTCGATTTTTACCAGTAATGTGACTGTTCCCTGGTTATCGGCAAACATCTTCTGAACATAATAACTTGGCAGTCCGAACCATCTATGGCTATCAAAATTGATCAGATTAACAGGCCATGCTTTGTTATTAATATTACACCAGAGAGGAGCGTATGCAGCCATCACAACCACATCAGAGTTCCGTTCCATACCGGTCATCCAGGCAGCTTCAGCTATAGCACCACGAAGATTTCCGTTTCCCGTGCCCCTGTTTACTGCATACTCGCCAACAAAAATCTTCGGTCCTTTTCTATCATAGCTATCATATTTGTTTGAATTCCAGATGAACCAGTCAGGATTATTATAATAATGTTCGTCAACAATTTCCGGTACCGGGTCCTTGGGATGACCTCCGGCCCACTCATTAGCTATTATTTTAATATCCGGATATTTATCATGAATGGCTTTTACCATCACTGCCCATCGTTCGTTATAAGCACTTCCACCATTTTCATTTCCTATTTCGATGTATTTCAGATTGAATGATTCCGGATGGCCGTTTTTTGCACGTAAACCGCCCCATACAGAACTCACTGGTCCGTTGGCATATTCAATTGCATCCAAAGCATCCTGTATCCATTGCCCCATTCTATCCAATGGTATTATATCCCTGCCTCCCATTCCGGCATTAATACAAAACATCGCTTCAGCCCCCATATCTTCTGCCATCTGCAGGTACTCATGATAGCCAATACTATTTGTGGCATAGTAACGCCATAGATTCCATACCTCCGCACGCGTATCGATGCTTCCTATTGTATTCTTCCAGTAATACATACGGGTTATATCGCTGCCATCCACCCATGAACCGCCCGGAAAACGTGCGAATTTAGGGTGAAGTGCATCCTGTGCTTCTGCCAGATCAATGCGTAAACCGTGATCCTTCCATGTTTTTTCCGGCATTAAAGAAACCATTTCAAGATACAATGTTCCCTTACCTTCACCTGAAATTTCCAGGTGTGCTTTTGGATCGCTGCCAGATGCTGTCAGAGTCAATGGGTAATATTTCCATATTGCTCCGAAATCCTTTATCACTCCTGATGCCAGCTCTTTTCCGTCAGAACTTACGATCCGGATATTCAGCGGGGAATTGAAATCATCTGTAACCCGGGCAGCCAGTTTGAATAAATAGTTATTTCCCTTTACTATGTTCATGCCCCAATAACCATCATTCAGTAATTTGAAAGAACCATTCGCTTTCACCTGCAGTGATTTAAGGTTTAACGGATTGAGAGGACCAGCCATTTGCCTTCTAAATCCCTGGGGGGCTGTAGCTGCATTAAAGATTAATGCACTACTGTTACCATTCGTGCTTTGGAACTTCCAGTACTGCAGCGTATCGGCGTTCTCAAATGAACGGTTACGAACCAATTCCGGATAAATCCCTCCATCAGTGGAATTATTGATGTCTTCGAAAAAAATTCCAAAAAGTGTCGGTGAAATAGTGTGTCCTGGTTTATTTACTTCCACAGTTATTCTTGTTTGTGCCTGAAGAAAAGATGTTAAAACAAACAGGATTAACCCTAGGCTGACAAGTTGGATAGTTCTCTTTTTCATAATTTGACTCCTTATTTATTACAATTGATTCAAGTATATTCGATTGCATTTCAGCCGGGACATTATGATGACTGAGACTTTCAAGAAATGGTTTCATTTATATGATTCAGTATTTACTTTTTAAACAGCATAGGAGCAAACTGGTACAGGCACCTGCGCCATGTAAGCCATTCATGAGCTGTTCCTTCTGATTCAAAGTAAATATTATGGATACCTGCTTTTTCCAATGTCTTACTAAGTGTTTTCATTCGTTGTCCTTCCTTCGATCCGATACCGATAAAGAACACATGAACTTTTTTGTTGAAGGCTGTACTGTCGCTGAACACTCCATTATAAACTGTTTTGAGGTCAGTCTGGGGACTGAACATACCTGCCCCGCTAAACCCCCCGATATAAGAAAATTTATCCAGGTTGTTAAGCGTAATCTGGAATGTCTGGAAACCTCCCCATGATAAACCTGCCATCGCCCTATTATCTCTATCGGTAAGCACCCGGAATGTATTTTCAACATAGGGGATTATTTCATTCAGGAGAATAGGAGTAAAATTAGCACCAAAACGCTGCCTGGCTTCATTGACATCTTCTCCTGGTTTAGGTCTGAACATCACATCAATATCACCATCGCTCATCACAATAATCATTGGTTTACAACGCCCTTGTGCTATTAGATTGTCTATAATAATGTTCACTTTGCCTTGGGTACCCCAACTTCTTTCATCTTCACCCATTCCATGCTGAAGGTATAGAACTGGGTAATGAGTTTTTAAGTTTTTTTCATATTCCGCAGGTGTATAAACATAGAATCTTCGATACCCTTTACTTACCTTCGAATAATAATAGCACTCTCGTATTTGCCCGTGGGGAATCTGTTTTGGTGAATAAAAATCATCGTCAGGTGCAGGAATTTCAATCCCGCTCATCATTTTTCCAATGCCAAAAAATGATTCACTGGCAGGATCCGAAAAACGATAACCGTCAATTATCAGATAGTAGTAGTGGAATCCGGGATCCAGTGGTTTGGTCGTTACTGTCCATATTCCGTCGTCGCTTTTAACCATATCGTATACACTTCCAAGATCAAGTTGCACTTTTTGTGCATTTGGAGCTTCAACCTGAAAAATAGCTCTTAATTGAGAATCAACCCTGGGAAATTCTACCCCGGGTGCATTTGTCAGAGCAGGTTTTGAATCAGGCGGATATTCCGCAGTTTGACTTGAACATGGATAATTAAGCGCAAATAGCATAATAATTATCAAGAACAAAGCTTTTTTCATGTTAAATGTTATATATATCAGTTAATTAGGAATGTTTCTTGCGGGTGTTTATGCTAACTCTATTTTTGGATTATATATTTCTTGAATATTCTTGCAATACCAGCTTCTTCAGTTGTTCCTGAATGAACCACGACATTGTATCTGAGTTTAAGCTGTGATCCTTTCTTAAAGAAAAATTCTTCCCCGTTTTCTGGCCAGTACATTGGTGTCGGTGAGATAAAACCATAGTCGCGTGTGAACCATGGTGAAGGATACCATGGATTTTCCGGGTGTTGTAAAATAGCCAGTCCTTCAATTGCATTACCACGTTTTCCGTAATAATCTATCCAGGGTGATTTTACCCCGAATGTTTCCTTTTCACCCTTTGCGCCTTCGGCATTTATCATTGTACCGCCATTATTTACTGCAAGATCAGCTGCCATTCTTGCACTGAAAAGAGAGTGGTTTGTTTTACGTATACGGACATCCATCAGCATCTCCATGGTTATTTCCACATCGATATAAATCATATTATCCGATGGTGCAGTGATTGTATATATACGGGTATCTTTTATTGGTGAAAGAGCTCCGGGACGGCTCCAGATACATTCATCAGTTATCACGGCTGTATCACCGCCCTGTTTTTCTATCTGGGCATTTACGGATATAATACGACCTTTCTCGAGTTCTTCCTGCCAGTAGTTACCGCCATTAACCCTGTCGCATCCGAAGAAGAGTGATGAATGATGAGGGTATTCCGCATTACGCATGGAGGTCACCGATCCTCCGGACACCGGTCCGTTAACAGGGTAGAAAAAAGGATACTTCTCATCTTCTGAAAAGATATAGCTTGTAAAGAACTTACCTTTAATTGTTACGTTGATTTTGGAACCTACCTTAGAGGCTTCTGTCTGTCCTTTTACAACGGGCAATAAAATGAGCAAACCTATGAGTAAAACCAGGATATATCTTATTATCTTACTCATAATAAAAAATTTATAGCTTTACGTAGTTTGTTCCGTAAGGAGCTCGCTGGGGTCTTGAAAGCATACTGTTAGCTTCATCATCATTAACAAATCTCTCTGAGTCAGGGTCCCATGTCAATTTTCTTTTCAGTTTCATGGCAATATGTGTGATAAGGCATACTGTACAGGCACGGTGTCCTATTTCAACGGGTGAGATTGGTTCTTTGCGCGATTTTATACAATCGAGCCAGTTACCATGTTGTTCACTGCTTTCATAAAGATGTATCTCATCCGGTCCTATCACGGATGTCAGTATTGCAGGGTTACTTGCCTCAAGAGCCTTTGTTGCCCCTTCTGGTATGGGATCGCTTGGAGAGGCTCTGTAAGCTCCGCGTGTAACAAAGATCCATCCTTCGGTTCCTTCATACCTGATACCATTAGGATAACCTCCGCTGGTAAGCATAGTAATACCATTTTTATATTCTGCCTTAGCCATGAAATCACCGTGTACATCCCAGAGACCTGATTTCGGGAACTGTGCAACAGCTTCAATTGTTACCGGACCTGTCAATTCTGTATCCATACCCCAGGCAGCTGAGTCGAAATGATGCTGACCCCAGCCTGTAATCATACCAGCTCCGAACTGTTCACATCTGAGCCATCCCGGACGGTCAGTTATACTGTTCTGCGGATGTACCCTCATCTCAGTATAATAAACCTCGGGTGTCGAACCCAGCCAGGCATCATAATTGAGGTTTTCAGGAACCGGCATTTCTTCTGCTTCGGGACCTGAAGGATCACCGGGAAGTCCTATCTTAACTGTTTCAAGTTTTCCTATTCTTCCGTTCCTTACAAGTTCAGCGGCCACACGAAACTGTGTCGACGACCGCTGCTGGGTCCCCACCTGTAGTATAATCTTCTTTTGCCTTACAACATCACTGAGAAGCCTCCCTTCGGTAATAGTCAGTGATGTAGGTTTTTGAAGGTAAATATCTTTTCCTTCGACAGCAGCCTCAAGTGCCGGTTGTGCATGCCAGTGATCAGGTGTGGAAATTATCACGGCATCAATATTTTTATCAGCCAGGATCTCATGATAATCACCGTAAGTCTTTACATTGATATACCCTTCACTACCTGTTTCCCTTGCATAGAAATCTTCAATGTGTTTTTTTCCACTGGCAAGTCTGATTGTATCAAAATCAGCTATAGCAACCACCCTGGCTATATCATATTTTAAAGTCTCTGCAAGATCGTGTACCATGGCTATCCTTCCAAAACCGATTTGGCCTATATTTATTCTATCACTTGGAGGAATTTTTCCAAAGACTGAAGAAGGAACTATAGTAGGTAATATTACTGTTCCTGCAGCAGCTTTTAAAGTACCTGAAATGAATTTACTTCTTTTCATATCTTAAATATATTTAATGTTTTATGATTTTTACTTTTGGGGGATAGGCATAATTATTCCAGGCATTTTCAGCTTTATCCTTATCCAGCTTTCCGTTATACACAAGAAATCTGTATTTCAGAACATAAATCTGCCTGGGATAAAGTATCCAGTCCATATTTTTTGTAGGGCAGAAGTTGGCAAACATATCGCCCCGGTTATACTGGTCTTCGGGCCAGATACGCAATGGCTCCGGGAAATTGTAATTTGTCGGGTACGACATCATTACAACTCCGGCATAGTCGTCAGCAATTTCTCCCTGGACAATACACCAGCGTGCTTTACTGCCATCTGCATCTTTCCTTGTTTTGCCTTCTGAAGTAAGAACCATGCTGTTGAACTTGTCCCATTTTTCGGTTGTCCTCCATCCCAGTCCGGCATAGCGATATTCAAGTATTTTAAATGGGGACTCACTGGCGGTGTTATATGAGATATTAAGATCGACTATGAATAAGTCCGGATTATGCTGAGGGCTATATACCCTGATTCTTTGTATTTCATTCAATGCTACCTTTTCTCCACCGTTTTTTATGAATACTATATGTTCATGCAATGCCCCTAATTCTGCAAAGACAGGTCCGTTTTGAACCGAAACGAAATTTGCAAAACGAACCGTTCCCTGCTTTGAATTTAAATTCCAGAAATCGATTTTGTCTCCTTCATATTCAACCTGTGTCCATGGATTCCAGATTCCATAATGATGATAATGATCAGGAGGCTGAATGCGTGTCAGAACCTGCCCCCTGGGCGACCACAAAGGATGTATGAATCCACTCCTTTTGTATGCGGTGTCAACGCCTTCAGGTGGATATAGTATTCTGAAATAATACTGCAGGAGATTCTGATCTCCTTTGTGGATAACAATAGTACCATCTTTTTCAGAGGCGGTTACTACAGGTTTAATATCAGCTTTTCCCTTTACAAGTTCGTAAACATGTTTTTCAACGCTGTCAGCTTCATCTGTTACTATCCAGTGAAGAGTTCGATGGTTTCCCGTCTCAATCTGAAAAGGTATGGCAGTCCTGTTTTTCCCATTTATTTCAATGAGACTCAGAAGTGTGTCGGGAAGATAAGTTATAGCATCAAGATCTGTGCTCATCGGGATATCCATCCCATAAGCAGGTTTGAGCAGGTTGACCTCAAGAGTGGCAATTTTCTGACTGTAGCATGTAAATCCCAACAGACAGAACATAATTGAAAATAAATTACTTCGGATGATTTTCTTGGTCATAATCAGGTTATAATGAATAGGTTATTATGAATGATTGATTTATTGACAACATAATATTGTCAAACCGGTTATATTAATTTTATAAAACCTCTTTGTCATATACAATTGTTAAACATGTCGGAGAATTTTTCCATTAATAATATCTTCCCTGATTATCTGGTAAGTGATTATAAAAATATTAAAAATCTTATTTAACTGCAACCGATTGCAAGTTTTATTATAGTGATTTTAAAATATCAAAGGTTTTATTTTATTTTTGCTTATCAAAGTTTAAACGATGGCAAGTAAGAAAGAGGTTACTATTTATGATATTGCCAGGGTACTTAAAGTATCTCCTTCAACTGTCAGCAGGGGGCTGAAAGACCATCCATATATACGAAAAGCGACCTGCGAAAAAATAAAAGCTCAGGCTCACAAGATGGGTTATCAGCATAATAAGTTCGCAAGTAGCCTGAGAAAACAGAGAACAGAAACAATAGGGGTGGTGGTACCCAAACTGGAAAGTTTTTTTCAGGCCAGGGTTATTGCAGGTATTGAAAAAGTTACCAATAAGCATGGCTATGGCTTATTGATAAGCCAGTCACAGGAATCATGGGATCATGAAGTATCCTGCTTAACCACACTCTATCATAGCCGTGTGGATGGATTAATTATATCTCTGGCATATGATACCCAAAAAATGAATCATTTTAAAATTCTATTTGAAAAAAATATACCGGTGATCTTTTTTGACCGTGTCTCTGAGTGTCCTGGATGTATGAGTGTTGTAATAGATAATTTCAAGGCAGGGTATGAAATTACGGCTCATCTTATTCAACAGGGTTGCAGAAGAATAGCATACTTTGGGGGGAATCTTTTAAGGAACGTATATTCAGAACGATTCGGTGGTTATAAAAAGGCGCTTGCCGATAATGGTATTAAATATAAAAAGGACTTGCTGTTAATAAGTGATCTTAACAACGAAGCAGGAATAAATGCCGTGCAAAAGCTGATGAAAACGAAGGGTCTCCCTGACGGGATTTTTGCCGCAAACGATTCAACCGCCGTCTCTGCAATCTGTGAATTACAGAGAATGGGTATTAAGGTGCCGGATGACGTAGCTGTTGTCGGTTTTAATAATGAACCTGTCAGCCAGGTGGTGAAACCTAACCTTACAACAGTAGATTATCCGGCTATAGAGATGGGAGAAATAGCAGCCACATCACTGATAAACAGACTTAAGAACTCAGAACCATTTAGTTTAGATAAGGTAGTACTGAAACATAAGCTTATAATCCGGGAATCGTCAACAAGGAAATAGACCAGAAATAATAGTGATCAGGATTTTATGAAATATTCACTCAAGGGTATATCCTTTTTTATTTTATTATTAATTACTTCAGAATTAGCAGCCGAAGATGGATACAGGCTGTGGTTGAGATATGTCCCCATTACTGATACCACTGTCTTAAAGCAATATAATAAAATAATAAGCGGCTGGAAAGTGGAGGGAGGTGATGCTCCTATGCTTGAGGTATGCAGGCACGAACTTAAAACCGGATTGGAAGGATTACTTGGTGGTACTGTTCCCGAGCAGGAAAATATCGGGAGCCATGGTACCATAATTGCCGGGATACCAGAAAGTTCAAAGGTCATAGCTTCACTAAATCTTCAGGAAAAACTTAAGGGACTCGGTGATGAAGGATACCATATTATTAATACAGAATACAAAGTACAAAATCCCAAAAATAGCAAGAAGCAGGTTATTATTATTGCGGCGAACAGCGAGAGGGGCGTCCTTTACGGGATTTTTCATTTTCTAAGGCTGCTTCAGACACACCACGATATCAGACACCTGAATATTACAAATACTCCGGCAATAAAGATACGTTTATTGAATCACTGGGATAACCTTAATAGGACCGTGGAAAGAGGATATGCAGGCTTGTCACTTTGGAAGTGGGAATCACTTCCGGATACATTGGATATGAGATATACAGATTATGCAAGGGCCAATGCTTCAGTCGGTATCAACGGAACTGTTCTTACTAATGTAAATGCAAACTCACTTGTCCTGACGAGGGATTATCTTGTTAAGGTTGCTGCTCTGGCAGATGTATTCAGACCATACGGTATAAAAGTATATTTGACAGCCAGGTTCAGCGCACCAGTCGAGATTGGGAAATTAAAGACCGCAGATCCTCTTGATCCTGAGGTCATTATCTGGTGGGGAAAGAAAGCGGATGAAATTTACAGCCTGATACCCGATTTTGGTGGGTTCCTTGTAAAGGCCAATTCCGAGGGTCAACCTGGTCCTCAGAATTATAACCGGACACATGCCGATGGTGCCAATATGCTTGCTGATGTTGTTGCCCCGCATAACGGGATTGTAATGTGGAGAGCATTTGTTTATGATAATAATGTGCCGGATGACAGAGCAAAACAGGCATATAACGAATTTGTTCCGCTTGATGGTAAATTCAGGGAAAACGTACTTATTCAGGTAAAGAACGGACCCGTTGATTTTCAACCGAGGGAACCATTCCATCCTCTATTTGGTGCAATGCCCGAAACACCTGTTATGCCCGAATTCCAGATCACTCAGGAGTACCTGGGTTCTTCGGTTCATCTTGTATTTCTTGCTCCCTTGTATGAGGAGTGCCTGAAATCAGATACATATGCAAGGGGAGAGGGATCACTGGTAGCCGGTATTGTTGATGGTACTCTTTTTAACCATTCCATTACTGCAATAGCCGGAGTATCTAACATTGGCAGTAATATTAACTGGACCGGCCATCCTTTTGGACAGGCCAACTGGTATTCATTCGGCCGTTTAGCATGGGATCCATATATAAGATCGGAAGAGATAGCAGATGAATGGATTAGAATGACATTTACAAATAATGATGATATTGTTCAGAGAATCAGTAAAATGATGCTTGACTCACGGGAGATGGCTGTTAATTATATGACACCACTGGGATTGCATCATATAATGTATGCTGGTCACCATTATGGTCCAGGTCCGTGGGTTAACAGTGGCAGGAGTGACTGGACATCAGTATATTATCACAGGGCTGACAGTATCGGCATAGGCTTTGACAGAACCTCAAAGGGCAGTAATGCAGTACAACAGTATTTCGCACAGGTGAGGGATATGTACAATAACATTGAAACTTGTCCTGAAGGTTTTTTACTTTGGTTTCATCATGTTCCATGGGATTACAGGCTTAAAGCAGGAAGGAACCTCTGGGAGGAGCTGTGCTATCGATATGACAATGGTGTGAAGTCGGTAAGATGGCTTCAAGATGAATGGGATAAAACAGAGGCATATATTGACAGGGAAAGATTTGTAAAGGTGCAGGAATTGCTCGCTAAACAGGAAAGGGACGCAAAGATATGGCGTGACGGCTGTTTGCTTTATTTCCAGACATATTCAAAGAAGCTATTCCCGGAATATGTCGAAAAACCTGAACATGATCTTGAATATTATAAAAAGTACAGATATTCTGATATACCCGGAATAAGATGAAAAAAAAATTATAACTTACACAAAGAAAGTAACAAATTATGCTATTGCTTGGAATTGATCTGGGAAGTTCTTCGGTAAAGGTATCTGTAATTGACGGTGAATCAGGCAAATGTCTTGCTTCTTCATTTCATCCTGAAGATGAGATGAAGATAATCGCACAGAAGCCGGGCTGGGCAGAACAGGATCCTGAAACATGGTGGACAAACCTGAAAGCTTCAGTAGCAGATTGTAATGATCAGCTTGGAGCCAGGCAAAAGGAGATTGGTGCCATAGGTATTTCATACCAGATGCATGGCCTGGTAATACTTGACAAAGACTTAAAGGTTCTCCGTCCTTCAATAATCTGGTGCGACGGACGGGCAGTGGATTACGGTGAAAAGGCGTTCCGGGGGATCGGGGAAGAATATTGCCTGGCTCATTTGCTAAACTCACCCGGTAACTTCACGGCTGCAAAGCTTGCATGGGTAAAAGAGAATGAACCTGAACTTTATGCAGCTATAAATAAAATATTACTTCCGGGCGACTACATTGCATTAAGGCTTACGGGTGAAACGGTGACAACCTATTCGGGACTTTCGGAAGGTATCTTCTGGGATTTTATCAATGAGAATGTTTCAGACCGACTCCTCGATTTTTTCGGCTTTGAGAAAGATATCCTTGCTGATGCCATGCCATCCTTCTCTTTACAGGGAAACCTGCTGAAATCAGTGGCTGATGAGCTAGGCCTGCCTGAGGGAATACCGGTTTCATACAGGGCCGGAGACCAGCCAAACAATGCATTATCCCTTAATGTAATGGAACCGGGTGAGGTGGCAGCGACGGCAGGGACATCGGGGGTTATCTATGGTGTTACCGACCAGAAAAAACACGAACCTCTCTCGAGAGTAAACAGTTTCCTTCATGTAAATCATTCAGTATCACATCCACGTCTTGGAGTGCTATTGTGTATAAACGGGACAGGCATACTCAATTCATGGCTAAAAAGAAATGCTGGTGGCAGATTCAGCTATGATGAAATGAATCGATCGGCAGGAAAGGTAGCTCCAGGTTCTGACGGACTCACAATACTTCCTTTTGGTAACGGTGCTGAGAGAATGCTTGGAAACAGGGATGTGGGAGCCCGGATAATGGGATTGAATTTCAATACACATACAAATGCACATTTATTCAGGGCAGCCCAGGAGGGTATTGTTTTTTCAATAAATTACGGGCTTGAAATAATGAAAGCAACAGGTATCATACCCGAAGTGATAAGGGCAGGGGAAGCAAATATGTTCCTGAGCCCTGTATTCAGGGAGGCATTATCATGTATTACAGGTAAGGAGATACATCTTTATAATACAGATGGTTCACTGGGTGCAGCAAGAGGTGCAGGTATAGGCAGCGGGTATTATGGTTCTGTAAAGGAAGCATTCGCAGGCCTTGAAACAGTTGGAGTGACAACACCTGATAAATCGAAAATTGAAGTGTATGAGGATGCATATTTAAGGTGGGAGAATTATTTAAATAATATATAATTGAATTATAGATACCCCCTTTCCCGTTTCCCCCACAGGGGGAAAAGCCTATATCGGTTCCGTCCCCCTTTGGGGGAAGGATAGGAAGGGGGTATGAAGAAATTAAATTAAGATATATAAAATACAAACTATAAAGAATAATAATATGATTTACAAAGGAAAAAAAGAGTATTATCCCGGGATAGGGAAAATAAAGTATGAAGGTAAGAACTCGAAGAATCCCCTGGCATTCAGGTGGTATAATCCCAACCAGATTGTCTCCGGAAAGAAGATGAAGGATCATCTTCGCTATGCAATTGCTTACTGGCATTCATTCTGCGGTGACGGGAGCGATCCATTCGGTGATGCAACACATATATTTCCGTGGGACGGTGTTAAAGATCCGGATGAAAGGATCAAGATGAAGCTTGATGCAGCTTTTGAATTCTTCACGAAAATAGGGGCAGGGTACTACTGTTTTCATGATGTGGATGTTGTCGGTAACGGTACAGTACTGGAAATTGAAAAACGTCTTGATAAGACAGTACCCCTCATGAAAAAACTACAGAAGCAGACAGGTACGAAGCTTTTATGGGGAACAGCAAATCTTTTTTCACACCCCCGTTATATGAACGGAGCAGCGACGAACCCCGATTTTGACGTTGTTGCCTGTGCCGGCACACAGCTGAAAAATGCCATACATGCCACAATAGAGCTGGGAGGTGAGAACTATGTCTTCTGGGGAGGCAGGGAAGGATATATGAGCCTTCATAATACTGACATGAAGAGAGAACTGGAACATATGGGCATGATGCTTTCCATGGCACGCGATTATGGCAGAAAGAATGGTTTCAAAGGAACATTCCTGGTTGAACCGAAACCCATGGAACCATCAAAACATCAGTATGATTATGATGTGGCTACAATAATAGGTTTCCTTCGTGAACATAAGCTTGACAAGGATTTTAAACTGAATATCGAAGTCAACCATGCTATTCTTGCCGGCCATACATTCCAGCACGAGCTCCAGGTAGCTGCAGATGCAGGACTGCTTGGAAGTATAGATGCCAACAAGGGCGATTACCAGAACGGATGGGATACCGATGAGTTTCCGACAAACATTTATGAAGTAACCGAAGCAATGATGGTTATTCTTCAGGCAGGAGGATTCAAAACAGGAGGCATCAATTTCGATGCTCACATAAGAAGGAATTCAACTGACATTGAGGATCTTTTTATAGCCCATATTAGCGGTATGGATACATTTGCCAGAGCCTTGCTGATAGCTGATAAAATATTGAAGGATAGCGACTATCTTAAAATGAGAAAAAAGAGATACTCATCATTTGACAAGGGTGACGGAAAAGAATTTGAAAAGGGTAAACTTACCCTTCCAAAGCTAAGGGATATTGCTGTTAAGAAAGGCGAACCTGCTGTTATAAGCGGAAAACAGGAACTTTATGAACAGCTGATAAATATGTACATAGTATAAATAATTAACCGGGTTCGGTTTTTTTAATCAACTTAATTAAAGAGGACCTTTTTAGAAAATGAGGCTGTCTCAAAGCCTTTCTCTTGCCCCCTACCCCCTAAAGGGGGCTATGTAAATACCTAACAACCAACAAGTCCCCTTTAGGGCCTGCCTGACTGACTGCTTCAGCAGGACAGGCAGGGATTTAGGGGCAATAAGAAAGCAGAGGGGCTTTTGAGACAGCCTCACTTTTTTAGTATCGACTTATAAAAACCTTTATGCTTCGACAGCACTTACTGTCGAAGTAGTAATCTCAAACTCCGGAGGGTTATATATCGACCGCTTAACAGCACACAGATCTGCTGAGTTTAT
>Ga0272441_10007031_pt1 | contig 18492 bp, 22 predicted proteins | sample SSMProp6N_FD_193582 | JGI IMG/M metagenome (GOLD analysis project Ga0272441, IMG submission 193582) | Marine sediment archaeal communities from Little Sippewissett salt marsh, Falmouth, MA, United States - SSM-Prop-6N | ecosystem: Environmental > Aquatic > Marine > Wetlands > Sediment ... | reverse complement strand
CAGTAATTTTTGTAATTTTTTCTAATTCTTCTTTTTCAGCTGCCTCGACACTAGCAACAAGTATCGATTCAGCAAGAGCCCATTCATGCATATTATCAGTAGGGATAAAAAAAGCTATGTTTAAATTTTACTATTAAGATTTTTTAGTCATAATAAAGAATATTTGAATCTACATCATTTATTTCAGATAAAAAAGTGTGGTTATGTGAAACGCTTACAACACAGTGAGCACCATCAATTATTATCTCAGTGATATTAGTCATTTCTGTTACAGTAATAATACAATCAACACCGGTTACAACTAATTTAATATTTGAATCTGGTTCATCTATTGTTTTGACAACATTCAAGCCATTTATTTCTATTGTTTCAATTGTATTTGATTGGTTGGATTCTTCTACACATCCAGATATAGATAATGAAATAAATAAAAAAATAATTGATAAAGAAACAAAATTTTTATTCATATCTCTCACTCAAATAGGAAATAATCAATTTGATATTAAAGATTAACATATAAGGAAATATGATTATTGTAAGAAAAAAAGAAAAATAATGAATTGATACCGGAATTTGATAAAAAATGGCGAAATATGATAAAAAAGAACTTTTGAAAAGAAAAATTAAACATATTGATATCAAGAAAATAGATAGTATAAACCTTGTTGAGTCATTTGATGATATGGCGTTTCAAAGCCGTAATCTTGCTCGCGCATCAAAAATATTTCAAATGATGCTGAAAGATTCTGAATGTACAATTATTTTATGTTTAGCTGGCTCACTTGTAAGTGCGGGTTTGAAAAAAGTTATAATTGATTTAATTAAACATAACATGGTTGATTGTATTGTTTCAACTGGTGCTGTTGTTGTTGATCAGGATTTTTTTGAAGGACTTGGTTTTAACCATTATCGTGGTTTTGCTGATGCTGATGATAATGAACTTAGAAAACTTATGATTGACAGAATATATGATACATTTATTGACGAAGAAGATCTAAGAGTCTGTGATAATACAATAAAAGAAATTGCAGATTCTATGAAACCACGTGCATATTCCTCTCGTGAATTTATTTTTAAAATGGGAGAATATTTAGATAAAAACGGGAAACAAGAATCATTTGTTCATGAAGCATATAAAAAACATGTTCCAATTTTTTGCCCGGCATTTTCAGATAGTAGTGCTGGTTTTGGACTTGTTTTTCATCAAACAGAAAAAAAAGAAAATAAAATATCAATAGATAGCGTAGCTGATTTTAAAGAGCTGACAGAGATCAAAGTTAAATCAATTGAAACAGGTCTTTTTATGGTTGGTGGAGGAGTACCAAAAAACTTTGTTCAGGACACTGTTGTTGCAGCTGACATACTTGGTGTTGAAACTCCTATGCATAAATATGCAATTCAGCTCACGGTTGCTGATGAACGTGATGGTGCTCTTAGTGGTAGCACATTAAAAGAAGCTAATTCCTGGGGTAAAGTAGATAGTGGATTTGAACAAATGGTATATGGGGAAGCAACTCTAACATTTCCATTACTAGTTAGTTATTCTTATCATAAAAGTTCATGGAAAAAAAGAACTGGAAAAAAGTTAAATAAAATATATTAAAAAAATTAATTCATAATTTTAAATCAAATAAAATATATTGACCTGATTTCATACCTATTTTTTCATATACTTTTATTGCATTTTTATTTTTTGAATCAACATATAATCTAAGATTTTTTACATTATTTTGAACTGCTTTTTCTCTTATTTCCTGAAATAATTTTTTAAATACACCACAGCCCCTATGTTTTTCATCAACGTATACACTTTGAATCCACCACATGTTCTTGTTACTCCAATCACTCCATTCATATGTTATCATTAGTTGACCAACTATTTCATCGTTTTCCTCTAATAGAAGATAAAAACCCTTATTTTCATCCCTAATTAATGATTTAACCCCCGAAAGCGCAATGTTATACGGTATTTCTTTTCCTTCTGATTCAAATGCTATTTTAATATTATTCTCAGCGATTTTTTTTGCATCATCTGTTCTAGCATTTCTAATATTCATAAGATTTGTTATTAAAAGATGTGTTAAAAAACTTTCAAATAAAGAGACTATTTTTTCCCCTTAAATAAAAAATCCATTTGTTTGCTATACATATTTTTTGAAATGTTAAGTTCTTCTGCTTTTTTTTCAATTTTACTTTGTTTTAGGAGATTAACAAGAGTATTATACAAGATACAAAGTAATACTGGATTGAAAACATCTTTCTCTTTATATTTTTCATATACTAAGATCACGTCTTCTTCAAAATCAGTACATATCTGTAATTCTTGATCTGATAAATCTATTAGTTCTTTTTCAAAAGTTGAAATGTTTTTTTCTAAAAAATCAAAGGGTTTTGTTTTTTCAATATCTTTAATAAAATTTACTAATTTTTCTAATTTTTTATCTATCATTAATTAAAAATAAGAAGATTTTGTTTTATTTAGCTTTGCTTTGAATTTCTATTTTTTTATTTTTTTTGCTCTTTTACTAGAACATGGATATATGTAACTGATTCTTTATCATCAGTTGTTGTTAATTGAATCCAATATCTACCACTATTATTATAACTATGGTTTACCTCATTTTTTGTTGAATTTGTTCCATCTCCAAAATCCCAAAGATATGATAAATCTTTATTTTTTATTTCTTTAGATGTAGCTGTAAAGGTTATGTTTTCATTAATAAATACTATTAAATCATCTGATCTTTTACCTGATTGTTCAACTTGTATTTCATTTTCATGAAATTTAATTTGATTTTCATGAATATGTCTAATACTACTAATAACTGGTAAAATCTTGTATTTATTTTTTGTTGTAATAATTGAATTTTCAAGATCGATGTCAAAAATAATCGTGTTATTTCCAGATATAATTTTAAAGGGTTGATGAATTTTTAATATCCCTGAGGGTATATCAAAATTTATTTGTTCATTTGTGCTTTTAATAATACCTGTTGCATTATCAACCTTAATCCATATTTTTGAATAATTTCCAGGATTTATTTTTTTTACACATAATGATTCGTTCAAATTTTGATTATGAAGATATAATAGATCTGCGGTTTTTTTATATATATTTATGTTTTCCCATCCAGTAAGATTACTATGAATTTTTATCTCTGAAAAAGTAATATTTACATGTTTGAAATCATCTATTGGTTTGTCCCCTATCTTAATTTGAAGTGATGAGGTTTCACTTTTTGGTTCGTCTGTTTTTTCTTTAACTGTTAAATGCATTGTGAAATTTTTCGTAGCATTTGAAATGTTTTCCCATGGCCTATAATATGATAATTTTATATCTGTTGAACCATTTTTTAATATCTTAAAAATCCATGTTTCATATATTGTTGAACCAATTAGATTGGTTTCACCCCAAATTTGATTTGATTCAAGTTTTAAAATATCATCATTTATTTCAACAATATTCCATGAATAACCAGTAGATGCACTATTTTGTTCTAAAGTAATGTTTATTTTATCTTCAGGTTCAACAGTAACATTTTTTCCATTATCATTAAAAGTTAAATCTATATAATTTTCTGTTTTTTCTTCAATTGGTTTTTCTTCTTCAATGCAACCTGATAGAAATATTATAATCAAAAATATGATAATTGATAATATTTTATTATGTAACATAAATTTAATCTCCCCTTGAATTTCTGTGTAACATTTTATTCTATAAAAATTTTTTTTTAATAAAAAATATGATTTTTCAAAAAAAATTTAAAAAAGAAAAAATATATAACAAAAATAAATCATAACATTTTTCTAATAATCTTGGTGGATGCTAAATGGGAGAAATGAAAAATTCTACAATTATGAGTAATATTTTAAAAACAGTTTATGCCGTTGCAAGTAGAAGAGCTTCAGCTAAATTTGCAGATGAAACAGTTGGATCTTCTATTCGTGCTCTTGAAAATAAATATGAATTTTTAAAATTCGTAAAAGTCACTCATAAAGATTTTACTGGTGCTGGATTTGGAATAAATGTTAATCCAGATATTGATAAAATACATCCTTCAAGAATTGCAAAAGCTATTGAGTCAATAATTAGGGTTGTATATAATGATATGAATGAAGAAGCTGGACTATATTTCATATCTGAATTAAAACAGATTGCTGGAGATGAAATAACTAGAAAAATAATTGATCTTGAAGTTGATCTTGATCAAATACAAATTGAACAGCATCATTCTTATAGAAGACGTGAGAGGAAAAAACAGATAAAAAAAGCAGCTCAAAGTGGTAATGTTTCAAGATTGCAATCTGAAAACCTTCTTGGTTATACATGGAAGAATGTCTCTAAATGGAAACATGAGCCCAATAGTAAATATTGTACGCTTTATGACGGTGAAGGTAAAGTACTTGATCGTTTGAATCTTGATAGGATTATTGAAAATTATGTTGAAAAACTTTCTAGTTTCTCTGAAGCTGATCCTGAGGAGATTGATAAACAGACACGTATTTATGAAAAGGAATATAATCTGTTAAAATTACTACTAGAACGTGACATGGATGCAGATACAGCTATGCATATGTTGAATGTTTCAAAAGAGGATTTGAATAGCATGATAAAAAAACTTGCATCTATGGAAATGCTTCATTATGTTGATTATGATACTATTGAGCTTACAAAAGATGGAATAAGTTTTTTATCAACTAAAGAAAAAGAGAGGAAATCAAAAGGTGAATTAGAAAATATTGAAGTAAGTTAATATAGCTATTTTTTGTAACAATATATTTATATCATTTTTTACATTATAAAAATAAAAAGGGTATGGGATGATAGGATGGATGATATATTATTATTGTTAACCTTGTTGATAACAGGTTTTTCTTCGATTTTGTTTGTTGTATCAATTATATCATATGTGAAATTAAAATATGTTAAATTTCTTCTTATAGGAATTGCTTTTTTAGGTTTTATGATGAAAGGGATATTTTTACTATTTGAATATATCCAACAGGATCAAATACCACTAGTTCTAGATTTGTTTGTAATTATTTTGATGTATCTTGCGATAATTAAGAAATAACAAAATATAAACCTCGATGGATGGGTGAGATGGGGAAAAAACTCGATCTGGAGACAAGACGGAAAATATATAATTTTATTCAGAAGCATCCAGGTATATATGAAAGAGAAATATCCAGAAGATTGAAAATACCTCTTTCAACAATTGATTATCACCTTCATTATCTATCAAAAAGAAAACTGATAACTGCATCTGATGATGGGCATTATAAAAAATATTATAAATCTGGAAAAATTAGTATTAAAGAAAAAAAAATACTTGGGATTCTAAGGCAAAAAGTAAAAAGAAAAATAATATTATATCTTCTTTTAAATCCTAATTCAACACATAAAAAAATCTGTGAGCATTTACAACTTGCTGCATCTACTACTTCATTTCATCTAAACATGCTTAGGGAATATAATATAATTCAGAAAAAAGTGATTGGTAGAGAAAGTGTTTTTGAAATAATAGATCCAGATTTTATATCAGATATAATAATTACATATAGGAAGAGTTTTGTTGATGATATGGTTGAAAGATTTGCAGATACTTGGCTTGATTTACATCCATAAAAAAAGTAATACTATCTCTTATTTTTTCTAAATGTAACCATAACTGCTATTATTAGAATTATTCCAGTAATCATCATTACCAAAGGTTTATTCTCTGCAGTAGTTTTGATTATCTCAGTTGTAAAAACCTTTATTGTATGACTACTAAAATTTGGGTTGTTGATAAGTAAAACGGTATGTTCTCCTGATGAAAATGTTGCAAAATTGATTTCATTGTTTTCTGAACTAAAAAAATATGAAATATCTTCTGTTTTTTTAATTATTACTCCATCATATTCAACTTTTAGATCCTCTGGATTTATCTGACCAATATAAAGAACGATTTTTGTTCCAGGAGTATCAGAAGGAGCGGAAATTGTAAAATCTACAATCGTATCTGTTTCTTCATCTTCAAGAGTGTTAATATTTGTTTTAATTAAATCATTATAAATATTAATCTTTGGTTCTTGGTTATTAAGATTAATTCCAATACCCACTTTTCCAGATTTAATCTCATTTTCAACTGTATAATCAACAATGTTGTTTTTATTAATAGTAGAAATTTTTTCTAATTCAAAATTTACTTGTTTAACTGTATTTTCTTTAATCTCAATATTATTTTTTTCAAGAGTTTTATATCCATTTTTACTTGCAGACATATCATATAAACCTGGAACAACAGATATATCAAAAAATCCCTTTTCATTTGTAAAAGAACATATTCTTGTTTGAATGTTATCTATATCTGAAATAATTATACATATCTCTGAATTATCAATTGGAATTAGAGAACCTGATTTCTCCTCAATTACTAAACCTGATATTGAACCTTTATCTTGAATCGTTTGAATAGTATTTTCTATAATGAAATAATTATCAGATATATCCTCTGATATTTTTGTCTCAAAAATTCCGTCATTATTTTCATCTGAATATAGGATTATTTTTATCTTGTATGAATTTGAATCTTGAAGATTTGTTGTTTCCCATGAAAAAAGACTAACTGTGTCATCAAGTTGGTTTGTAATTTTTTCCCAGCTTTCATCATTTTTACTGTATTGAATTTCTAAACTATATGTCTTAGTATCTTCTTTTGATATTGACCATAAAATATCTTCGCTACCAGTTAAAGTTTCTCCTCCGTTTGGATAAATCAAACTAATTGTTACATCTTGATTTTGTTTTTTCACTAAAATTGTTTTTTCAGCAGTAGTATATCCATTCTTTGATGCAACTAATAAATAATTAGTATCTTCATCGACAGATGGAGTAGATATTGTTACATATCCTGATTCAGTTGTATAATCAGATATTTGAGTTCCGTCAAATGAAACATAAGCTCCTTCAACGGCTGATCCTTCAGATATAACTCTTATAAGAAGTCCATCATTTTCATATATTTCATCTGTAGAACTTATTTCTAGTTGATATGAGATATCACATACATCACCAATTCCATCATAATCGCTATCTAACTGTAATGGATTATAGGTATATGGACAATTATCTTGATCATCTGCGATGCCATCGCTATCTGAATCTGAAGGAGTTGGTTCTAATACTGTAACTTCGGCGTTATCTGAACCAGTTAAACCAGTATTATCTGTTACAGTTAGAGTTATTGTATATATGCCGCTTGTAGAATATCTATGGGTCGGATTTTGAATACTTGAAGTTGAACCATCTCCAAAATCCCATAGATATGATACTATACTTCCATCATTATCATAGCTTGATGAGGCGTCAAAAGTAATATCAATATTTTTTATACCAGAATATGGACCTCCGGCCTCAGCAATAGGTGCTTGATTATTCCATCCATCTTGACTTATAAATGGATATATATCCTGAGCGCCGCCTAAACAATTAATATCAAAAGGGGTGTCGCCTATTCCATTAGAATTGCTATCAGCTCCATTGTAAACTTCCCAGTAGTTTCCCTCATTTAGAGTTGTACTATACCAATAATTATCTGAAGATTCATCACAACCATAAGCACCATCTCCAGAGCCAGCAATATTATTATGATAAAAAATATTATCTGAAGTTACTGATTGGGTTCTAATAGAATAACCGCCAGATGTGCCTGTAAAATCATTTTTGTATAATTCATTATTATTACAGTTATTTGCTATTACAACAGCTGCCCAGGGTGAACCTGTGTTTATATCTTCAAAATCATTTTCAAAAATTTGGTTATTTGAGGAATGCTCTATAAATATTCCACATGGTAGCATATCCGTAATTTTATTATTATATATTTGATTACTATCACAGAAATTTATTGAAATACCAATTGAACCAACATCAATTATGTTATCATATATTTGATTATTATTTGACCAAACATTTACGACTGGTTTTGAATATCCAAGATTAGATCTAATAGTAAAACCATGAATGCTAACTCCATCAGATCCACTTGGAATATTAACTGTCTGCCCTAAAAAGGATCCCGATGATGAGCTTTGTATTATTGTAGTTTGTTTATTTTCTCCAACTAGGTTTATTGATTTATCAATGTTTATGTTTTGTTGATATGTACCTGCATTAACATATATTGTATCCCCTGAAGTAGCATTACTTATTGCATCCTGAATAAATCTATATGGATTAGTTTCCGTTCCATCCCATGGGCCCATATTATTATCATCATCTACATAAATAGTAATTGAAGCTGAAGAATTTATTGTTAATATATTTGTAAAAAATATAGACAAAATTAACATACAGATTATTTTTAAACCTATTTTTTTCCTCATCCTTTTCTCCTTACCATCACCAATATTATTTAATATTCTAATCACTGAATCAAATATCAGATTTAATTTAATCTGATAGCATGTCCTATCATATCCAACCTCTAATTAGTAATATTGTAAAAACTAGGTATATATAATTTCTAGAACAAAAATCGAAAAAAAAGAGTGGAAAATAAAAAATAGAAAAAAAAAGAGATATTATTTATCTAAATGTTGATACATATGACATTTCAACGCCATCAACAAGACCAACTAATAGATAAACATTTCCAGGTATGATTAAATCTGAATCTAAGTTAACCAGTTTATAAAATGGATTATTTGTATTTGTTGCATGGAACATATTTTTATCAATTAGTATTCCATGTGCCTGGTTAATATTTAGATTCTTTAATCTCATCTTAGTGCAGCTGAATCTAAGACCGCTAATAGGTATGGTACTTGAAAGGGGTATACCAAAATAATTCCAACCAATACCTAATGGTATAGGTTCATCGCAGTCGTTATAGATACCAACTGCACTAAGAGTGACTTCATCATTAACGTAAACATAAACCATATATCCGTTGCCTGATTCAAATTTACTAGAAAATTTCCAATTATTCATTTCATTATCATACACATAAATATGTCTACAAATTATATTTGCATTTGATGCTTGGTTTAAAGTCATAACTTCACCATCATAGGTGACTCTTATTTCATCCATTGATACACTTGCATCAAATGGTAAAGAAAACAACTTCCAGCCACTAACACCTTGATCAAAAGATGTTATTTCTGTTAATTTTTCTCTAGATACTTTTAATCTAGGATCGATTCTTATTCCAATTGCAGTATTTGCAATCAATGCAAATGTTATTACTAGCATCATTGTTGTTGCGAATAATATTTTCTTTTTCATTTTTTTATCACATCATTTTCCTATCTTATTTTAATATAGTTTGATTTATTACATATATAAGAAATATGGAACAAAAATCGAATAAATAATTATATATATTAACTAATAAAAATATAGAAGTAAAATTAAGAAAAATTAGCATTGTTTTGATTTTTTTCTTTTAGGAGAAATAACTATCGATATTGCAAAAAATAATGCTGAAATAATTACAATCGATGCACCTATTGGAAAATCTGATAAAAGTGAAAGATAATAACCAACAAGACAACTTAAAACACCGATAATTGGTGAAACAATAATTATTTTTTTGAAATCAAAGAAAAACTGATAGGCAGTACTTGTAGGATTTATAATCAGTGCGAATACTAAAAGACCACCTACAATTCTAAGTGATAATGATACAGCAATACCTGTTAAAAAAAGAACCGCAAAATAAAAAAACTTTGTATTAATACCGCTGGCTTCAGCCATTTTTCTATTAAACATAACAGATGCGAGTTCTTTATAAAATATAACAATAAATACAATTAATATAAAAGATAATAATCCAAGTAATAAGACATCATTTAAACCAACTGATAAGATGCTACCCCATAGTATTCTTAAAGCTTTTGCATTTGCAGATTGCCCAGGTACATAGTTCAAGAATATAAATGCAAGTGCAATCATTAGTGAAAATAGAAAACCAATTACGATGTTACTTTGAAGTTTTGCTTTTTCAGCAATAGGCCCTAATGCAAATGCTGCAATGAAAGAAAATATTAAAGCCCCGATCATTGGATCGGCAGATATCATAAGACCAAATGCAGCTCCAGCAAAAGCTGCATGACTCATACAATATCCAATGCTTGATAGATTCATTCTTACCACAAATGTTCCCATTGTTGAACAGGTAAAACCTGCTAGGATTGATCCTAGAACAGATGTAATTATCAAGCCGAGTGGGAGTTCTATCATTTTACACCTTTTTTATTGAAAATATATTTTATTTCATCTGACTCCATGATATTTTTTTTTGCTCCATCCATTACGATTTTTCCTTTATCTAAAACTATTATCCTTTTACATCTATCAGGAATAAAGGATAGATCATGTGAAACCATTAAAATTGTTAAATTATGTTTTTCGTGAAGTCTATTTAGTAATGTTTCAATTTGATGTCTAGATGAATAATCAAGATTTGATAGTGGTTCATCTAGAAGAAAAATATTTGGCTGTTGAGTGAGTACTCTTGCCATAAGTATCTTTTGAAATTCCCCTCCAGATAACTTTCCAATTGGCCTGTTTGCAAAATCTATCATACCTACAAGGCCCATGCTATACCATACTTTATCCCAGTCTTTTTTATTATGAAAACGTAAAAGACCTGTTTTTCCATTACGTCCCATCATTACTACATCTTTACATAGAAAAGGAGCAAGTGGATCAATTTCGAAATTTTGTATTAGAAAACCTATATTTTTCCTTATATGGTTTTTATTTTTTTTTATCTCTTTACCATATACATAGCCCTTTCCGCCTGTATAATCTAAAAGCCCATTTATTGTTTCAAGAAGAGTTGTTTTTCCAGCTCCATTTGGACCTATTATTGATACAAATTCACCAGTTTTTATTGATAGGCTTATGTCTTTAATAACTGGTATTTTTTCCCCTTCATAAATAGTATTTATATTTTTTAGTTCAATTATTGTTTCATTCATAAAAAATCAAAAAGTTCTTGATCAGATTTATTATAGATTATTTCTGAATATTCGTGAATATTTCCCTCTGTTACAATTGTATCTATCTCATTTTTTATATCTGATTTAAGTTGAATTGTTAATTTTTTATTATCTTCAGATGTGAATTCTGCTTTTGCAAGATTTTTATTTTCAACTGTGATTCTTCCTTTTCCAAGTGTGCAATTGCTACTAAGCTGTATACCATCAATTATACAAGAAACTGGGGGATTTGTACCAGTGAATACCTTTGCTCTTTTACAAAATGGATCGCTTCCTAATTTTTCATTTGCAATAAGGCCCATTTTGTATCCTACAACTGCATAAGGTCCAAGATGACCGTGAAATTTTTCTATTTGATTTAATGTTTCATCCATTATCTATCACTTCTTTTTATACAACATATATGTAATTATAGTTAGAATTGCAAAAATAGCTATGAAGAAAATTGATATGTTTCTCTGTATTTCTAGATTATCAATCTGATTTTGTAAAGACAATATTTCTCCTTGTTTATAGTCATATGTTTCTATTCCTTTGATTAGTTGATTTGTATTATATTCTATCATATCTAAGTAAGTATTAGTACCAGGTATCGCTCCAGGGAAATTTGAAAATATTACATGGCTTGCACCTGATTCTGAAGCGACTCTTCCGCCAAAATCTGTTCCACTTTGAAGGTTATCAACAATAACACTTACATCATTTTGAGTTGAAGCATTAATAACTTGAATTTGATCTTGGGCAGATAGTCCCTGTGGCGGCCCATATGAATATGTAACATTTAATCCAAGCCATTCAAGAAAATCTTTCAACCAGCTCATTGAAATTATTTTTTCATCAACATAACCTTGTGTTTCAATTAATTTTTTTATGTTATCTGCTTTTTCATCGATCTGAGATATATAGGACTCAGCATTTAACTGGATTGTTTGATTTTGCTTGTTTAGAATTTCTGATAATCCTTGTTCTATGTGTTCTACATATATTTTTGCACCTGATGGGATATTCCATTCTCCCATGTTTTTGCATTCTATTATATCATAATTTGAGTTATATTCGAGTAGATCTGCTAGCCAGGGTTCCATAGATGGAGATCCAAAAGATATTACAATATCTGCATCAGTTATTTTATCTACATCACTTGGAGTAGTATCATAATAAGCTGGACATACTCCAGATGGCATAATATATTCAATTGTTACATTTTCTTTTACAAGATTTGATGTAAAATCTGCAAGTATTGAATTTGTACATACAATTTTTGTCGTATTTTCTTCAGCGTTAACATTATTTAAAAAACCCGATATTAAAATCAGAATTGTTATTATCAATAATATCTTCTTCATGGTATCACTTTTTTAAAATTCGTGTCACCTGAAAAGTTATTGTTTTTATAAGTTTTTTGGTAACAAAAAATTTATATTCGTGCTACGTTTAACTATAAAACGTGCCACCATGACAGAAAAAATAACAAGATTTGGAGTAAGTATCGAAGAAGATTTGCTAAAAAATTTTGATAAATACATAAAAAAGAAAGGATATACAAACAGAAGTGAAGCAATAAGAGATATTATAAGGAAAAACATCATAGAAGAAAAAAACAAAAACCCAGATGGAAAATCAATTGGAACATTAACTATGATATATGATCATCATACTGGAAATCTAACAAATAAATTACTAGACATCCAACACGACCATACACATGAAATACTTACAACAACGCACATACATATAGATCATAACAATTGTCTAGAAGTACTAGTTTTAAAAGGAAAAACAGAGAATATAATAAAATTATCAGACAATATTAAATCTTTAAAGGGAATAAAACATGGAGAACTTGTAATAACTGAATCGGATATATAAAAAAATATTAATTATGATCATATTTAGTTGGAATAAATAATGAACTCAAAAATAATTATATTCACAATAGTAACATGGTTTCTTTTCATGTTAATAGCAATAATAAATGCTATCCTAAGAAACACTGTTTATAAACCAATAATTGGTGATTTGAGAGCACATCAGTTAAGTACATTAATATTCATTAGTTTAATTATTATCTCAACATATATTATCTTAAAATTTTTTAATATTAAATTATCAACAAATGAATCATTTATCATTGGAACAATTTGGCTAATATCTACAATATGTTTTGAGTTTATCGCAGGTGTTTATGTTTTTGGTAATACATGGGATAAACTACTTGCTGATTATAATATTTTAAAAGGAAGAATATGGAGTCTTGTATTAATCATTATATTTTTTTCACCATATATAACAAATAAAATAACATGAAAAATCTTAAAAAAAACCAGAAATTAATTCATGGCTTCATTTAACTCTTTTACAAATTGTTTAACATCAATACCATGTACAGCCGCAATATCACTTAGTTTTTCAAATGAAGCTGCAATACATCCGATACATCCCATATTGTATTTTTGAAAGACAGGTACAACCTCAGGATGTTTTTCAATCACTTCTTTAATGTTCATATCTTCTGTAATTTTTCCACATGTCATTATTAATTCACCAAATATATGTTAACAATCGTTATGAGACTTTATCTTATAATATTTACCCTACTGTTTCATAAATTGGTGAGGAGAGGCCGGACGGTTTTTTGGTCCTTTTAAAATAAAAAAAGTTTTGGGATCACTCTTAAGTTAGGATCCGTCCGGTGATGATTAATAAGTATTATCAAAAATAATATATAAACTAAAACGAAGGTTAATTAAAAGTATTAATTATTTCAAAAAATATGGACCTCGATGAAGATTTATCTAGAAAAGAGGAAAAAATAGCAAAATTATTTTTATTTGTAATTTTATGTTTTATTTTATTTCTAATCAGTTTTGTATTATTATTTGTTACAAAAAATTATTTCTTTTTAATAATGGTTTTTGTCATTACGTTTGTATTATTAATAGGATGGATTGGTGGCGGGTCATATATTATTAAAAAATTTAATAAAAAAGGTAAAAGTAATTAATTTAAATATCAAACAAAACCTGGACATGATAGGGTTTAGTATTTTTTACTTCAAGCATATGATAAGTAATTGCTTTTATCTCAGCTCCAATATTATGTTTTGATGTATCAAATTCTTCACCTGATATCTTTGCCTTAAGTTTATTTTGTCCTTCATTAATTTCTATATTAAATTTTCCAAAAACAAGATTTTCTGAGCTGTTTAAAAAAAGAAGTTCATTAAGCCAATCAACTAGAAGTTGCTCTAATTCATCAGCTTTTAAAACAATATCATACTCGCCAACACTTCCAATATCGGAATTATCAGTAATGATATCAAACATGCCAACCGCTGCGTTTTCAAAACACTCTGAAAGAGTTTTACCATACGATTTTACTCCGACATCTGCTGTGTGATCAATAAGATCATATTTCTTCTGCATAATATCTATTGATAAACATTTATTAATATAAAGATATACCCCATTTGAAATGAAAGCAGGAGTATTATTCTCAGGTGGGAAAGATTCAACATATGCTTCGTATCTAGCAAAAAAGAATGGATTGGATATTTCTTGCTTGATTTCAATTTTTTCAAAAAACCCGTACAGTTACATGTTTCATACCCCTGAAATTAATAAGGTAAAAATCCAAGCAGAAGCAATGGAAATACCAATAATTATTCAGGAAACAGAAGGTGAAAAAGAACTTGAACTAAATGATCTAAAAAAAGCAATTCAAAAGGCAATTAATAATTATAATATAGATTGTATCATAACAGGTGCTGTAGAATCAATATATCAGAAATCTAGAGTGGAAAAAATATGCGACGAGTTGAACCTGAATTGTATTGATCCTTTATGGCATAAAAACCCTGAAGAATATTGGGATGAAATTATAAAAGATCAATTTGAAATAATTATTATTAGTGTTGCTGCAGAGGGTTTCGATGAAAGTTGGCTTGGTCAAAAAATAGATAAAAATTCTTTGGAAAAATTAAAAAAAATAAGGCAAAAATATAGAATACATCTATTATTTGAAGGTGGTGAAGCTGAAACATTTGTAATTGATTGCCCTTTATTTCATAAAAAACTAAAAATTATTGAATCAGAAAAAATATTTTCAAAAAACAATGGAACATATAAGATAAAAAAAATTGTCTTAGAAGATAAATAAAATATTTTTTAGTAATAAATATAGTTCAAACTTTTTATCTGCTGTAAAAATAAAAATAGTCTTTGATCTATATCTTTTTCATCTGGGAATTCTTTTTTTAGCATCTCAAGGATCTCAGATACTGTTTTTATACCATCCGCATTCTTCCACACAATTGTTCCTATTTTATCCATCTTTGCGATAAAATGCTCATCTTTTTTAATAAGTTTACAAAAAGATTTTCCAATATTGCTTTGAAATTTTGGTACTTTAATTTCTATAAAACCTTCAGAATTTTCATACCATTCGTAATCATTTCTTTTAGGTTTAAAAGTTAGAAACTCGTCTACAGTTGGTAGACGAGGTTTATCAGATTTTTTGATTTTATTATGCTTCTCTCTTACCAATTATTTCCCTCAATGGGATGTATGCTAGAAGTACAGCGATAAAGAGCCATATGAGTATTCCAGGTATTGCTGGTGCTACTTCAAATAATTTAAGGTTGATACCAGCAATTATTAAGAATGCTACAACAACTCCTGTGAGTGCTTCTCCTGCTATCATTCCCGCAGTGAGAAGGAGACCTGTTCTTATAACTTTTTCCTTTGGTTTCACATCAGTCTGTTTAATCGCAAGTTCCCAATCAGAAACTTCTTCTTCTTCGGCGCTACCGAATTTTGTTTTGAGATTTCTATTTGTAAATGCTCTGATAAGACCGCCAAAGAAAATTGGTATTGCAAGAGTAAATGGTAGATATATTCCAATTGCAACAGGTAATACTGGTAAATCGATAAGAATAAGCACTATTGCAAGTACCATACCAGCAATTACAAATGGCCATACCATTTCACCAGTAAGTACTCCTTTTGTGATTCCTGCCATCAAAAAGCTTTGTGGTGCTGGTAGATCTGTACTTCCAATTCCATATGCTTGATCAAGTGCTTGTACAACAACTGCTAAAAATGGTGCGGCGACAACTACTCCAATCATCTCTGCTATCTGCTGTCTTCGTGGTGTTGCACCAATCATACGGCCACATGCCATAGATTGAAGTACATCTCCAGATATTGCTGCAGCACAACAAATTACAGCTGCAATAAGTATTGCTATACCAAAAGCACCTGCTCCCTGTACGCCAAATACAAGTAATATTAATGTGGTAATTAAAAGAACACTAACTGTAACACCAGAAATTGGATTGTTTGAACTTCCAAGAAGTGCTGCCATATAACCTGCTATTGCTGATGCAATAAATGCAAATAATATTGCAAATATTCCCATAAATATTGATACAGCCCATAGATTTGATATAAGACCATATACAACTATGATTGGTATTGCAAGAACAGCTATTGCAAGGAATACTTTTTTAAAGTTCATATCCTGGTTTGTTCTTTCCTTTGCCTCGACTTGTCCACCCTTGATTCCAATTACTGCTTCTTTTAGTCCTTCTGCAAGGTTTGATCGTAATTTAAAGATTGTATAAAGACCACCGACAACCATTGCGCCTACACCAATGTAACGTACATAATCCCCCCATATCTGGAAGAACCCATCAATTGGAGAAAGTCCAGTTTGAATACCGGTTGCAAGTACAATAAGTGGTGTAATTATTACCCATCCAAGAAGACCACCTACAAGAATAAATGATGCTATCTTTGGGCCTATAATCCATCCAACTCCAAGAAGTGCAGGCGATGCAGCAACACCTCCGTATAGATATGCATCGTTATTTCCACCGCCGATGTTGAATTTTCCAATGCTTACAACTTCTTGTATTTTGCTTCCAAAGATATTTAATGCTGTTTGACCAAATTTTAGAACTGCAGCAACAGCCACTCCAACAAGAAGCCATATTCCACTAACATTTCCATCTTGTTTTTTACTCTTTTTTCCTTTTGGTGAATCATCCGTAACAGTAGTAGTTAGAACTGCTGCAACAGCAACACCTTCTGGGAATGGTAGATCTGTTTTAATAACAAGTGCACGACGTAATGGTACCATCCATAAAACACCTAGAACACCGCCTAGAAGTGCTATTGCAGTTGTTTCAAACCACTGAATGCTCTCCCATGTTCCTAGGATGACAAGAGCTGGTACTGTAAATATTACACCAGCTGCTAAAGCTTCACCAGCTGCTGCTCCCATCATGCCAATGTTTACTTCTAAAATTGTTCCTTTAAATGGTCTTAAAAATGCAAACGCCATTACAGCTCCAGGAATAACTGCTGAAACTGTCATACCTGCAAAAAGACCTAAATATGCGTTAGCCGCACCAAGTACTATTGCTAGAAATGCTCCAACTAATACTGCTTTTATTGTTAATTCAGGTATTTCCTTTGATGCAGGTATATATGATTTGAAATTATCTCGATCAGTCATCTTAAATCCCTAATTTATTAATATATTACATTATTTATAAAACTATCGGTTTAATTATTTATTAATAATATTATTATGATAATAATTATATCTTAAAAAGTAATCAAAAAAGCAAAAATAATAATAATATTATACTACAAATCAAGAGGGTAACGAAGAATACCCGCAACACCATTAAAAGCAGAATATAGCGAATCTCCTTCCGCACTACCAGTTGAAATCAACTCAACATTCGCACTTGTTTTTTCAGCTAGATCAGATAATTCATCAATAACATCCTTTTTATCAACAAATTCAAGAGAACCATCAGACCCGCATTTAGTACATTTTAAAGGTTTAAAATCCTTTAAATCATCTTCTTTAATAATTCTTATTTCTTCATAATCACAATCACTACATTTCAAATTTACCTTATACTTTCTAAGATTCTCAGATAAAAGCAGGGTATGTACAGCTCCAATTTTTAAAGCTTTTCTAACCTCAGATTCACCATAAACAGCAAGACCTCCCTCTGTTTTTGTTACCTCTGATAAAAAACGTTTCATAAGTTTTTTTTCACGAGAAACCTTAAGATCTGTCATAGTTGCTGATGCTGCATCAACTAGTTCTCTTAGTCCAAATTCATCAGTATATCCTGTATCAAAAGTATCTATTATCTTATCTTGAATCTCATAGTGAAGGTAATTTTCATCTACAAAATATTGTTTAGTGGGGCCCGGACCTCCAACTATGATACCTTTTAAATCCTTATATTCTTGGAATATCTCACTAGCTTTTTCACCACATTTAACAAACCATTCATGAGCTGCAATTTCAGTTAAACGTTCGAAACGACGTTGAGATTGACCTCCACGTCCATGTTTTCCAGGAACCTGAGAGGTCATATATTTTAAAAGATCAATTCTTTTTCCCCTTAGTATTCCTATAGTGCATTCTCTACGATCAATTAGAAAAAGACCGTAAAGTTCTTTTTCAACT
>Ga0272441_10007028_pt1 | contig 18502 bp, 17 predicted proteins | sample SSMProp6N_FD_193582 | JGI IMG/M metagenome (GOLD analysis project Ga0272441, IMG submission 193582) | Marine sediment archaeal communities from Little Sippewissett salt marsh, Falmouth, MA, United States - SSM-Prop-6N | ecosystem: Environmental > Aquatic > Marine > Wetlands > Sediment ... | reverse complement strand
GCCGTTTCACACCGACCCGGTCGCCGCCCGGTCCGGCCCCTATGGCGGGCTGATCGCATCTGGATGGCACACCAGCGCCACCTGGATGAAGCTAATGGTCGGCTTCCGCCATGGCCAGCCGCGCGGTACCGGCGACGACAATCCGCAAGGCGGCCCCTCCCCCGGCTTTTTCGATATGCGCTGGCCCCACCCGGTGCGCGCCGGCGATACGGTCACCTATTCGGCCGAATGCGTTGAATTGGTGCGGCTGAAGTCACGGCCGGAATGGGGCATCGTGCGCCACCGCAATGAGGGCTTCAACCAAGACGGCAAGATGGTGTTCCATTTCATCGGCCAAGGCCTAATGCCGCGCCGCGACCCGGGCGGCCCGCTTCCCGGCTAAGCGGCTGACCAGATGATCGGCTGACGCCCTCTAGTCGCCGGCAAAAGCGCACAAGGTTTGGGTTTCAACGCCGAGCGCGTGCAGCCGTTTACAGCCGCCAAGATCCGGCAAATCGATGACGAAACAGGCAGCGATCACCTCGCCGCCGGCCTGGCGTATGAGCTTGATGGCCGCTTCCGCCGTACCGCCCGTTGCGATCAGGTCATCGACCACCAGCACCCGTTGGTTGGGTGTGATCGCATCGATGTGCATTTCCACCCTGTCGGTGCCGTATTCCAAAGCGTATTCGACGCCGATCGTCTCCCCCGGCAGCTTGCCCTTTTTGCGGATCGGCACAAACGGCTTGCCAAGCTGATGCGCCACCGCGCCGCCCAAAATAAACCCGCGCGCCTCGATACCGGCCACCACGTCCACCTTGTTGACGACGTGCAATTGCACCAATTGGTCAATCGCCGTGCGAAAGCCCCAGGCATCGTTGAGCAGGGTTGTAACGTCGCGGAACATGATGCCCGGCTTGGGGTAATCCGGAATGGTGCGGATCAAGTCCTTGAGGTGCATAAGCGCTCCCGGTAATTGGTTGGGGGTGGTCGGTTAGGCGGGCCGGTTAGGAGGCGTTGCGGGTGAGCACGCGCCCGGCCACCGCGTCGAGCTTGGCCATGACAAAGGGATCGCGTGCGTCCGGCGCGGTAATCAGCGCCGTATCGAGCGCGGTATCGGCGCCCGACGGACACAGATCGCGCTGGCGCGGAAACCCGCGGGCGAGATGGGTGACAAGATCAATGGCGCGCGCGGCGTTAGCGTGCATGACGTCGAGAATATCAGTAACCTGCACCGCATCATGGCCCGGATGCCAGCAATCGAAATCCGTCACCATGGCCACGCAGGCATAGGGTATCTCCGCCTCGCGGGCGAGCTTCACCTCCGGCATTGCGGTCATGCCGATCACGTCGCACCCCCATTGCCGGTACATCGTGCTTTCCGCCAGCGACGAGAATTGCGGCCCCTCCATGCACAAATAGGTGCCGCCGCGCGTTATCTGGATATTGCCGCCCGCCGCGCTGGCCGCTGCCTCCACATGTTCTTGCAACCGCACCGCCACCGGATGCGCCATGGACACATGCGCCACCAGGCCGTTGCCGAAAAACGACGTCTCCCGCTTGCAGGTTTTGTCGATGAACTGATCGACCAGCACAAACGCCCCCGGCGGCAAGTGCTCGCGAAACGATCCGCATGCGGAGATTGAAATGATATCGGTGACGCCGGCGCGTTTCATGGCGTCGATATTGGCGCGGTAGTTGATGCCGGAGGGCGACAGCCGGTGCCCGCGCCCGTGCCGCGGCAAGAACACCACCCGTTGGCCTTCTAAGTCCCCCACGCGCAACGCATCGGACGGCTCCCCCCACGGGCTGTGCACCGGCGTCCACGTGGCGTTTTCAAGGCCGGGATGGTCGTAAACGCCCGAGCCGCCAATAATCCCCAATACGGTTTGCATGCGGGCCCCTACCCCAAACGGCAAGGCGCGCAACGGTACGCCTTATGGCGCGTACGCGCCCGCCTCTATGCCGGCGCCACCGCTGCGTTAATGCTGATCTGACCAGATCTTGCGCTGGGTGAAATACAGCAACCCGGCGAGGATCACCAAAAACGTCATCACCGAAAAGCCGGTGCGCTTGCGCGCTTCGAGCTTCGGCTCGGCCGCCCAATGCAGGAAGGTCACCACATCCTTGGCCATTTGGTCGACGCTGGCTTGCGTGCCGTCGGCGTATTCGACGGAATCCGCATATAGCGGCTGCGCCATGGCGATCTGCTTACCGGAGAAATACGGGTTGTAGTTCATGCCGGGCTGCATGGTCAGGTCCGCCGGGGCATCCTCGTACCCGACTAACAGCGAATACAGATAGTCCGCGCCGCCATCCCGCGCTTTGGTCATCAGCGAGAGGTCCGGCGGGTAAGCGCCATTATTGGCCAAGCGGGCGATCTGTTCGTTCTCGAACGGCTCTATAAACGCATCCTTAGGCAAAGCCGGGCGCTCGAACATGTCACCGTCTTCATTGGGCCCATCGGTCACTTGGTATTGCGCCGCAATGGCCTTGACCTCGGCGGCGGAAAAGCCCGGCCCGCCGTCATCGCCCAGATTGCGGTATTTGACGTATTTGAGCCCGTGGCACGCTGCGCATACCTGCGTGTACACCTGAAACCCGCGCTGCAGCGCCGCCCGGTCAAAGGTGCCAAACGGCCCTTCCCAACCCCAGGCGACGTCGCGCGGCTCTTTATAGGCGCCCGCCGCATGAGCGGCGGTGGTGCCGGCACCGATCAGCGCCGCGGCGATGACGACGGCGCCGGCGATCTTGCCAGCCATCTGGCCAGCCGTCTTAGATGAGGAGTGGCGCATCTGCGTTTCTTTCGTCATTTAGGCGTTGCGGTCGGGCGCCGCGGTGGCCCCCGCCGGCGCACCGGCGCCGCTTGCAGGCCCGGCATCCGCCGCGGGCGCGCCGGATAACACCGCATCAGAAATGCTAACCGGCACCGCGGATGGGGTTTCAACCAACCCCAGCACCGGCAGAATAATCAGGAAATGGGCAAAGTAATACGCCGTCAAAATCTGCGCCGCCACCACATAGCCGCCTTCGGCCGGCTGCGCGCCGAGCCAGCCCAAAATCAGGCAGACCACCACGAAGATCCAGAAGAACTGCTTGTAAAGCGGCCGATAGCGCGCCGACTTGACCTTAGAAGTATCGAGCCACGGTAAGAAAAACAGGATGGCGATGGACCCGAACATGGCAATGACGCCGCCCAGCTTGGCCGATATCGGACCGATATCGAAGGTGATGGCGCGCAAAATGGCGTAGAACGGCAACAGATACCATTCCGGCACGATATGCTCCGGGGTCACCAACGGGTTGGCTTCCACGTAGTTCACCGCGTGGCCCAGCACGTTGGGATCGAAAAACACAAAATACGCAAACAAGATGGCGAACACCGTCAGCGCGAAGGCATCCTTCATGGTGTAGTAGGGATGAAACGGCACCGTATCCTGCTTGTCCTGCACTTCCACGCCGGTGGGGTTGTTATTGCCGGGCACGTGAAGCGCCCAGATATGCAGCAGCACCACGCCGGCGATCATGAACGGGAACAGGTAATGCAAAGAGTAGAAGCGGTTGAGCGTCGCATTATCGATGGCAAAGCCGCCGACGATCCACGTTTGCAGAGCCTCGCCGATCAGCGGTATGGCGCCGAACAGGCTGGTGATCACGTTCGCACCCCACAGGCTCATCTGCCCCCACGGCAGCAAATAGCCCAGGAAGGCGGTTGCCATCATCAGCAAATAGATGACGACGCCCAATATCCACAACACTTCGCGCGGCGCCTTGTAGGAGCCGTAATAGAGCCCGCGGAAGATGTGCAAATAGACCGCCAAGAAGAACATCGAGGCGCCATTGGCGTGCACGTAGCGCAACAGCCAGCCGTAATTAACGTCGCGCATGATCTTTTCGACGCTGGCGAAGGCCAGATCCACATTGGCCACGTAATGCATCGCCAGAATGACGCCGGTGATGATTTGCACCGCCAGGCAGAACGTCAAAATGCCGCCGAACGTGTACCAGTAATTGAGGTTCTTCGGGGTGGGGAAATCCACCACTGAATCATGCGCAAGCCGCATGATCGGCAGGCGCGCGTCCATCCAGCGGGCAAAACCGTTAGACGGCTGATATGTCGATTCGTGAGCCATATATGCCTCGTTTACCCTCAAGCGCGGTCAGATCAGCCGATGCGGATGCGTGTATCGGATACGAATTCAAGCGGCGGTACCGGCAGGTTCTCCGGCGCCGGGCCGCGCCGGATGCGGCCGGCAATATCATAATGCGAGCCGTGGCACGGGCAGAACCAGCCGCCAAAATCGCCCTGATTAGACAAGGGCACGCAGCCGAGATGCGTACACACGCCGACCAGCACCAGCCATTCTTCGTTGGCGGAGGCGGCGCGGTTAACGTCTTCGGCGTCCGTATCGGCGGCCAGATTGGCGTTGCGCGCCAACGGGTCGGGCAATTCAGCCAAGCTTACCGCGCGCGCGTCTTCGATCTCCGCTGTCGTCCGGCGGCGGACAAACACCGGCTTACCGCGCCACATCACCGTGACGCCTTGCCCCACCGCCACATTGCCCACGTCGATCTCGATCGAGGCCAAGGCCCGCGTGGACGCGTCCGGGTTCATCTGCGCTATCAGCGGCCACACCGCGAAAGCCCCGCCGACCGCCGCAAACGCACCGGTGGCTACGTATAAAAAGTCACGCCGTGTCGGTTCGCCGCCGTCAGCGCTCTGTTCGGCAATCGCATCTGTCAATCGGTGGGCCCTCCGGACGTCAATCACAGCCAGGACCGCCCCAACGGCCGGCCCGGCAGGCACACGATGGCAAGCCAAAGCGTACCGGCAAATAGCGTGGTGCTGCGTCTCGTCAAACAGCATCAAAAGCACACACAGCACCTAGGGGTGTTTTTGCCATTGCCGACGCCAAATTGTCCACCCCCACCCCCGGATGTGGCACGATGACGCAAGCGGTCGCACATACCTGCCTGATATGACACCTGCCCGCCATACCGATTGCCGGCCACCGCACCGGCACCGCGGCCACCCCCTTACGAGCCCTGCCATGCGCCTGGCGCTATACGAGCCTGACATTCCGCAGAACGCCGGCACCATGATGCGCATGGCGGCGTGTTTCGGTGTCGGCGTCGACCTCATCGAGCCGTGCGGCTTTGCCGTGTCGGACCGCCGGATGCGCCGCGCCGGCATGGATTATCTCGACCACCTCGACCTTACGGTGCACGACTCCTACACAGCGTTTTGCCGCAGCCGCCGCCCGGGCCGGGTGATTTTGCTCACCACCCAAGCGCCCTTGACCTACGACCAGGTAGCCTATCGGGCCAGCGATACGCTGATGGTCGGCCGCGAAAGCGCCGGCGTGCCGGATGCCGTCCACCGCGCCGCGGATATCCGCGTGCGCATTGCCATGCGCCGCGCCCCCTCTTTGCGCTCGCTCAATGTGGCCACCGCCGCCGCCGTGGTACTGGGCGAGGCGTTACGCCAAACGGGCGGCTATGCGGCCTTAGCGCCCGACGACGCCATGCCCGCGATATCCGGAGAGACCTGATGACGACTACCGCCCCCGTGCCCGATACCGCCAACCCCGCCAACCCGGCTGCCCCTTACGTGAGCGAGGCCCGCAAGGCGCGCGCTGCCGCTTGGTTTCGGCAATTGCGCGATGAGATTTGCGCCCGCTTCGAAGCGCTGGAAGATGCTGTGACCGGCCCCCACGCCGAGCAGCCCACCGGCCGGTTTGAGCGCACGCCTTGGCAGCGCGGCGAAGGGGGCGAGGATTTGGGCGGCGGCGAAATGTCGATCATGAAAGGCCGCCTATTTGAGAAAGTCGGCGTCCACATCTCCACCGTCTATGGCGAATTCTCCGAAGAGTTCCGCGCGCAAATCCCCGGCGCGGCCGAAGACCCGCGGTTTTGGGCCAGCGGCATTTCGCTGATTGCCCATATGTGGAACCCGCACGTGCCCGCCGTGCACATGAACACGCGCCACGTGGTCACCACGCAAGGCTGGTTCGGTGGCGGCGCCGATCTAACGCCGGTGCTCAACCGCTACCGCAAACAAGACTGCGCCGACACCATCGCGTTTCACTCTGCCATAAAAGCGGCGTGCGACCCGCACGGCGCCGATTATTACGCCCGCTTCAAGAAATGGTGCGACGAATATTTCTATCTGCCGCACCGCGACGAGCCGCGCGGCATCGGCGGCATCTTCTACGACCGCCACAATACCGGCGACTGGGAAGCTGATTTTGCCTTCACGCAAGACGTCGGCCGTGCGTTCCGCGACGTTTACCCGGATATCGTCCGTAAACGGATGAATGACCCGTGGACGCCGGAAGAGCGCGAAGAGCAACTTATCCGCCGCGGCCGCTACGTGGAGTTCAATTTGCTGTACGACCGCGGCACCACTTTCGGCCTGAAAACCGGTGGCAACGTGGCATCGATCCTATCGTCGATGCCGCCGCAGGTGAAATGGCCCTAAGGCGGGTCAATACACCGTCGCCTGGACGATGGCCTTGAGCCGTTCGATGATTGAGAATTCGTCTTCGGTGAAATCTGCGTCGATCCACCATTCTTCCACCTCGCGCCGCACCCGGCCGATGTCCGGGCCTTCGGGCACGCCGGCGGCTTTGATCATCGAGCCGGTCAGCGGCAATTGCGGCCGCTCCCAGCTATCGGCCATCGCCAGCAGCGCGCGCCATTGAAACGCGTTGGTGGATTTGCCGTCCTCCGCCCAGCCCAGCATCACCCGGTCCTTGAACAATTGCAGGCCAAGGATATAGAGCGCGCGACGCACTTCGCGCATGGACAGGTAGCAGACGATCTTGGTGGTATCTTCGTGCATGGCGGTAAGGCGCGCGGCGTCGGCGTTGGACAGCTTCAAGTGCGCCGCGGTGTGCCGGGCGGCGGCGCCATCGTCTAACAGCGCGCCCAGCCGCAACAGCGCATCGCTGGTAAATAGCTGATTGACCTCGATGTCGAGCAGCCGCTCAAACCTATCAAGGCGCGCGGCGTGCGGCACCACGGCGGCCAGAATGCCAGCGGCGGCCATCGCCCGCAGCACCGGCGCGGCGCCATCGGCGGCCAGCAGCTTCAACAGTTCCGCCTGCACCCGCTCCGCCGACAGCCGCGCAAGCCCGTGCTGGTTGGCGGCGCACGCCTGCAGCCCGTCCGCATCCAATTCCCCCGCCCCGTAGGCGGCATGAAACCGGAAAAACCGCAAAATGCGCAAATAATCTTCTTGAATGCGCGTGGCCGCATCGCCGATGAACCGCACCCGCCGCGCCTGAAGATCGTCAAAACCGCCGAGCGGGTCGTACACCGTGCCGTCGTGGTCGGCGTAAAGCGCGTTGATGGTGAAATCGCGGCGTTCGGCATCGCCTTGCCAATCGCCGGTAAAGGCAACATCCGCGTGGCGGCCGTCGGTGGCCACGTCAACGCGCAACGTGGTCACTTCAAACGCGCGGGTTGCGCCAACGGCCAGCACCGTGCCGTGCGCCACCCCCACGGGCACGACCTTGAGCCCTGCGTCTTCAAGCTTGCGCGTCGAGGTTGCCGGGTCGTCCACGGTGGCGATATCCACGTCGGCGACGTCGAGATTGCACAGCGCATCGCGCACGCAGCCGCCGACAAAGCGCGCGCGGACCTCGCCCGGCCCGGCGCCGGTGTTGAGCGCCGCCATCACGCGCTGTGTCTCGTCGTCGCGCAGCCAAATCTGGTTTTGCAGGGAAGGCAGTGCCGCCGCCATGGTGAAATCGCTCCCGCCTGTGGGTGATGTTTGTTATGTAGGTGTTGCGTGTTTCTACACTTATTCGATGTGTCACTTATTCGATGTGTCCGGGCACGATACGCCCATCTTCATAGCGCGGCGGCACATAGGTGCCGTCGCCAGCCGGGTCGCCGGAAAACGCCGCCAGATAAAGCAGCCCCGCCGCCACCATCACGGTGCCGGCCACGACCAGCCCGGTAAACGGCGTGTCATCGAACACGCCGCCGGTTGCCGCCTTGCGGCGGCGCACCGTCAGCACGTAAAGCGCCCACACCACGAACGGCGTTGCGAACAAGGCCAGTTGGATGAGCACGATCCGCAGCATCAGATCGTACCCGCCCAGGCACCGCGCGGCGGTGCCGGCATTGCAGCGCCCGGCGCGGCGAAACTGCGTTCATACAAATTAACGATCATACCGGCTGTCGCTCCCCAAATATAATGCCCCTGATAGGGCATGGCGTAGAACGTGCGCTGCTTGCCCTGCCACACGGCGGAATGCCGCTCGTGATTATCCGGGTTCATCAAAAACGCCAAGGGCACCTCAAACGCCTCATCGACCTCCGCCGGGTTGAGCGTCAGCGTGAACCCGAGGTGCACAAACCCGACCACCGGCACAACCCGAAACCGGGTGCCCGTTTCATACGGGTCCAAAAAGCCTGCCACCTCGACGAAATGGCGCTCAAGGCCGATTTCCTCATGCGCCTCGCGCAGGGCCGCGTCGGCGGCGTCTTTATCCTCCGGGTCGATGCGGCCGCCGGGAAACGCCACCTGCCCGGCATGGCTCGACAGATCGCCGGAGCGTTCGGTCAGCAGCACGTGTAAGCCGCCGGCGCGCTCAACCAACGGCACCAGCACCGCCGCCTCGCTGACAGCATGGCTTGCCGCTACCTCGCGCGGGCCGTTGAGGCGGAAATCCCCCGTCAACCGCTCGTCCGGATGGCCGCGCTGAGGGGCGGTGGCGCGAAGCCCGGAAATCAACCGGGCGCGACTATCGGCCTGTGGCATCTTGCGGTCCCCCTAGCCGGCCAATTCCGCTGCGCGTTGCAATGTGAAGAACACCCCGTCGCTCCAAACGCCGAACCATTCGTCTCCCTCCACACGGTGGGTGACGCCCAAATCAGCCAGCTGATAATAGACCGCCCGGTTGATCCGCGCCTCAAGCGCGCGCCGGCCGGTGCCGCGGATATGGATATAAGGCGAGGGCTGTTGCGTGTCGCCGTCGATGTCAAACCGCAAGGGGTGCGCCGGGCCGGCCACCGCCACATCGCCCACGGACGTGGTGAAGGCTAGGGTCTGGCCGACGCCATCACCGGCCACGTCCAGGGCAACGGCCACGAAGGGGGCATCCTCAACGTCGATTTGCGCCTGTTCGACCGGCGTTATCAGATGATACGACCCGTCATCATCACGCCGCAAAATGGAGGCAAACAGCTTGACGAGCTTGGCGCGTGTTATCTTCGAGCCCTGGTAATACCAGCTGCCATCAGCGGCGATCCGCATATCGATGCGGTGCTTGCGGGTTGGATGCCATTGCTCGACCGGCGGCAAACCGGCGCGGGCGGCCAACTCTGCCTGTTTTAGGCCTTTCACGGCCTTGTCACTCGCGTTTGTATACTCAGCCTCGGTCATAGCGCCCGCTTTTGAGGTAAGATCATAGTGTGGCATACGCGTATGCCACACCCAGCCCGTGGCCGCTCGCATGCAGCGGCAACCAACCTATATGTAGGACCATGACCGCACTGAGTGAAGCAAATGACGATGTCGTCCGCCAGGTGGACCGCACGGGCGAGCAAATTTCCCGCGCCGCGGCAGCCATAGGCCGCCTGGTTTTTGGCCAGGACCGGGTGATTGAACGGGTTTTGATAACCCTTCTATCCGGCGGGCACGGGCTGCTCGTCGGTGTGCCCGGCTTGGCCAAAACCCGGCTGGTGCATACCACCGGCATCGTGCTTGGGCTGTTTGACCGCCGCATCCAATTCACCCCGGACCTGATGCCCGGCGATATTGTCGGCTCCGAGGTGCTGGAGGAAGGCGATGCGGGCCGGCGGGCATTCCGGTTTATTCAAGGGCCGGTGTTCTGCCAATTGCTGATGGCCGACGAAATTAACCGCGCCAGCCCGCGCACCCAATCGGCGCTGCTGCAAGCCATGCAGGAGCGCCACGTGACTGTCGCCGGCCACCGCCACGAATTGCCGCGCCCGTTCCATGTGCTGGCCACGCAAAACCCCATCGAGCAGGAAGGCACGTATCCGTTGCCGGAAGCCCAGCTCGACCGCTTCTTGATGCAGATCGACGTGGAATATCCCGACCTCGACGCCGAACGCCGGATGCTGCTGGAGACAACCGGCGACGCCGAAGCCACCGCCTCGGCGGTTATGGATGCCGGCGATGTGGAAGCGGCCCAGCGCTTGGTGCGCCGGATGCCGGTAGGCGAAAGCGTTGTCGACGCGATTTTGCAGCTGGTGCGCAGCGCCCGGCCGGAGGAAACCTCGCACGACGAAGTGCGCGAATCGGTAGCCTGGGGCCCGGGTCCGCGCGCCAGCCAAGCGTTGACGCTGGCGGTGCGGGCCAAAGCGCTGATGGATGGCCGCTACGCCCCCAGCGTTGACGACGTGGTGGAACTCGCCGACCCGATCTTGCGCCACCGCATGGCGTTGTCGTTCGCCGCGCGCGCGGAAGGCACAACGGTCTCAGGCGTTATCGACCGGCTGTGCCGGCCTTTGCGCTAAATGGCCGGTAGTCGCGTCGGCGCTGAGCCGCCCGCCCTTGCCGGGCGCGAGGGCGTGCGTTTTGGCCGCACCTGGCAGCGCCGGCAAGCCGAAGAGCTGGCCGATGCCTTGCCGCCGTTGCTGGTCGAAGCGCAGCGCATCGCCTCAACCATTGCCCCCGGCGTGCACGGGCGCCGGCGCACCGGCCCCGGCGAAACCTTTTGGCAATTCCGCCGCTACCAACACGGCGATAGCGCGCATCTGGTCGATTGGCGCCAATCGGCGCGCACCGACAAGCTCTATGTGCGCGAACACGAATGGGAGGCGGCGGAAACCGTATGGCTGTGGCGCGATGCCTCCGCCTCCATGCACTATACGTCCAGCCCGCGCACGCCGGCCAAAGCGGACCGGGCCACCGTCATTGCGCTTGCCATCGCCACGCTGTTGGTGCGCGCCGGCGAACGCATCGCAGCGCTGGACCATGACCTGCCGCCGGCATCGGGCCGCACGGCGCTGCGGCGGCTTGCGCATCTATACGAGACGGCGCCGGCAGATGCCGCCAGCGCTATTCCCACGCCGCACCTGCCGCGGTTCGCGCGCGCCGTGGTGATCAGCGATTTTCTCGCCGACCCGGAGGACATCGCCGCGCGCATTCAAAGCCATGCCTCCAACGGCGTGCAGGGCCATTTGCTGCACGTCCTCGACGCCGCCGAGGAAGACTTGCCGTTTCACGGCCGCACCGAATTTGCCGGCATCGAAGAGCCGCAAAAGCTGGTATTCGGCCGCGCTGAAAGCGTGCGCGAGGCCTACCGCGCCAAATTGGCTCACCACCGCATGAGCGTGCGCGCGGCGGCGCGCCGCTTTGGCTGGACCTTCACCAGCCACCGCACCGACAGGCCGCCGCAAACGGCAGTGCTGGCGCTGTACGCAGCGCTATCCGGCGCGCCGCTGCCACGGGCCGGGTGACGCCATGCTGACCCTTGGCCCGCTTGGGTTTGCCGCCCCCCTGGCGTTGTTTGGCCTAGCCACGCTGCCGATTATTTGGTGGCTGCTGCGCGTCACGCCGCCAGCGCCGCAGCGGGTGCGCTTTCCGGCCATCAGGCTGCTGATGGGGCTCACCCATGAAGACGAAACACCGGCGCAAACCCCGTGGTGGCTGATGGCCATTCGGCTTACTGCCGCCACCTTGCTGGTGCTCGCCTTCGCCGAACCGGTGGCCAACCCGGGCACGCAGTCCCAAGGCACCGGGCCAATGCTGCTGGTGGTCGACGACGGGTGGGCGGCCGCCCCCGGTTGGGCCAAGCGGCAAGCCACCCTCGATGCCCTTCTCGCCGGGGCGCACAGGGCGCAGCGCAACGTGGTGCTGTTGCCGACCGCCCCGCGGGCGCGGCCGCTAGCGCTTAACGTGCGCTCGGCCGAAGACGTTGCCGCGCTGACCGGTGCCTGGACCGCAAGCCCGCTTAGCCCCGATTACGCCGACGCCGCCCGCCGCCTGACAGCCGCAGCGCTGCCCGAGCGCGGAGCGTGGGAGGTTGTGTGGCTGACGGACGGTCTCGCGGGCGCAGGCGATAGCGCCTTTGCCGCCGAACTTAACCGCCACGGTGCGGTTACCGTGATCCGCCCAGCCCCGGGGCAGACCGCCCTGGCCCTCCGCCCGCCCTCGCAACTTGGCCAAAGACTTGAGGTGACGGTGCTGCGGGTGGCCGAGGGCGACGCGCGCAGCGGCCGCATCTCCGCCATCGGCAGCAATGACCGCATTGTCGCAGACGCCGCCTTCGCGTTCGCCCCCGGCGCGGCGGAAACCCAAGTTACGCTCGATATGCCGCTGGAGCTGCGCAATAGCGTGACCCGGCTTGCCGTTACCGGCGACATGTCTGCCGGCGCGGTGGCCTTGCTCGACGACCGCTGGCAACGGCGGACGGTGGGCTTAGTGTCCGGCGGCGGCGGCGAAGAGGCCCAGCCGCTGCTATCGGATATGTATTACCTGCGCCGGGCCACGGGGCCCTTCGCCGAATTGCGCGAGGCGCGCACCGGCGGTGCGGCATCGCAGATCGAAGACCTGCTGTCGCGGCCGCTGTCGATGCTGGTAACGGCGGATGTGGGCCAGCTTGTCGGTGACGATGCCGAGCGGGTGCGCGCGTGGGTGGAGGCGGGCGGTACGCTGGTGCGGTTCGCCGGACCGCGGCTGGCCGCCAACACCGATGACCTAATGCCGGTGACTTTGCGCGGCGGCGGCCGGGCGCTCGGCGGCGCGCTGACGTGGGAAGCGCCGCAAGGGCTTGCTGCGTTTGAGGACACAAGCCCGTTTGCCGGCTTGACCATCCCCGATGACGTGGCCGTCCACCGGCAAGTGCTGGCGGAGCCGACCAGCACCCTTTCCGGCAATACCTGGGCGCGCTTGGCCGACGGCACGCCGCTGGTTACCGCCGCCCAGCGCGGCGATGGCTGGGTGGTGCTGTTCCACGTTTCGGCCAATACGGATTGGTCCAATCTGCCCATTTCCGGCCTTTACGTAGAGATGCTGCGCCGCTTGCTCGACTTAAGCCGCGCCATCGGCGCCGAGGAGGGCGACGGCACAGCGCGTCTATTGCCGCCGTGGCAAGCGCTGGACGGCGCCGGCCGCCTGGTGGCACCGCCGCCGCTGGCGGAGCCCGTCGCGCCTGCCGCGGTTGATGATATGCGCCCGTCGCCGGTACACCCGCCGGGGCTTTATGGCGCGCAAGACGGGTTTCGCGCGCTTAACACCATTGCACGCGATACCCAGCTTGCGCCGTTGGATACAGCCTTCGCCGCGCGCACCGCGGCCTATGTGGGCGCCGCTGAGACCGCGCTCAAGCCGTGGCTCTTGCTGCTAGCCTTAGCGCTGCTGCTGATCGACGGCGTGATCGTGCTGGCGGTATCGGGGCGGTTGCGGTTGCGCTCCGGCATCACTGCCGCGGCGGTTATCGCCGGCGCCGGTTTGGCAGCGCCGGGCATTGATACCGCGCACGCCCAAGAACAAGACAGGCCCGGTGATGAGATCGCACTTCTGGCGACGATGGACACGCGCCTGGCCTATGTGGTGACCGGCACGGCGGAGGTCGACGACATGAGCCGCGCCGGCTTGGCCGGGTTGAGCCAAGTGCTGCGCAGCCGCACCGCCGTTGAGCCGGCAGAGCCGTTGGGGGTTGATGTGGAGCGGGATGAATTGGCGTTTTTCCCGTTGATCTATTGGCCGGTCTTGCCCGGGCAACAAGCCTTGTCGCCCGATGCCCTGGCCCGCGTTGACACCTATATGAAGCGCGGCGGCACCATCTTGTTTGACACCCAAGACCACCAGCGCGTTGAGGCGCTTGGCACCTCGCCCGGCAATGACGCATTGCGGGCGCTGCTCGGCGAACTGGACGTGCCGCCGCTTGAGCCGGTCGGCGAGGGGCACGTGCTCACCCGGGCTTTTTATCTAATGCGCACGTTCCCAGGCCGCTGGGCCGGCGGCGATGTGTGGGTCGAAGCGCGCGGCGACAGCAGCCAAGACCCGAGGGGCCAAGACCCCACCGGCCAAGATACCACCGGCCAAACCCCCGACCGCCTCAACCAAGACGGCGTGACGCCTATTCTTATCGGCTCCAACGACTACGCCGCCGCCTGGGCCATCGACGCGCGCGGCCTGCCGATGGCGCAGCCGGTGCCCGGCGGTGAACGGCAGCGCGAAATGGCCCGGCGCTTTGGCGTCAACCTGGTGATGTATGCGCTGACCGGCAACTACAAAGCAGACCAGGTGCACGTGCCGGCGCTGCTGGAAAGGTTAGGGCAATAATGCCCACAAGCGGCTGGCAGATTACGGTTGCACCGCTGGTGAGCGAGGGACTGCTGGCGCTAAGCATCGCCTTGGTGCTGGTGCTGGCCGGGTTCAGCCTATGGCGGCGCGGCGCCGGCGCGGGGTGGCGTATCGCCGCCTACGCAGCCCTTATCGTGGCGCTGCTCAACCCCATCGCCCTGCGCGAAGAGCGCGAACCGGTCAAGGACGTTGCGGTGCTGGCTATCGACCGCTCGCAATCCAACGCGCTCAATAGCCGTGCGGCGCTCACCGGCCGCTTAGCGGCTGATCTGCGCGCCAAGATCAGTGCCGAACCCGGCTTGGAGCTGCGCGTTGTCGATATCACCGACGCGCTTGGTGTGGAGCCTGCGGCCCATGCCGGCGGCACGCAGCTTTTTTCCGCCATTGAGGCGGCGCTGGCCGATGTGCCGCATGAGCGCTTAGCCGGGGTTGTCGCGGTCACCGACGGGCAAATTCACGATACCGCATCGCGCGCCTTTGCCGATGCCGGGGCACCGTTTCACGCGCTGCTGACAGGCAGCGACAACGAAGCGGACCGCATCCTTAGAATCGAAGAGGCGCCGCGCTTTGCGATTGTCGGCGAGGAGATCTCCATCACCATTCGGGTGGACGATAAAGGCGCGACCGGTGAGAGCGCGGGGGTTGAAAGCACGGGGGGTGCAGGCGGGCAAGCCGAACCGGCGCGCGCCGATCTCACGTTGCGCGTCGACGGCGAACCGCTGCCGCCGATGACCATTGCCACCGGCAGCCCGCAGACCATCACCTTGGCGCTTGAGCACGGCGGTGAAAACGTCATTGAGATCGAGGCCGAGCCGGGCCCGCGCGAGCTTACCTTGGCCAACAACCGCGCGGTGGTGGTGGCAAACGGCATCCGCGACCGCTTACGGGTGCTGCTGGTATCGGGCGAGCCGCACGCCGGCGAACGCACCTGGCGCAATTTGCTCAAGGCCGACCCCGCCGTCGATCTGGTGCATTTCACCATTCTTAGGCCGCCGGAAAAGCAAGACGGCACGCCGATCAACGAATTGTCGCTGATCGCCTTTCCCACGCGCGAGCTGTTCGCCGAAAAGCTTGCGGAGTTCGATCTCATCATTTTTGACCGCTACCGCCGGCGCGGGGTGTTGCCCGTCGCCTATTTGCAGAACGTCGCCGATTACGTGGATGCGGGCGGCGCGCTGCTGATGGCGGCGGGGCCGGATTTTGCCTCGCCGTTTTCGATTTTCCGCACCCCGCTTGCCGGCATTCTGCCCGCCGCGCCCACCGGCGATGTGTTGGCGGGCGGCTATCATCCGACCGTCACCGATCTCGGCCAACGGCATCCGGTTACATCCGGCCTGCCCGGCGCCGATAAATCGCCGCCCGATTGGGGCCGCTGGTTTCGGCTGATCGACACCGAACAATCCACCGGCGATGCGCTGATGCACGGCCCGGACGAACGCCCGTTGATGGTGCTCGATAGGGTCGGCAAAGGCCGCGTGGCGCTGCTGTTGTCAGACCACGCCTGGCTGTGGACGCGCGGCTATGAAGGCGGCGGCCCGCAGGCGGAAATGCTACGGCGGCTAGCCCATTGGCTGATGAAAGAGCCGGACCTCGAAGAAGAGCGGCTGCGCGCCCAGGCGGCCGGCGGCACCCTCACCGTCACCCGCCAGACCATGGCTGAAAACGCCGACCCGGTGGCGGTCACCCGGCCCGATGGCAGCATCGAGCGCTTACAATTGGCCGCGGACGGGCCCGGACGCTTTATTGCCCGCATGGATATTGCGCAGATGGGGCTCTACCGCTTAGACGACGGCACACAAACCGCCATAACCGCGGCGGGGCCCGTCAACCCCAAGGAATTTGCCGATGTGCGCGTCACCGATGCCCATGTCCACGCCTTAGCGCGCGAGACGGGCGGCAGCGCACGCTATATGGACGCTGCCGCCAGCCCGGACATCCGCCGTATCCGGCCGGGGCGGACGGCTGCAGGACCGGGCTGGATCGGGCTCAACGCCAATGGCGAATATGCCGTGCGCGCGGTCAGCGAGCATCAGCTTATCCGGCCGGAACTAGCCTTGCTGTTAGCGCTGGGCGCGTTCATGCTGGCGTGGCGGCAAGAGGGCCGCTAGGGCGCTATCCGCCCCGCCTCATCATCTGGTGACGCCTGATAGCGCTTGATGGCACCGGATACCCCGTCCGCTGCCCCCGTCACCAGTGCGCGCCACAGCAGGCGCTGCGGGTCACACGGCTGCGGCATCCACGCACGGCCGGTGGGGATCGGGCTAAAGCCCACCCGCTCGTAATAGGGCAAGTCGCCCACCAGCACCACCAAGCGGTGGCCCAGATCGGCCGCCTTGCGTAGGCTCGTCCGCATCAACGCCAGCCCGACGCCTTGGCCCTGCAAATGCGCCGGCACCGCCAGCGGCCCTAACAGCAAGGCGCGCGTCATGCGCCCCGCGCCGTTAGGGCCAATCTCGATCGGCCAATAGCGGATGCTGCCAGCCAGGTGCGTCGGCCCCCGCACCGCGTGTTCGGCCACAAACGCCAAGGCGCCGATCGCCTCCACGCCTTCGCGCAGCCGGTAAGAGGCCTTAGCGAAGCGCCCAGGCCCCAGCACGCTGTCGAGAAGTTTTTCAACCGCTACCGCGTGGCCGGCGGTTTGCGGCCGCACCACAAAACGGGCATCTGATTTAGAAGACGACATGAAGACACGATCCCTAAGCAACAAGCGATGAAGAGGCCGTGCCCAGCTGGCGCGGGGCCCTCATCGCTCTTGCCGGTGTTAGGTGCCAATCTTAGGCAGCGGTGAGGGGCGCGCGGCGGCGGGCACGCTGGTAAAAGCGCGGTATCGGCCGTCGTCGCTGTTTGCACACCGTCATAGTCTGCCAGAGCCCCTTTAGGCTGTACGCCGCGCGGAGGGAGCGGGGTGCGCGGCGTCTTTGTGTCTCCACGAGACGCGGGCGCCATATCATGGGCGGCCTGCCGCCGTAAAGCCCTAGCGCTTTTGCCCTTGGACGGTATGGCGCCCAGCGGGTAGGGTCGCGCGCACACGGTAAACGCAAGCCCGGCACGGGAGGGGTTCGGCAGATGGGTGTTCTTGACGGCAAAGTGGTTTTGGTAACCGGCGCGGCGCGCGGCATCGGCAAAGAATGCGCCGTGCTAGCAGCGCGCGCAGGCGCGCGGGTAGTGGTCAACGATCTCGGCGGCGGCGTGCAAGGCGGCGATGCGGGCGATGCCAGCCCGGCGCAAGAGGTGGCCGATGAAATCACTGCGGCGGGGGGTGAGGCGGTGGCCAATTCCGACAGCGTCAGCGACCGCAACGGCGCCAAGCACATGATCGAACAGGCCCTTGATACATTCGGCGGCCTTAACGCGGTGATCAATCCGGCCGGCATTTTGCGCGACAAGATGTTTCACAAGATGGACGATGAGGACTGGGACGCGGTCATCAACGTGCATCTAAACGGCGCGTACAATGTCGCCCGCGCCTCGATTACCCATTTCCGCACGCAAGAAGACGGCGCCTACGTGCTGTTCACCTCGACCAGCGGCATCATCGGCAATATCGGCCAGGCCAATTACGCCGCCGCCAAAATGGGCGTCGCCGGCCTATCGCGCATCATCGCCATGGAAGGAGCCATGAAGAATGTGCGCTCCAACATCATCGCCCCGTTCGCGTGGACGCGGATGATCGCCACCATTCCGGTAAAAGACGAGGCCAGCGCCCAGCGCGTGGAGCGCATGAAAAAAGCCATGCGCGCCGACCAGGTGGCGCAATTAGCCATCGCGCTGGCGGCGCCGTCGGACGTCTCCGGCCAAATATTCGTGGCGCGCGGCAACGAAGTGTTTTTGATGAGCCAGCCGCGGCCGCTGCGCGGCATGACCCGGCTTGAAGGCTGGTCGCCCGAAAGCCTGCTCGAGCATGGGTTTCCTGCGCTTAAGGCCGACATGCCGGATTTGGGCAACACCGGCAGCGTGTTTACCTGGGAGCCGGTCTAGGCGGCCGTTCAAGCCCGGGGCCAGCGCCGCTTATTCCGGCTTGGCGGCCTGGTTGCGTTTTAACACCGTCTGCCAAATCGTGGTCGGCCGCTCGGCATCATATCTGACGCGCTCGGGCAAGGCGGCGTGATAGGCCGCAAGCTCGGCATTTTCCGAGCTTGCCACGGTGCGGTCCACATTGGTGATCACGCACGGGTTGCGGCGGCCGCGCACCACTGCAAACGAGGTTCCGACCGCGCATTGCCGCCGCGC
>Ga0272441_10007027_pt1 | contig 18503 bp, 12 predicted proteins | sample SSMProp6N_FD_193582 | JGI IMG/M metagenome (GOLD analysis project Ga0272441, IMG submission 193582) | Marine sediment archaeal communities from Little Sippewissett salt marsh, Falmouth, MA, United States - SSM-Prop-6N | ecosystem: Environmental > Aquatic > Marine > Wetlands > Sediment ... | reverse complement strand
ACTCGTCTTCGCTCATGGGCTTGAGCAGCAAGGAGACCGCCGCAATCGTCGATGAAGTGGTCGAGTTCTCGGAACTCGAGGAATTCATCGACAGTCCGGTGGGTACCTACAGTTCGGGCATGAAGGCACGGCTCGGGTTCTCCGTATGTGTGCACCTCAAGCCGGACATTTTGCTGATTGACGAGATCCTTTCCGTGGGAGACCTGGCGTTTCAGAACAAGTGTTTTGTGAAGATGCACGAGATAAAGAAGGACGGCGCGACCATCGTGCTGGTGTCGCACAGCCACACGCATGTGGTGCAATTGTGCGAGCAGGCGATCTGGCTTGATAGGGGCAAGCCTGTAAAGTACGGCCCGGCCAAGGACACGGTCAAGGCGTATCTGGACTTCCTCGACGATCAGGCGAAGATCAAGCTCAAGGAAGTGAACCGGCTGAAGAAGGAAAGCGAGAAGAAGAGCGAGGAGAAGGGCAAGAAGCGGTTCCGGGAGAGCATCTATGGTCCGATCTACGATGAGTTCGACCGGATTGAGGATCTGAAGGTTCGCCTGCTGGTGGAGGAACGGGAGGTGGAATCGGTCTGTGTACATGATGCGTTGGTGGTCGAGTATAGCTTCAAGCTGAAGGAGAAGGTGACGGACCTGAACGTCACGCTGTGTTTCTTCAGGAAGGACGGCGTTAAGCTGAATGCGACGTCGACGCTGAATGGGGATCTACTCAAGAACGTCCAGAACGGGGAAGTGCATTGCCGTGTCCGGATACCCGATTTCAATCTGAATCCGGGCACGTATGTCCTGGTGATGCCAATTCATGAAGGGAAGAGCTACCTTTGGCGGGATGTGGTGCGGGAATTTGTGGTGACGCAGCCCAAACGCTTAACGTGGGAACTGGTCGACTTCCGCTATGAGTATGAGGTCGATTGCCCAGAGAGCAAGAACCATGCGTCGTTCTTATGATCGAGGAGACGGCGAGGGACGCCGGGGATGCCGGCCTCGGGGTGCCCGGCGGGGCCCCACGCTGCGGCGACGGGCCCGGGCAGAGGCCACGGAACGGCCGGACCTGTATGCCGTGGACGCTTCGGCGTATGGGGCGTTGCGCGAGGAACGCATGGTTCACTTCCTGGATGAGTTCTTCTGGAAGTGTTTTTTCATGCTCCATATGAACCGGGTGGGCGGGGACTATCTTGAATTCGGGTCCGGGAGTCACACGCGGTCGTTCCGGCTGGCCTACAAGTACTGGAAACTGGAATACAGAAGCCCTCGGCTTTTTGCGTTCGATTCGTTCGAGGGATTGCCTGAACCGACAGGAATTGACGCGCACGCGCAGTGGGCGAAAGGCGCGATGGCGGTTCCGCTCGATGAGTTTCACGCCCGCATGCGTCAAATCGGTGCCGCGCAAGACGAATACACCGTGGTGCCGGGGTTTTATGAGGATACGCTGGATAAGGCGTCGCCGTCGGATTACGGCATCCGGCAGGCGGCCATGGTGTTCGTGGATTGCGACCTGTACGCATCGAGTGTGTCGGTGCTCCGGTTTGTGAAGGACGTTGTTGCGGACGGGTGTGTGCTGGCGTTCGACGACTGGTACTGCTTCAACGGCGATCCGCTAAGAGGCGAACAGCGCGCGTTCAGGGAGTTCCTGGCCGCGGCGGCGGGCGACGTGGCGGTGTCGGAGTACCTCGATTTTGGTTGGCATGGCAAGTCGTTTATCGTGCATCGGACGCAGAACGCCCGGCGTTTCTCGATGAGGAAGAGGAGAGGCGGCGGCCCGCAACGGAGGCGATCAAGATAGCGAATGTTTTTCGCCCACCGTGCCGCGGGTAGAGGCAATGGTGCGTTCACCGGCGGGCAATGATGGAGCTAGCATGAAACAACCCATGGTATCGAAGTTTCGCAGCGGCGTGCGGTCGCGGTTGGGCAGGTCGGTGTCCTCGGGCGACTCCGCATACGCCATGTTCCGCAACCTCTTGTTTGACGAACGGGTGATCGCGCGGGTCCTTTCCGATGAGTCACTCATGGCCCAGTTGGTTACCCACAAGCATTTCGGCAAGTTCGACCGGTTTGTCATCATCCTTCAAGTCATCGTCGAGCAGGCCTTCGCCAATGCGCAAATGCATGAGCGTCTGGCCGAATTGACCCTGGCGAAGCCGGAGCTGCTGAAGCGAATCTTGTCCGAGCCGCAGGCAATCCGGCTGGTGGTCGCAGACGGTGCCTTGCGAAAGAAGCTGCTGGCGCAGGACCGATTGGCGGGGTTGATCGCGCAGGACAAGCCCCTACTGGGGCGTATCCTGTCGCGGCCCGAGACGCTCGAGACGATCCTGAGCGACTACAGCCTGCGGGAGGCGGTGCTGTTTGACGAGCACACGATCGAGCGCGTGACGAGCAACCAGCGTGTGCTGGACCGCATCCTGTCGCAGGATGCCACACTGTCCCGCATTCTTCAGGACAACCGCACGCTGCACCTGCTCGTCTCGTCCGAGGACCTCCTCGCGCCGATGCTGAACACGGACAGGGCCTTTGACCGCATCGTGTCCGATGACGGGTTGCTCGAGCGCGTGATGGCCAGCCCCCAAGCGCGCGCCCGGATCCTGTCGGACGCGGCCCTCCTACGGCCCTTGCTGTCCGCCGAACCCCTGGTGGACCTGATTGTCGAGACCCGGGACGTTCTGGACCGGGTGATTGCAGAGGAAAGCGCCTTCGGGGCTATGGTGGAGAACGACGAGCTTGTCCGGCGCATCGTCCGCAGCAATGCGGCCGCCGATCACATTCTCGATGACGCGATGCTGTTGCGCCAGGTGGTCTCGAGCGAGGCCGGCATGGCAACACTTTTCGGCGCCCCGGAGCGCTATGAACGCCTCGCGGAATCGGCGGCCGCTAAGGCCGACTTGCTTCGGATGATTCTGCGCCATCCTCAATCGCTGGACTTGGCACTGGATGAGGCAGACTTTGCTGGCAGGCTGCTGGGCGACCCGCGCCTGCCCGGGCTGGTCGTGCAAGACCGGCCCCTGCTCAAGGAGGTGCTTGCCCATCCGGATACGCTGGAGACGATTCTGGCCGACTATGCGTTGCGGGAAGCCGTGTTGTTTGATGATAGGGCGCTTGATCGCGTCGCAGGGAACGAACGTACCCTTGACCGGATTCTCTCGCAGGGCGCTGCCCTCGGGCGCCTTCTGAAAGACCAACGGACGCGCCAACGCCTTGAATCGGATACGGAACTACTGGCGCCAATTATCGCCACGGATGCGGCGCTTCGGGCCATCGTCGGGAACGGGGACCTGCTCGCGCGTTTGGTCGATGGGGACGAGGCACGCACCGCGATCCTGTCGAACGGCGAACTGGTCGCGGACCTCGTGGAGGCATCTCCCGTCGTGGAGGCAATCCTCAATAGTCGCACCGTTCTCTCGGGGATAGTCGGCAGCGATGCGGGGCGGGCCGCCATCCTGGGCGATGCCGCGATAGTCCAGCGCATCGTTTCCAGCAAGGTGGGCACGAGAGAGATCCTGGGCAACCGAGGCGGGCTCCTGGCGCGACTGGTATCGAGCGAGGCCGGCTTGGCCGCGATCCTGGACAATGGCGACGTGCTTCGCCAAGTGGTTTCGAGCGAGCCGGCGCTGGCCCAACTGATCGGGGACAAGGACCTGGTCGGGCGCGTCGTTTCGAGCCAAGCGGGCTTGGACGTGATCCTCGACGAAAGCGACCTCCTTGAGGGCATCCTTTCGAGCGGGCCGGGGCGGGCGCAGATTCTGAAAGACCCGGCGTTGCTGGGCGGTATCGTCGCAAGCGACCCGGGCATCGCCATGATCCTCGAGCACCCCGAACTCGTTGAGGGCATTGTCTCCAGCGAGCCAGGCCGCGCGCAGATTCTGGAAGACCGGGCGCTGCTGGCCGGTATCGTCGCAAGCGACCCGGGCATCGCCATGATCCTCGAGCACCCCGAACTCGTTGAGGGCATTGTCTCCAGCGAGCCGGGCCGCGCGCAGATTCTGGAAGACCGGGCGCTGCTGGCCGGTATCGTCGCAAGCGACCCGGGCATCGCCATGATCCTCGAGCACCCCGAACTCGTTGAGGGCATTGTCTCCAGCGAGCCGGGCCGCGCGCGGATTCTGGAAAACCGGGCGTTGCTGGGCCGCGTGGTCGCCAGCGATGCAGCGTTGGCCGCCCTGCTCGAAGATCCCGAGCTGATCGCACGTGTGGTGGCGAGTGACCGGGGGCTGGAACAGACCTTGGCCGACGTGCGTCTGGTTGCGCGCGTGGTTACGAGCGAGGCCGGGCTGACAGCGATCCTGGAGGACGCCGGGGTCATCCAGCGGATAGTGAGTAGCAAGCCCGGGGCACGCGAGATCCTGGGCAACAAGGGAGGGCTGTTGGGGCGGCTCGTGGGAAGCGAAGCGGGATTCGCATCCGTCGTCGAAGACCCCGAACTCCTTCATCGCCTGGTGGCCAGTGAGCGCGGGCGGGCCCAAACCCTGGCGGACCCCGAGCTGGTGGGCCGGGTGGTCGCGAGTGAGGCGGGAATAGCCCGCATCCTCGAAGACGCCGCTTTGCTGCGGCGCCTGGTGGCGAGCGAGGCCAGCCTGGCGAGCATTATCGAGGATACGGCGCTGGTCCGGCGGGTGGTGACCAGCGACCAAGGGGTGGCCCAGATCCTGGACGACCGGGGGCTTCTCAGGCGTTTGGTCGCGAGTGAGCCGGGCGAAGCCGAGGTCGCAGACGACAGGGGCTTGGTCGGGCGCCTGGTGGGCAGCGAGGCCGGTATGGCGCGGATCCTGGCCGATAAGGATCTGCTGGACCGGCTGATCGGGAGCGATGCGGTCCTTGCGCAGATCCTGCAAGACACGGCGCTGCTGCAACGGATCGTGAGCAGCAAGGCCGGGGTCAGGGAGATCCTGGGCAATAAGGGCGATCTGCTCGGCCGCCTCGTGTCGAGCGAGGCGGGGGTTACGCGGATCCTGGCGGATGGCGATCTGCTCAAGCGGCTGGTGACGAGCGGGCCCGCCCTGCGAAACGTGTTCTCCGACGATGCGGTGCTCGAGGATATGCTGAGGGACAAACGCATCGTCAAGCGCCTGCGGGCGAACCGGCCCTTACTTGAGGAGCTGTTGCGGGGAGACGAGGACCTGGCGGAAGAGTACGCCGTGGCCACGCAAGGACCTCGGGCCCTGGTCTCTCATGAGCGTTTCCTCGAGACGATGCTGGAGAGTTCCGAGGACGTGGCCCAGCGATTCCTCAAACGCCTTCTGGTGGACGTCCGTCTTATTGACAAGATCATCAGTGACGGCAACGTGCTGTCGAAGATTCTCTTGGACCTGAGGTCCATTGAGAGCGTCTTGAGTCATCCGCAGATTCTGCAAGCCATCAGCCGGGACGAGCGCTGTCTGCGCTCGGTGATCGGGGATCCGCAATCCTTGCGCAAGGTGCTGCTGGATTCGCGGTCGCTCGAGATGTTTGTTTCGGACTCGAAACTGCACGCCAATGTGGTGCAGCATCCCAGCACCGTGGCCAAGATCGTGGAGAACGATCGCTTGCTTGGCAAGGTGCTGCACGCGGATCGCGCCGTGGAAATGACGCTCAAGGACCAGCGCCTGCTGGAGCGCATCGTGCTTGACCCCCGCCTGGCAGAGGGAGACGGATTCCATGCGCGGCTCGAGGCCGTAATCGCGTTTCGTCAGGCCTGGCGGCGCCTCAAGGGGGTTGCGGATCTGAAACGGCCCGACTTGAGCAAACGCGTCCGGACGGCGGAGGCAGCGATCTACGGTACGGACGATCTCTCCCAGAAGCTGCTGGATATCATCTGCGACGACGACGAAGTGCACTTGGCGCACGGGGTGGTGAAGTTTCACGATCGGCGCGCGCTCTGGACGGTGATCAACGAAATCCTGCTCGACGAGGAGTATTTCTTCGAGGCCGAAACCGACAGCCCGCGCATTCTGGACTGCGGCGCCAATTTTGGGATGGCGACCTACTATTTCAAGGCGCTCTATCCCAAAGCGCAGGTCACAGCCTTTGAGCCCGTGCCGGAGTTGTGCGACCTGACAAAACAAAACGTCACGTTGAACCGTTTCTCCGATGTCGAGGTATTGCCTTTTGCCTTGTCGAACAGGGCGGGAAAACGCACGTTGTTCTTGCCGCTCAATGATTCCCTCGCAGGCTCCCTGACGCGGCGCAATAAGCGCACGGGCGTCCGGGGCCGCACCATGCAGGTGACCTGCGTACGGTTGAGTGAGTATCTCGAAGAGCCGGTGGACTATCTCAAGCTCGACATTGAAGGGCTTGAGGACGTCGTGCTCGCCGAGGCCGCGCCGTATTTGAAGAACGTGCGCCACATTTTTTGCGAGTACCATCACGGCTTGGGCCTGGCTTCGAACCGGCTCGAGAAGATCCTGAGCCTTCTGGACCGGGCGGGTTTCGACATGCACGTGAGCAAGTCGCACAACTTCCATATGCAGACGCGCCGCCGCGCCATGAGCCATGTGCAAGCCGAAGTTCCCTACAGCGCTGTGATATGGGCGAAGAACCGCCAAGGCCGGCCGGCGAAGCCCAGGCCTCATGTTCTCGAGAAAACCTTGGCCAAGGAAGAAGCTTCGGCGAAAGAAACACCCATTGCCAAAGCCGCGGCCGAGCCGACACCGACACCGCCGGCAGCAGGAGAGAAGCCGAAAAAGAAGGGGAAAAAGAAGGGAAAAGGGAAGAAGAAGAACAAAGGCAAGAAACGGCAGGACCAGGCTTTGTGACGCTCAGTTGCGGGACGCCGGAGTCAGGACTATAGCCGTCAGCCGCGTTGTTCCTCGAGTTCCCTGTCCACGGCCCGCGTGAACCAGCGGTTGAAGGCGAGCACGCATACCAGCAGGGAACCCCACACGTAAGGCCGGACCAAGAGCGTGAGACCGCTGGAAAAGATGCCCCCGCAGAAAAACCGACGGCCGCCGAAACCAAAGCTGAAAACGGTCCCCCAAAAGGAGAAGACAAGGACCGTAATGAGCATCTGGGCGGAGACTTTGACCTCGGCATAGGCCGGGTGTTTTCGCGCCAGGAACAGGGCCGCGGACGCGCCCGTGAGCAGGGTCAACACGCCGAAAACAACCAGATCGGCAAGAACCGGCCCGAGCCTGCCAAAACCGCCCGCGGCGGGTATTCCCGTCGCTCGGATTGGACTGCTGGCCAGTACGGCTACGGTGTAGACCCCAAACACGACTGCGGCCCAGAGGTTCAGGAGCCCAATGCGCTGCACGATGCGGGACTCGCCGGGCAGCAGGGCGGCGTGCTGGTCGCGAATGGTGCGGGCGGCGCGGAGCCGCTCGTTGGCGCCAAGCATCGAGATCTGGCGGGCGCCGAAGATAACGAGCGCGCTGCCTACGATCACGGAGGCGAAGCCCTCTTCGGCTCGGGCCCACGGAATCAGGTCCCAAAATCCAACGGCGATCATGAGGAGACCGTTGAGGAGATACATCGCGGGCCGCTCCAGCGCGATGGTCGCCAGGCCAGCGGCAACCAGGCCTATCCCCCACCCCACGAACAAGGTTGGCGCCAGCAGCAGATGGAGGACGCCGAACAGGGTGACGCCTATCCCGGAATGGCGCATCTCTTGGGCGAGGCGGGCGGGTGTTTGGCGGGGCAGCCAGGAGAGGAACTGGTCCACGTCGTGTTTGGTGCATCGGAAGCTGTACCGTTTGCGGCCTTGGACCACGGCGAATGCCACAGTCCTTCCTCGGACAATGTGGCGCCCGAACCGCATGTACCGGGCGGCCTCTTCCTGGTGCACCTTAAGCACCGACTGGCCTTTGGGGTCGAGGAGGGTGAGAATCTCGGGTTCAAGACGAACAGTCCACGGTTCGCCGCCGGCGGTGGCGATGGGCCGTAACTCGAGGATACGTGGCGCTTGTTCGGGTAGGGGAACGCGGGGCTCGGGATCGTCCATGGTCTGGTCTCCTCCGGGCAGTGGCTGGTCGCCATTACGCATCTTCCAACCGAGATACTAGCATAACCGGCGCGCGCCACTTCAGCGGCCACTGTGCCTGCGTCAGGTTTCGGGTATGCTTACCTACTTCCCAGAGCCTGTGGGAGAATGTGGCACAGCCGCCCCCGGCTGTGTTCTCTAATGCCCCCCGTATTCATTCCCAAAGACCTGCACAGCCGGGGGCGGCCGTGCCACACGTTCCCATCTCGTTGACAAGGTGAGGGAGGGCATGGCACAGTGGGGCGCGGGTGACGGGGGGTGGCACATGGCATTCGGGAAGCTTCCGATAGGCGCGGCGCCAACGCTGTTGGCCGTGCTGTTTGTCGTGGCGGCGAGTTGGCTCGCGTTCCATCCTGTTCCCAAGCCGCACACGGGCGATGACGCGCATCCGGTTGTCCGGGTGTGGGTGTTCGCACGAACGCACTACGATGCGTATGAGGCGATTATCCCGGCCTTCGAGCAGGCCCATCCCGGCGTAGAGGTAGACCTGGAACTTGTGCATAGCACCGCGGTGACGTCGCGGCTTCAGGCGGCGTTCTGGGCGGACCTGAATGTGCCGGACCTCGTGGAAACCGAAATCAGCTCGGTGGGGATGTTCTTCCGCGGGCCGCTCGAGGATATCGGATTCTTGGACCTGACCGACCGGATTCACGCGGAGGGGTGGTGGGAGCGGACCGTTCAGTCGCGATTCGCGCCGTGGAGTTCGCGCGGCCGGATCTTCGGCATCCCCCACGACGTCCACCCGGTGATGCTGGCGTATCGCCGCGATCTTTTCGAGGAGGAAGGCATCGACGCCGCAACGCTGGACACGTGGGACAAGTTCATCGAGGCTGGACGCAAGGTGACGCGGGACCTGGACGGGGACGGCATGGCGGACCGGTACATGATCGAGCTGGCGAACAGTGGCGGTCATAATCTCGAGGTGTTGCTGTTCCAACGCGACGGCGGCTATTTCGACGCGGAGGGCCGCCTCATCATGGACAACGCGGTCGCCCAGCAGACGCTGTGCTGGTACGTGCCGTTGGTGGCCGGGCCGCGGCGCATCGCCAACACGCTCGGCGACGGCCAGATCCTGACGCAGGCGGTCGAGGAGGGCTACCTGCTGTGCATGATCTGCCCTGATTGGCGCAGCCGCACCATCGAGGTCGACATGCCGCGCCTTGCGGGCAAGATGGCGCTCATGCCCTTGCCCGCCTTCGAACCCGGCGGACGCCGCACGAGCACCTGGGGCGGCACCATGATCGGCACCACCAGGAAGTCCCCGCACCCGGATCTCGCCTGGGAATTGGCCCTGCACTTGTACTATGCGGTTGAGCCGTTCAACGACCGCTTCAGGAACACCAACATCATCCCGCCGCTGCGCGACGCCTGGGACTTGCCCGCGCTCAACGAGCCGCGGCCGTATTGGTCAAACCAGCGGCTGGGCCAGTTGTTTGTGGCGCTCGCGGACGATACGCCGCCCCAGTACACCAGTCCCTATACGCCGATTGCCAAAGCCAAGTTGGGCGAGGCCCTCATCGAGAGTGTGTTGTATTACGAGCGCAATGGCGACCAAGGCTTCGAGGAGTTCGCCACGACGGTGTTGCAGGCGAAGGCCGATGAGGTGCGCGCCCTGATGAAACGCAACCCGTTTCTGGGATTGAGTGATTGAGTGATTGGATCGCCGGGAGGTACGCGTTCAAGACCTGACTCCGCTCCACACGGTCGCTCGTGCGGTTGGTGTTTGCCGCACTATGCGCAGAGATGGTAGACTTTCCGGAGAAGCAAGAGTGTTGTTCGTCGCGGCGGGGGACGGCGCTACCCGGGAGGCCATGCGGCATGGGCGTCAATGAATTGGCTGAAGGCATACGAAAGCTGAGCCCGGCCCAGCGCCGGAAACTGCTGAATATGTTTGGCTTTGAGTCCACAGCAGAGAGAAGAGGTGGGCCGATGGACCCCTTTGCCAAGCTCATTGGCAAGCTGGAAGCCCCATCTGAAGGATCCGTGGACTGCGAGAAGGACCTTTACGGTGCCGACACCCCCCTGTAGGCTTTTCATCGATACGGCTGCCTTTGTCGCCCTCTTCAGCAAGAAAGACCGCAACCATTCCACCGCGCACGATTATTACGCTTCTCTGCGAAAGAAGGACCAGTTATTCACAACACTTCTCGTGGTGTCGGAGACCTACACGTGGTTCCGGTATCATGCCGGCTTCCGGGCCGGTGGGGACTTCCTGGATGTCATAGACCGCGCCGTGGCCACGGGATGGCTCAACGTGGTTTACCCTGACGCGGCCGCGGATGCCAAGACGCGCCAGATCCTCCGCAAGCACGCAGACCAGGACATCTCGTATGTAGACGCCGCGAGTGCCGCGGTTATGGAGGAGCGGAAGATCAAGGACGTTTTCACGTTTGATAGACACTTCTATGTCCTGAACAAGCGCGTCCGGCCCGGTGCGTACAACCCCTGATCCGCTTGTGCCGCACAGGTGCATTTCCCGGAGAACAACATCGTGACGGTACGGAATGCGGTGACGTGGTGGTCCGTTCAGCGCCGGGCCGCGCCGTACGTCTTTGTGGCGCCGTTTATCGCGGTGTTCTGCACGTTCATGCTGTACCCGCTGGTGCAGAGCATCCTGCTCGCCTTCCAGACGACTAGCGGGCCGAAGAGCAGTGTGTTCGTGGGGCTGGACAATTTCGCGTTCATGCTGGGCGACCGGGACTTCTGGGTCGCGTTGAAGAACACAGCGACGTTTGCGTTTTTCAGCGTGTTTCTCCAGTTGCCGCTGAGCCTCGGGCTGGCGCTGTTGCTCAACGCGCGGTGGGTCAAGGCCCGCAACTTCTTCCGCATGGCGTTTTTCTCGCCGCACCTCGTGGGACAGGTGTTCGTGGCCGTGCTGTTCTCCCTGATCTTCATTCCGCGCTTCGGCTTGTTGAACCGCGCCATCCACGCGCTGACCGGCGCCGGGCTCGAAACGAAATGGCTCATGAACCCTAACTTGGTGATGCCGGCGCTGGTCCTGGCCGCGTTATGGATGTACGTCGGGTTCAACATGATCTACTTCCTTGCCGCGCTCCAGGCCGTGGACCGCAACCTCTATGAAGCGGCGCAGGTCGATGGCGCGAACCGGTGGCAGCAGTTCGTGCACGTGACGTTGCCCGGCATCAAACCCGTGGCCGTCTTTGTGGTTATCATGAGCACGATTGGGTCGTTTCAACTCTTCGAGCTGCCGTTCGTGTTGCTCAAAGGCGGAGGCCCGAACAACGCGGGGCTTACGATCGTGATGTACTTGTATAACACCGGGTTCTCGAGCGGCGACCTGGGGTACGCGTCTGCCATCGGCTGGGCCCTTGTACTCATCATCCTCACGATCAGCCTCGCCCAAGCGCGGGCCACAGGGCTATTGAGGAACTGAGAGGTTGAGAGATTGATTCCCCCGCCAAGAGTCGCCAAATCGTCAATGGCCACGAAATCGGCTCAAGGTTGTCAAGGACTTGCGGAGTCCACTTCGTCCACGAAGTCCATCTTGGCGGGGGAATCGAGATTGAAGATAAGGGAAGAAGGGAGCGCTCGGGAGTCGAATGACGTGGAACTGAAGGGCGGGAGAATGGTTCGGGGCAGGTTTCGCGAGACCGGGTTGGTCTTGGCGGTACATGCGGCGCTCGCGTGCGTGGCGTGCGTGATGATCGCGCCGCTGTTCTGGCTGCTGTGTGCGGCCTTCAAGTCGCCGATGGACTTGTTCCACTACACGTTTATCTCCCCGAACCCAAGCGTCGAGAACTTCTTCGCACTGTTCCATCACACGCCGCTCTTTGGGCGCTACGTGGTCAACAGTGCATTCATCAGCACCGCGGTGACTCTGCTGCAGTTGTTCTTCTCATCTCTGGCGGGATTCGCGCTGGCGAAATACGAATTTCGGGGGAAACGCGCCATCATGACGTTGATGCTGGCCACCATGATGATCCCCGGCCAAGTGCTTCTCGCGCCGACGTACAAGCTGATCTATCAAATGGGGTTGGTGGACACCTATTGGGCCTTGACCCTGCCCGCCATCGTCAGTGTATTCGGCATCATTCTGTTCCGCCAGTCCATGCTGCAGGTGCCCGATGAGTTGCTCGACGCAGGACGCATCGACGGGTGCAGCGAGTTCCGGCTGTATTGGGAAGTGGCGCTCCCGGTCTCGCGGCCCATGGTGGGGGCCTTCTGCCTCGTCGCCTTCATGGGCGCGTGGAACAACTTCCTGTGGCCCCAGATCGTCTTGCAGTCGCACGAGCGCTTCACGCTGCCGATTGCACTGAACCAGATGGTGGGCCTCTACAGCCAGGAATACGGATCCCTCATGGCGGGCACGCTGCTCAGCATCCTGCCGGTAATGGTGCTGTTCCTCATCCTTCAAAAGGAGTTCCTGGCAGGACTCACCGCGGGCGCCGTAAAGGGCTGACGCACGCCGAAGCGAATGAGAACGCGGCGCAGGGGGTTGACGTGGAATGCTTTTCAGTAAGCCCTTATCGTCCTGCCGACGGAAGTGAGAATCCGCGAAGGTGGGGCAGGTGGTGGGGCGAGCGCCTTGAGACCGTCTCAGAATTCCCGGGGTTGCCGGGTGTGATTCGCCTGTGCGCGCCGTGGGCGGCGGGGCATGGGGCGCTCGCCTCATCAAAGACTCAGTTCCTTGCTTCGCGGGCGTCTTTCGATAGCCGGATGAAGGTATTGAGAAAGGCGGAGCGGAGTGGGCGCACGGCCATGGCGGCCCTCCACGGGGACGACTTCTCCAGGGTATGCAGAAGCCGGGCAATGGCGCGATGGCTGAGGCGTTGCGGGTTCTCGAAGAGGAGTTCGACGACCTTCCCGCGCTCGATCGCCATGTGACTGACCATGTCAAAGGTGGTCTCGGGGGTGAATACTCGCTGCGGCCGCTGCGTCATCCGGATGGCGCCGGCCCGGCACACGGTATAGCAGACGCCGCACCCCAGACAGAGCTCCGGTTTGAGCACGGCGTGCTTGCGCGGGACGTGCCCGGAGGCGTCGTCGGTCAGGGCGAGGGCGCGCATAGGGCAGGCCTCGGTGCATTGCCCGCAACCCACGCACGTGCCCGTATCGACCTCGGCGATCCAGTTGGTCGACATGACGGCGTGGTGGACGTCGCAGGTCCGCATGCCGTGCATCAAGGTGCAGCAACAGCCGCAGCAATTGCAGATGAACGACCCCTTGCGCTGAACGTTGTCGCCCACCTGGGCGAGGCCCGCGGCCTTGGATTCATCGATGATGCGCAGGGCTTCGCGGGCATCGATGCGCTCCGAGATGCCGCTGTGGATCATGGCCTCGGCGCCGGTGTTGAGCGAGAGGCACGTGCGCTGCGGGCGGTCGCACGCCGTGCCGAGATGCGTGTTCTTGTGCCGGCACGGACACAGCGCCACGCTGATAAGCGAAGCCTCCTCGACGATCCGCGTGACCCGCTCGAAGTCCAGGATCTCGGAATGATCCTCCTGCGGCAACGCCTCTTCCCTGACCAACGCCCGGGCGAATTGCGTCTCGCCCGCGTACGCGGCGCGCACAAACCCGCGGTCGCCGTTCAGGTAGTCGTCAAACAGACGCGCGAGTTCGTCCATAGGCACGTCGTCGCGCGGGCGCATCATCACAAACTCGTAGATGCCCCCGAGGATCGGCGGCAGCGTGTACCAGCGTTCGCCTTTATGCTCGAAGTCGAAGATCAAGCCGCGGTGGGCAAGGGCCTCGAGTCTCTCGCGGACTTCCTCTGGCGGCTTGCCGAGTTTCCGGGCAAGGGCCGAGAGGCGCGTCGGGCGGATAGGGATCTGCCGCACCAATTGCGCGTCCTCCGGCGAGTAGAGGATGGCGAGGATCTTGAGGATGGCCGGAGACTCGGGCGCGCCCGTGACGTGGCGGCCCATTTGCTGCCGCAGCAGCCGGTGCTCGCGATCAATGTTGACCTGATGGCCCATTCTTGAAACCCTCGCCCTGATGCTAAAGGGGAAATCACGCCTCTGCCTCAAGCCTTGGCGCAGGGCCCATTATACCGGTTTCTATGCTCGCCGCCGAACGGATTGGAGATCCGAACGGATTGGAAATCCGAGCACAAGGTGAGTACCGTGTTCAGGTTAGCGGGTAAGACCCAATACGGTTCACCCAAAAAAAGTGCTGCGGGTTATCCTCGTGGATAGCCCGCCGCGAACGAGTTGGACCACGGTGGGGTGAGCGTCCTCGCGAGCCGTCCGGGGCCGGTCGCGCTCCCCGATTTTCTGGCGGCTCGCGAGGACGCTCGCCCCACCATGGCCAATTCCCTCTTCCGTAAGTAGGAGGACAAGGGCTTACGCGAACAGCATTGGGGTTAGCCAGCGGCTCGGCCGCCATCGAGCGCGGGAAGGAACGACAATGAGCAAACCTGAGTATAGTCGGCGGAGGTTTCTGAAGCAGTTGGGCATGGGCGCGGCATTGGCCTGGGCCGGCGAGAACCTTGCCGCGAGGCCGGCGTTCGCCGAGGCGCCGAAACGGCGCCCGAACATCCTGTTCGTCTACACGGACGATCAGGCGCCTTGGGCGCTTGGGGCTTCCGGCAACGCGCAGGCGAAGACACCCAACATGGACCAACTTGCCCGAGAGGGCGCCTACTTGCCGAACGCGTTCGTCACGACGCCGGTGTGCAGCCCAGCGCGCGCCAGCCTGCTGACGAGCCGCTACGGCACCGAACTCGGCATCCTCGATTTCATCCCGCAGCCGGGGCACCGCCTGTTTGGGCCGGACGTAGCGGAGGTCGGCCTCGATCCCGCGCTGACGACCTGGCCCGAGGTACTGGCCGCGGCCGGGTACGCGACGGGCCTCGTCGGCAAGTTCCATGTGGGCGATTGGACGCAGAAGGACGACAAGAAGTTCCACCCGCTCAACCAGGGCTTCCAGTATTTCATGGGGTTGACCGGCGGCGGGACGTCCCCCGAGAATCCCACCCTCGAGAAGGACGGCGAAGTCCGCGAGTTCAAGGGGTTGACCACGGACATCCTGGCCGACCACGCCATCGCGTTCATCGAACGCAACAAGGACAAACCGTTTCTCCTATGCCTGCACCATCGCGCCCCGCACGCGAAATGGCTGCCGGTGGCGGATTCGGACTGGGCACCGTACAAGGACCTCGATCCCGAGATACCGAATCCCGACTACCCTGACCTGGATGTCGAGAAGGTCAAGCGCATGATGCGCGAATACCTTGCGAGCGTGCGCGGGGTCGACCGCAACCTAGGCCGCGTGCTGGCGACCCTCGACGAACTCGGGCTGTCCGATGAGACCATTGTCATCTACAGTTCCGACCACGGCTACAACATGGGGCACAACGGCATCTGGCACAAGGGCAACGGCCTATGGGCGACCAAGACATTGCCGCCCGCCACGGAAAACATCACGAGCAAGCACCGGCCGAACCTCTACGACAACTCGCTGCGCGTTCCCACCATGGTGCGGTGGCCGGGCGTCATTGAGCCGGGCACGGTGATCTCGGAAACGATATCGAGCCTCGACTGGTACCCGACGCTCGTTGCCATGGCAGGGGCTCGACTGCCCGCGGAGAGCATCGTTCGCGGCCGCAACTTCCTGCCGCTGTTGAAAGGGGAGACTGTCGCGGATTGGGACAACGACCTCTATGCCGAGTACAGCATGACGCACTACTCGCGCACGCACATGCGGGCGTACCGGACGCCGCGGTGGAAGCTGGTCCGCGATTTCCTGAACCCGGAGCGGGACGAACTGTACGACCTCGAACGCGATCCCGCGGAGACCACGAATCGCATCCACGATCCCAGCCCCGAGGTGCAACGCGTTATCCGGGAGTTGCACGCCAAAATTGTCGAACACATGCGCAGTACGAGGGACCCCGTGCTGCATCTTGTGAAGAAATAGTCGAGATTCGAGAGGACATCGCATGAGCAAGCATCCGACGCGCCGCGATTTTCTGGGGCTTCTGGGGGCCAGCGCCGCGGCCTTGGCCTTGCCTGAATCCCACGCGCGGGCCGCGACCAACCAGCCAACCCGCCCAAGGCCCAATATCCTCGTCATTCTGATCGATGACCTCGGCTACTCGGACCTCGGCTGCTATGGCAACCGCTTCTGCGAGACGCCGAATATCGACCGGTTGGCCCAGCAGGGCATGCGGTTCACCAGCGGCTATGCGGCGGCCCCGATCTGTTCGGCGTCGCGGGCCGGGTTTCTCACGGGGCGGACGCCCGCGCGTCTCGGCTTCGAGTTCGTCACCAAATGGGACGGCGAGAACTATGAGGACGGGTGGGACGAGCGGTACGCCGACAGGAAGCTCATCCCGCCGCTTTACACACTCAACCTGCCGCTTGACGAAGTGACGGTGGCCGAGGCCCTCAAGCCGGCCGGCTACACGACAGGCATGACGGGCAAGTGGCACGTGTCGGCCCATCAGCGAGGCTACCTGGACTGGAGTCCCACCCACGGCCCGAAGCAACAGGGATTCGAATGGGCCGCCCAGACCTTCGGCGCACACCCCTACGGCTACACCAAGGCCGAGAAGGGCTCGTTCGGCGCCTATGAAGCCGGCGAGTATCCGCGCGACGCGTTGACCGAGGGGGCGATCGAGTTCATCCGCGACCACCGGGCCACCCCGTTCTTCTTGTTTGTCAGCCACTTCTACGTGCACGTGCCGCTCGGGACCAAGTGCAAGTGGCTGTTGGACAAGTACCGGGCCAAGGCCGCCGGGAAGTACACCGCCAAGCGGGCGCTCTACGGCGCGTTCGTAGAGACCCTCGACCACTACGTCGGCCAACTGCTGGACGCGCTGGACGCGTGCGGCATCGCGGACAACACCTTGGTGGTATTCACCTCCGACAACGGAGGCCACCCGGAGTTCGCCTTCAACGCGCCGCTCCGAGGCAGCAAGTGGAACCTCTACGAGGGCGGCATACGCGTCCCCATGATTGTGCGCTGGCCCAAGCGAGTGAAAGCGGGATCGGTCAGCGATGTGCCGGTGGCAGGCACGGATTTCTTGCCAACCTTCTGTGCGCTGGCGGGCGTGCAGCCGAGTGCAGAGGCGCCGCTGGACGGTGCGAACATCCTGCCTGCACTCGAGGGCGCGGGTTCAGAAGCGCTCGAGCACCGAAGCCTCTACTGGCACTTCCCCTATTACCACCCGGAGAAGGATTACGACAAGCGCAAGGCGGCCATCGGCGTGGCGGACGGCTGCGTCAGCCAAACGCAGCCGCAGTCCGCGATTCGGCAAGGGCGCTACAAACTGCTCTACTTCTTCGAGGATGGCCGGTACGAACTCTATGACCTCGCCAACGACATGGCCGAGCAGAACGACTTGGCCGCGAAGATGCCCGAAAAAGCCGATGAGATGAGAGAAAAACTGCTCGACTATCTGCAGTCCGTCCACGCACGGCTACCCCTACGTCCGAGGAAGGGGGCGCCCTAAACCTCTCGACGTCTTTCCACGTGCGCAAAAGGGGGCTTCAAATGGCATCGCCGTGCACGCTGACAATCCGGTCTATCTCTCCGAGCGCATACTGGGCAATCTTCGTCTGGGCCTTCCTTGCGGCCACGGAAGTCGTTTCGAGGTCGCCGAGGATGATGATATTCTCATCGTTCAAGCGATTGGCCGGGCCTGTGTAGTTGAACGAACCCGCTATCACCACTTGCTCGTCAAGCACCATGAGTTTGTGGTGCAGCTTTCCCACGCCGTTTCCTGCCGGCACCCCATATAGCTGCGCGCCCGCTGCTTTCAGCCGCGGGATAGCCGCCCACGAATGCGCCCCTTGCTTCTCGTCGAACGCCCCGCGCACGGGGATTCCCAGGGCCAGCAGCTTGAGCATCGTATCGTCGATGCCGGACGACTCGGAGAACGTAAAGATCGCGAAATCCACGCGGTGCGCCACCTTGAGCATCTGCTTCATGATTTCCATTTCTGGATTGTGATCCGGCGCGAATAGAATCCGGATGGGCACGTTCGATACCTTCAGGTCCGGCGGCGCAGGGTCGTGCCCCTCGTTAAGCTTACCGAAGTGGCCGTGCCGGATTTCTGCAAATTCCCGGCCGTATGTCTTCGCAACCTCGGCATCGTGCACAATCACCACGTGATTCAGGTTCTTGTGGACGCCCGTCGGGGTGAAATTCGTCGAGCCCGTCAGGACCGACTCCCGGTCACGAATAACGAACTTCTGGTGGAAGATGTCGGTGTTGTAGTCAGGCTTGATGTCGATCGCCGAACGCAGAACGGCATTGTGCATCTCCCGGTTTCGTTCATTGTCCCCGCCGCTTTTCCACGGATCCTTCAGCGCGCGCTTCGTTCTCAGGTAATCGTGTTCGATGACCAGCTTAATGGTGGCTTTCCGTTCCTTCCGCGCGCGGATGATCGCGCGCGTAATCGGCTCGCTCTCCAGTTCCTGCACCGCAATGTCCAGCCGCTTCTGGGCGCCATCGATGAAAGCCACGATCACCTTCTCCAGATCATCTGGCGCACCAACATCAAGCGGCCCCGCATAGAACTCAACCCTACCAACCTTGACTGCCATGGCTTTTCCCTCCTCGTTATGCCACCGGGTCCCGTCATTCAC
>Ga0272441_10007025_pt1 | contig 18506 bp, 12 predicted proteins | sample SSMProp6N_FD_193582 | JGI IMG/M metagenome (GOLD analysis project Ga0272441, IMG submission 193582) | Marine sediment archaeal communities from Little Sippewissett salt marsh, Falmouth, MA, United States - SSM-Prop-6N | ecosystem: Environmental > Aquatic > Marine > Wetlands > Sediment ... | reverse complement strand
TAAAACGGCAATTAATATGGCCATAATGTTTTTGCACGGATCTTTCATTTTCCATAACCACCGGGTAGCTCTGGATTTAATTCTTCGCTTTATTAGTTTAGCAGTGCGTAGAGTGTTTGGCAATGTTCGATTATGTTTCGGCCCGATCTTATCTCTGGCTATCTGTGCGGTAAAAGTACTCTCTTAAGAAGAGCTTTTACATACCTGTTACCTGGATTTCAGACTGCCGTTACCTCTCGCCATTAAATTTAGGCCGAAAAATTCAAGTCTTTTAATCCATATACCAGGAGGTACCCATGAGACCTTTCCTCGTTCCTTATGTAACAGCGGGAAACGGGCATCGGGCAGCGGCCATGGCTGTCAGGGAAGCCTTTTCTAAAGAAGGCCTGCCATCCATAACAGTGGATGTATTGAATTTTTCTGACAAGGTTTTCAGGATGATCTATTCCAATATCTATGAGATCATCGGTGAACATTCCCACAGCAGTTGCGGGGCCCTCTATAAACTCACAGACCAGGACAGGGAAAAAAGCAGCCTAATTCAGCTGGTGGATAAGATAAGCGATAAAAGCCTGACACAATTCAGGGATTTCATCAGGGATAATGATCCTCCCGCAGCCATATGCACCCACTTCCTTCCACAGGCCATACTCTGTAACATGAAAATGAACGGCCAGTATAATGGGAGGATCTATTCGTGCATAACCGATTTTGACCTCCACCAGATGTGGGTCTGCCAGGGAGTGGAAAATTACTTCGTGGCCAATGAGGCTATGGTCCACAAACTGGAAGAACTCGGCGTCCGGAAAGAAAACATCCTTGTCTCTGGAATACCTGTTCTTTCCAAGTTCAGCTCCCTTTCAAGGAAAAGGATAGTTCCCGGAAGACCTCAACGGATGAGAATCCTGATCTCGGGAAGCTCTGTGGCAGACAAAAAGATCCTTTCCCTTCTTGAATCCATAAACAACCTGGAGATACCCCTGGATATCGATGTCATCGCCGGGAGAAATGAAAGCCTTCACGAAAGGATATCTTCCGTTATTCTGGATCACCCCATGACAATAAGAGTCCACGGTTTCGTGGATAACATGGAGGCACTTATGGCAGGATCAGACCTTCTGATCTCTAAACCTGGAGGGCTTACCATTTCAGAAGCGCTCTGTGCGAACCTTCCCCTGCTTCTCTTTTCTCCTATCCCCTTCCAGGAGACAAAAAATGCCACTTTCATTGAAGAGAAAGGGGCTGGTTTCCTTTGCGAGGACATTAACCAGATTCTTCATAAAGTGAGCTGGCTTTACCATAATCCATCGGAACTGATGAAGATGAAAGACCAATGCGCTTCCCTGGCTTATCCCATGTCGGCAAGGACCATTGCCAGGAAAATAATTCGAGACCTCCACAAAGATCCGGGATCTTTTTTCCATCTGAAATTATCAGACTTTGAACTGACAGGCACGGAGGCGTTACTATGAAGTTCAAGACAGTATTTATATCGGACACCCATCTTGGCACCAGATGGTGCAAGTCAAAATACCTTTCTTCCTTCCTGTCTTCAGTTCAATGTGAGGAAATGTTTCTTGTAGGGGATATTATCGACGGATGGAAACTGAAGAGAAGGGCCAAATGGCCCCAGTCCCACAATAAAGTCATCCGGAAACTACTTAAAATGTCAAAGCACACTCCCATCACGTACGTAACAGGGAATCATGACGAATTTATGGATGAATTCGATAATTATTCCTTCGGAAAGATCAAAATATGCAAAAAAGCTTACCACACCTCTGTTGATGGAAGAAAGTTCCTGGTAGTCCATGGGGATGAATATGACGTAATAGTCAAGTACAACCGCTGGCTGGCGATCCTGGGTGATTTTGCCTACGACCTGGCTTTGTGGATCAATTCAGCCCTGAATAATGTAAGGTCACTGCTGGGAATGGATTACTGGTCCCTGTCGCTCTACCTGAAACACACTGTCAAGGATGCAGTAAAGTTTATCGGGGCCTATGAGGATTACCTGATCATGGCAGCTGAGAAGGACCGCGTGGATGGCATCATATGCGGTCATATTCACAGGCCCGCGGTAAAAAAGGTAGGGAAAATACATTATTTCAATACCGGGGACTGGGTAGAGAGCTGTTCTGCCCTGGTGGAGCATTACGACGGGTCCTTTGAGATCATCCGCTGGTTTGGCCCCGAAAAGGAAGGCGTGCCAGTGGTCACAAGGAACGGAGAGCTTACCTACCGACGGGATGGAGAGAGCGAACCGGGAAGGGAACCAGATCCTGTCATGCCTGAACCAGTTCTGGGAAAAAATACAGCCTGACCATCCTAAATCTTTAGAGCCATCTTTTCTTCTATTATGGATCGATGAGATTTCCCCTTTCACCCTTTGAAAGGTAACCCCTTCCACGGCAGTCCTCCAAAAAGGTTTCCGTATTGTTATTGTTACACAAGCTCTTCTAAATAATGTTAAAATATTTTGTTAGGCAAAGATATTGTTTAATAAGTTTTTGTGATAAAGAGTTAGATAAAATGGGGGAAGGGCTTTGTCAAAAGTGGAAGAAATTTCTATGGGAGAATTGGCTGAACGCAAAGACCATGCAGATCTGAATGATCCCAGACTCTATCTTAACCGGGAGATAAACTGGCTTGATTTCAACTACAAGGTTCTCGAAGAGGCCGTGGATCCTTCCAATCCTCTCCTGGAACAGCTGAAATTTCTGGGAATCTTTTTCACAAACCTGGACGAGTTCTTCATGGTAAGGATCGCGGGCCTTGTAAGACAATACCGTTCAGGTGCGTCAAGTACATCCGCAGATGGTTTTTCTCCAGCCAAACAGCTTACACTGGTGCGGAAAAAACTTCTGCCCATGCTTGCCATGGCTTATGATCAATGGAGGAATAATCTCAAACCCCAGCTCCTTTCACAGGATGTCAACCTTGTGAAGTACAAGGACCTTTCCGAGAAGAATAAGGTTTTCCTCAGGAAATATTTTGAAGAGGAGATCTATCCTGTATTGACTCCCCAGGCGATCGACCCCGGAAGACCTTTTCCTCTTATCTCCGGCCTGAGCCTGAACTTCCTTGTCCAGCTCCAGGATCCCTACAGCGGTATCAAGTTCGCCAGGGTCAAGATCCCCAAGAACATTTCAAGGTTCATCTTCATTCCCCGTAACAAGGAAGCCAAGACATACACCAACCTGGGCTTTTCAGCAAATGTGAGAGCCAATGACATCGTCATGGTGGAGGATCTGATAAGGGAAAATATCCAGATGCTTTTCCCTGGCCTGGAAGTATTGACCGCATCCACCTTCAGGATCACCAGGAACACCGATCTCGAGATCGAGGAAGATGAAGCCCATGACCTCCTCTCGGCAGTGGAGGACTACGTGGACAAGAGGAATTTCGGAGAGGTCATCAGGCTTGAGATCCGAACAGGCATGCCCTCAGAAATGTATAAATTCCTTATGAGAAGACTCCAGCTTGCTCCTTTCCAGATATACAAGAACAAGACACCCCTGGGATTCTCCGATTTCCTGAAACTCTACGATGTGGACAGGCCTGATCTTAAATACAGACCCCATACCCCCCGTATCCCTGCACCTTTTGTGGAAGGGGCATCCATCCTTCCCATGATCAGGGATAATGACATCATGGTCTATCACCCCTTCGATAGTTTCAACCCGGTACTCGAGTTCGTCCGCAGAGCTGCCAGAGACCCGAAGGTGCTGGCCATCAAACAATCCCTTTACAGGGTTGGAAGCAATTCTCCCATAGTTGACGCCCTTATGGAGGCCAGGCGGAACCATAAGCAGGTCACTGCCCTGGTAGAGCTGAAAGCCCGGTTTGACGAGGAACAGAACATCACCTGGGCAAGAGCACTTGAAGAGGCCGGGGTTCACGTGGTCTACGGACTGGTGGGCTACAAGATCCATGCCAAGCTGTGCATGATCATCAGAAAAGAGGGGAAAGGCATCGTAAGATATGTTCATATCGGAACAGGGAACTACAATCCTTTCACTGCGAAGATCTACACGGACCTGGGCCTTTTCACCTGCGACCCTGATATATGTGCAGACGTGACAGATCTCTTCAATGCCATGACAGGTTACTCCTACAAGGAAAGTTATCGTAAACTCCTGGTATCTCCAAACAGCACGCGAAAAGAGATCCTTCAACGCATTGACCGTGAGATCGAGTGTCATAAGAGCTATGGGGAGGGTCTGATCGCTTTCAAGATGAATCAGCTGGTCGATGTGGATTGTATCAGGGCCCTTTACGAGGCTTCCATGGCAGGAGTGCGGATAAAACTGCAGGTTCGCGGCATCTGCTGCCTGACACCGGGGATACCGGGTTTAAGCGATAATATCGAGGTCACATCCATAGTGGGACGTTTCCTTGAACATTCAAGGATCCTGTACTTCCGTAACGGTGGCGAAGACGAAATGTTCATAGGCAGCGCAGACCTCATGCCCAGGAACCTGGACAGAAGGATAGAAGTGCTTGTTCCCGTGGAAGACCCCAGGCTTCGGAGCATTATTTTCAATGAAATACTGATGATCCATCTTAATGATAATATCAAGGCCAGAAGACTGAAATCCAACGGTGAATATGAGCGGGTCTTCCCCGAAGGGAAGATAGCTATTGATTCACAGAAAATAATGATGGATCGCGAAGGAGGCTGGAATTACTCTCCGGAGGAGGAATTCTGATATGCCGAAGACTATGGATCTGAGTTTCTGCGCCTTTGGCGCAAAGACCCTGCTTAAACATCTTTCCCGGATGACCAGACAGGCGGAAAATGTACGGGACCGGGCATCTGAAGATCCCGAGTATGTCCACCAGATGAGAATTGCATCCAGGCGTCTCCGAAGCGCCCTCCCGGTTTTTGAGACATGCTTTGCTCCCAGTGACTACCAGAGCTGGGGAAGGGAGATAAAAAAGATCACCCGTGCCCTTGGCGAAGCCAGGGATACAGATGTGCAGCTTCTGTTCCTTGAGGACAGGATAAAGAGTATGCCCGAAGACCCATGCCTTCCAGGTATACAGCGCCTCCATCTGAGACTCTATCAGAAAAGAAAATCCCTCCAGGAAAAGGTTGCCAGGGGCGTGGACCGCTTTGAGAAAAGTGGGGTTGCCCCCTCCATGATCGATCATTTCCGATCTATTCTCGGGAAAGCGTCCCTTGAAAAGGCCCCCGAAAGGTCTTCTTCGCTCTTCAGCGTGGCCGCGGAGATGGGAAGGACCTGCATGGCTGATGTGATCAGTTATGATGCACTTATCAGGGAGCCACACAATATCAGGGAACTTCACGAACTCAGAAAATCCAATAAAAGACTGCGATACACCCTTGAATTCTTCTCTGATCTTTACGAAGGCAAGCTTGACCCCTTCATCTCCCAGGTCAGGGAGATACACACCCTGCTTGGAAATATCCATGACTGTGATGTCTGGAAGGAATTTCTCCCTCTTTTCCTTGAGGAAGAAACCCGGCGGACCCTGGAATACTATGGCCATACCAGGCCCATGACAAGGATAAGGAGAGGGATCAGGTCTCTTGTCGAAGAAAGGACGAAGACCAGGGACAGTCTCTATGCAGAGTTCCTCTGTAAATGGGAGAACATGGCTGAAAGAACCTTCTGGAACGATCTGGACAGGATCCTTGAAGAGGGAAAAGATACAGAAGGAACAGAAATTTCCGGAAAAAATATTGATACAGAGAAGGAGAAGCAGTAGCAAATGAAGATAGCCCTGATCGGAGATGTTCACGCAAATCTTCCAGCCCTTGAAGCTGTGATCGAAGACGCTCTTTCCCGGGGAGCCGATATATTCATCAATACAGGTGACTACACAGGTTATGGACCTTTTCCTGATGAAACTGTAAAGACCCTGAGCACCCTGGAAACAGTATCTGTAATTGGCAATTACGACAGGAAGGTCCTGAAAGCTGACAGAAAGCTGGAGGAGTGGAAAAAGCACAAGAGAAAAGAAAAATGGAGCAACTTCAAATGGACTCTGGAACATCTTTCCGAGGCAAACAGAACTTACCTCTCCTGCCTTCCCAGGGAAAAGCTATTCCGGTTCCAGGGTAAAAGGGTTCTCCTCAACCATATATGTCCTCACAGCCCTTCGCATTATCTTGGTTCTGACACAGCCATGGAGGTCCTCGAAGAAATCGCAAGCGGGATAGAAGCAGATATGATCCTCATGGGTCATTCCCATTCCCCCTTTGCGGCAGAAGCAGGAAGCACATGGTTTATCAATCCCGGAAGTGTAGGAAGGCCGGACGATGGAGATCCGAGGGCTTCCTATGCCATTATCGACCTGGGGGGAGAAAAACCTCTGGTGAACCATTACCGGGTGGAATATGATGTCCAGGCGACCCTGAACGCCATCGAGGAGAAAGGCCTTCCTTCTATATTCGCGCAGATGTTCGAACAGGGAAGAAACCTTGATTTTGTGGACCCCCCAGAAGAGGATCAACCTGAAATGGACCCTCATGAAAATGAAGATACCCAGGTCTATGAAGAGCATACCCTGGTTACGGTGGCCCGTAATTTCACCATGGAAACTGCTCCCATCCATGCCCCTCACTGCAGACAAGTGGCACAACTGAGCCTTTTTATCTATGATCAGCTTTTACCCCTCCATACTCTGGGCAGAGAGGAAAGGCTCATCCTCGAACTTGCAGCCCACCTTCACGATATAGGGTGGGTGGAAGGACAGAAGGGACACAACAAAACATCCATGAAAATGATACAATCCCGGGAAGACCTTATAAAAGACAGAAGGATCAGGAAAATGGTAGCCAATGTGGCCAGGTACCACAGAAAAGCCTTCCCGGATCTGAAACATAAACCCTTCAGGGAGCTTGAGCCCGGGGACAGGCATATAGTCCAGGATCTTTCATCCATATTGAGGATAGCGGACGGGCTGGACTGGGATCACACTGATAACGTGAAGGAAATCTTCTGCGAGAGCAATGAATCTACTGTCCGCCTGATATGCAGGAGCAAGGGTTCCTCAGAGGCAGAAATGGGAAGAGGCCTGGAAAAGGGAGTTTTGTTTGAAAAGACTTTCAACAGAAAGCTGGAAATAGAATGGCACCGAATCTGAACCTTTATGCAGCCCGGGTAGTAGGACTTATCGATGTGGGGACCAACTCGGTAAGGCTCATGGTAGTCCGGCTGAACCCCAACAAATCCTATACCATCATCAACCAGCACAAGGTGATGGTTCGACTTGGAGAAGGGGAATTCCTCAAGGGAAGACTGCAGCCCCATGCCATCGACCGGACCGTGCTCGTACTCAAACGTTTCGTAGCCATGGCCAGGAACCTGGGAGCAGAGGATTTCTGGGCAGTTGCAACTTCGGCTACCAGGGACGCAGAGAATCGGCAGGTTTTTCTGGATCGGGTACTCCATGAAGCAGACCTGGACCTGAAGGTAATTTCCGGGCTTGAAGAAGCCCGCCTTATTTACCTGGGTGTATCCAGCGGTGTACATCTTGGAGACAAAACCGCCCTTTTCATAGACATCGGCGGAGGAAGCACTGAAACCATCCTGGGAAACCAGTTCGAATTCTTCTCCCTGGATTCCATGAAACTTGGAGCCATAAGGCTTAAGAACTTTTTCCTCGAAGAAGGCACCGGAGAGGTTACCGACGCAGAATATGCCCTTCTGCGACAACATGTCCGGAACTCCGCCCTGAGAACCATCCAGAGGGTGAAATCCCAGGAGATCCACCTGGCTTTCGGAAGTTCCGGGACCATCGAGAACCTTTACGACATCATTCAAAAAAATTCCCCCGGAAAGAAAAAGTCCCCTAACCCAGATGAAGAGATAATGACACTTGCTGAAATGGAAAGGGTCATTTCCATGATGTGCTCCATGAACCTGGAGGAAAGAAAGAAGATCCCCGGGATGAATCCTGAAAGAGCGGATATCCTCATTCCGGGAGCCGCTATCCTGCATACCCTCATGGAGGAGATCGGCCTTGAAAGAATTCAGATCAGCAGGAGAAGCCTGAGGAACGGCCTGCTCCAGGACTACCTTATCAGGGGCAAGTTCGGTTACCTGGAAAAGGATGCCCAGTTTTCGGTGAGGGAAAGTAGCGTCCTCCAGCTCGGCAGGTCTTGTGGATTTAACGAAACCCATGCAAGGCATATTTCTGAACTTGCCCTGGAGATATTTGACAGTGCCCGAAACTCGGGAATGCATGACCTGAGTTACCACAACAGGGAACTGCTCAAATATTCAGCCCTGCTTCACGATGTGGGTATGTTCCTTTCCTTCAGCAACCACCATGCTCATACCTATTACATAATCAGGAATGCCGAGCTTCTGGGCTTTAACAACAGCGAGATCGCCATCATGGCTTCTACGGCCTTTTATCACAGCAAGAAATATCCCAAAAAGAAGCATGCCGAATTCTCCTGCCTTGAAAAGGATGCCCAGGATACGGTCAAGGTCCTCAGTATGTTCCTTAGCATTGCAGAAAGCCTTGACAGGACTCATCATCAGCTCATCAAGGGAAGCTGCTTCATTCTGGAGAAGGAGAAACCCTTACTGGTGATCAAGGCAGTTGAAGGATCGGAGATCGAGCTATGGGCCCTGGAATCCCACCAGAAATACTTCAAGAAGATCTTCGGGAACACCTTTGACACAAGGATAGATATCATCCCTGCCCAGAAGAGCCTTGAACTGGAAGCGGGATGATCCTATTTTGCATTGCGGATTTTTCGATTTTGGATTGAAATGCAAGATCAAATCTATAACCCTTTTCACCACGGAGGAAACCCTTTGAGGAAACCTTTTTTCACCAGATAAACCCAAAACCTTAAACCTCAAGCTAACCGCAGTGGACGCAGAGGTTTCACCGAGTTCGCAGAGGAACCCTTTTCTCTTGAGTAGATCAAAGCACCAAAACCAGTTTTACCTGGGAGGTTGTTCTTAAGAACACGGAGAAGAGCGTTCTCCTGTTTCAACCCTGATAGATTGAAATAAAGCTATTCACATAATTATCATTCTGTAACCCGGGTTTTCCCCAGCACCTGGCATATACTCATAAATATTTTCAGAAACTGTAACTGATAATGCGACTTCAAAGATACGTAATGATACAAGCCGGGCCTTTTGGCCCGGCTTGTATCATTGATAAATATTACATCATTTGATCAGAGGGACGCTACTGTTGTTTACTTCCTGAGCAGGAACAACAGGGGAAGAAACAACAGACCAGGGGCAGGAGAAAAGGCTGCCATATTACATCCTCCGTCTCCGGTACCTGTTGAAGTCGTATCATCTTCGCCTTTTCTCAGGGCAACGAAGGGGTCATCAAAACTACCGTCTTTCGCTCCATCATAGACAAAGAAGAAACTATCCTGCCCTTCCACAAGGGCTTGAACGCATGCTTCTCCCTCTGGCGCAGTTTCATCGGCTATGACTATAATCATAGACACATAATAACCACTGTCATCACTGGATACTTCAAAGAAATCATAGGGATCCTGATCCTCTGATGCAACTTCGAAAAGGTCATAAACATCCGGACTTACTATTTTATACAGGGACACGTTTTCAAAGAATGCCTCTTCCAGGTCTGACCCTCCATCTATGGCAGAACATGTATCCGGACCGAGAAGATCCCTGGATATTTCCAACACCAGATCTAACTGGGTGACTGCAGTTCCCATATCGGGTGAATCGAATTCCATCTCGAAGGAAAGGCCGGTCACAAAATTCCCCTCTGGTATGCCTGCACCAAGTTCAGCCAAGTTCACTTTTTCCACACTGATAGAAAGCAGGTCCTGCTTAGTGATAGCTACCGGGTCTGCAAGGGGTCCTTTGTCCGTTCCCGTTATACCAAAATCTTCAATCCCTGCATCTTCCATCATGGCAGGGTCTACCATAAAGCTGGCTTCAAGTTCGTGATCTGATGAAACATTATTAAAGATGTAGGTATCGCCCTGGGCAATAAAATCGACTCTTTGCCTGTCAGCATAAAGTTCCTCTATGACAAAACCGTTGTAGGGGGTTATCGTGAAGGACTGATCCATTCCCTCTGGAACATCTGCAGACTCGGGAGAAATGCTTCCGCCGCCGGAAGTAGAGGAGGTGGTTATGGAATAGGATGCAAGCTCAAGCTCGAAAGCACCTATGTCATTGTAATATCCCTGGGGACGGGATACACCGCGCTGGTCTTCGGAGACAGGTTGTTCACGCAGGTCGAACCAATGGGCTGCATCCACCGCCAATGCCCCAGCCTTCAGGGCAAGTATCTGCATTTTTTCAGTATCCCCAGGAGCACCGACTTCAGGACCGTCTTCTAAACCTGAAAAAACATCGGATGAGGTAATGTCGGCAGAGAGGATGATATCCCCATAATTCATGAACCAGCTTTCAGGAACGTTTCCTGCAAGGTTGTAACCTGAACCATTACCATATACACAGGAACCATCAGGAATAATATAAAAATCTCTGGAAACTTCACCATTGTTAAAGGCGATTATGGTATTTTTCAGGGCAACGGTACCATCCCTACCCGATATCCCGGCTCCTTTAGGAGAATAATTATCGGAAATAGTACAGTTTGAGATTTTAAGGTACCCGGATTTATTGTAAATCCCCCCGCCCCCATTCCCATCTTCTGATGAGGCTATATTGCGTGTAATAGTACAGTTCAGGAGCACGGCGAGACCTGGAGAAACATTATATATTCCGCCACCCCCATCAGTTACACTATTATTGCTGAAGGTACATCCGGAAAGGGTTAGACTTTCTGAGTAATTCCAAATACCTCCGCCGTTAACTCCGGCAGTGTTTTCGCTGAAATTGCAGTTTGTAACAGTGGCATTTGAGTCCCTGATATTGTAAATACCACCACCGTAATCCCTGGCTTTATTGCCGTAAAAATTTGAATCAGTTACAGAAAGGTAGGTTAAAGAGGTGCTGTTTGCGCCAGTATAAATCCCGCCACCGTAACCTTCTGGAGGAATACTGTTTGCATCTCCAACTGCTTCATTGTTTTTGAAAGTGCAGTTCTCAATATTAGTACTACTTCCATTTACGCAGGTAATAGCTCCGCCAAGTCTGGCCCTGCAATCTTCAAAGGTACAGCCATTCAAGCTGAGTGCAGCATTGTTCCCTAACAATATCCCTCCACCATTCTTACCTCTTGCATATACTGTCGCATCACCGCTTACTACGGAAAGGTTGGAAATATCAACGGAGGCTCCACTCTCGATCTCAAATATCCTGCAGTTGCCACCCCCATTGATGGAAAGGGTGTCAGCACCGGATCCCATAATGGTGATGTTTTTGCTTATAACCAGCGCTTCAGACAGGGTGATACTCTCTAAATCACTGCTAAAATCTATAGTATCTCCCGCAGCTGCATCAGCAATTGCTTGTCTCAAGGATCCTGCTCCATAATCGGAGGAGTTTGTTACAGTAAGTGTATCAGCCCATCCTGCTGAAATACCAACAAAAAATACAATTACAAGAGCTAATAACAACTTCACAGTTCTAAAATGACTCATCTCAAGTCCATCTCCTTTGCAACTAAATCTGATTCTTTAATGACAAATAATTACTGACCTGGTAAATCAAGACAGGGATAACATCATATGGATTCCAACAGTATTTTCGTAAAGATTTTCTTCTCTCGATCATCTTTCTCCTGCAGGGGAACTTTGCTTAATTTGAGGGGAATTTTCTCCTCCTTTCAACACAGGTTAATTAAAATCCCCGGGCATTTCTGCCCGGGGATCCATATATCTTTTGGGCGAAATATCTGCGATGGAAGCCCGGCTGTCATAACCTCAGGTTTTAGACCCGTAGCTTTGCGTCACCGCCTTTCGGCGGTTTTGCCCTTGGTATAAATCAGGAAAGATGATAATAAAATACATTTTTTAATAACTCTAAATTTAACATATTCGCCGGTTCCAGGTTGGGACCAGGGTATCAACATAGAGGGACCATAGTCCTAATAATAAGTGCTCAGCACAATGAATTCATAGTCTTTAACCCTTTTATGTTTACATGGTTTACTTTCAGGTTTTCACCATGAAAAGAGGTTTTTCTCTGTTCCCATCTGCAGTTTGCTCATGGGATTTAACTGTAATTCAAAATCAAAAATGAAATTACTTTCCAAGGTTTCTGTATTTGGAAGGTTTTGGGTTTCAATCCAAAATCGAAAATTCAAAAACAGAATCAGGATGTTTGCTTAAGTTTTTTCTCTATGGCCTCGCAAACCGTCTTCAGCACCTTGATCCTGGCATAATACTTCGAATTTGCCTCCACTACTGTCCAGGGAGCATTGGTGGTGCTGGTGCGGAAAAGCATTTCCCTTGCCGCTTCCAGGTACTGGTCCCAATTTTCCCTGTTGCGCCAGTCTTCATCAGTAAGTTTCCATTCCTTGGCAGGGTCCTCTTTCCTTGCCATGAAACGCTGGTGTTGCTCATCCTGGTCGATCTGAAGCCAGAACTTCACCATGGCTGTTCCGTGTCTTACCAGATGCTCTTCCATCTCGTTTATCTCCCGGTATGACCTTTTCCATTCATCAGGGGAGGCAAATCCTTCAACTCTTTCCACAAGCACCCTCCCATACCAGCTCCGGTCGAATATCTTGATCTGACCCCTGGACGGGAATTCCCTCCAGAACCTCCAAAGGTAGTGATGTTCTTTTTCCCACTCCCCTGGAGCACCTACGGGGAAAACCTCGTAATTCCTGGGATAAAGCGACTGGGCAAGCCGCTTTATGGCTCCTCCCTTGCCTGCAGCATCTATGCCCTCAAAAAGGACAACCACTGGAAGGCCTTTATGAAAAACCTCCAGCTCAAGAGAGTGGAGAAGGTCCTGGTATTTTTCAAGGTCTGTCTTATATTGTTCTTTTTCCAGGTCTTTTGACAGGTCAAGTTCATCCAGCACAGATGTCCACATGGTTCCCTTTACTGGCAGCGCTCCCCTTGGCTGAGCCTGGCCTACCTGACAGCAGAGTCTCTCTTCCATGGCTTTCTGAACCGTGGCAAGGATCTTGCTGGTGGCGAATCTCACGTCGGTGGACTCAACTATTATCCAGGGTGCATATTCGCTGTCAGAATCCTGAAGGATCCTTTCAAGGGCCTTCACATACTTTTGATGATCCCGGTTCTGTCTCCAGTCATAATCTGTGACAGACCATGCACTTGCAGGTTCCTTCTCTCTTTTCTTCAATCTCTTCTTCTGCTCTTTCCGGTCAATATGCAGGAAGAACTTCAGGATCAGAGTCCCATCCGAGGCAAGTTGTCTTTCCAGGTCAACAGCCATTTCCATTCCATCCCTGAAAAAGGGATCTTCAAAACCCTTCTCCACGGCTCGGTCCAGGATCTCCCTGTACCATGATCTTCCGAAGATGCTTATCCTTCCCCTGGCAGGTGTGCGGGTACCGTAGTGATAAAGCATGGGATACTGATCCTGTTCCCAAGGTTGCAATTTTACGTAATGATAGGTGAACCCCCTTGGATCCCAGCATAAAAGAAGGTTATTGATAAGTCCGCCCTTCCCGGACCCTCCCAGCCCTTCAAATACAAGCAACAGGGGTATACCCTGATCCTTGAATTCCCGCTGGAGGACGCCAAGTCTTTCCTGGCTGATCGCGAAAAGATCTTTGAATTCCTTTTTAGACATACTTTTAGTCAGATCAAGATTTTCAAGCAAGCAGATCACTCCTCTCGAAATGCCCCACTAACTCTTTATCATAGCATGAGAAAGAAAACAAGGGTAAAGCACGTGGCAGAGACAATGTCAATTCAGTAGAAATAACGGATATCTGGGCCTTTTTGTGTTAAGCTTAGAAACACTGTGAAGTTATCCTTTATTTTGAGGCAGGTATATGCATTACCATTCTGTTTTTGTTTCTGATATTCATCTGGGCAACCGCTGGTGCAAGGTGAAGGACCTCGATTCTTTCCTTTCCAATGTTTCGTGCGATAACCTCTATCTCCTTGGAGATATCTTCGAGGGCTGGAACAAGGGAAGATCACCCAAATGGAACCTTCGCCGCCATCCCCTGATGAGAAAGGTCCTTAAGATGGCCAGGGTATCCAGGATACAGTACGTAACTGGAAACCATGATGCTTTCCTTGACGAGTTTACCGGTTCCTGTTTCGATGGGGTGGAACTGCTCAAGGAATCCATCTACTCTGCGCTGGACGGCAGAAAGCTGCTTCTTGTCCACGGAGATGAATATGACATCATAACCAGGTACAGAGGATGGCTCTCAAAACTTGGGCACTCTGCCTATCAGGCTGGAATGACGCTGAATTCTGGCATCGAAAGGCTTATCTCCAGGAGAAGAGAACAGAACCTGGTGATCGCCAATATGCTTAAACACAAGGTAAAGGACCTGGTCCAGAAGCTCAGCGATTTTGATAACTCCATAAAGACAGCTGCAAGGACAAGGGGAGTGGAAGGTATCATCTGCGGTCATATCCATAGACCCGAGATCAGGGTTATTGGAGACACCAGCTATTATAACTGTGGCGACTGGCTCCAGAGCTGTTCTGCCCTGGTGGAGCATATGGACGGGTCTTTCGAGATCATCCGCTGGAAAGATCGTTAGTTAGATATCTTCCTTCATCAGAAAAGTAAGCGGCAAGGGATCTGAATACTTCGATCCCTTGCCGCTTTTTTATTGTTCAGGAAAGACCCGGGTATCAGTTAAAACCTGTTGAGCACGTCCATAAGTCTTTTTTCGTCGATGTTGCCCCCTGAAAGTACTACACCCACTTTTTTACCTTCCACAGGTATCTTGCCTGCCATGAGGGCTGCCACTCCTACGGCCCCGGCACCTTCCACCACCTGATGATGTTCTCTGTGAAGAAAAGCGATGGCCCTGGCAATATCATCCTCCGTAACAGCTACGAAATCCTTTATCCTCTTCTTCGCCAGGTCTACCAGGCTCTGGGGAATGGAACCTGTCAAGCCATCCGCCAGGGAATCTTCATATTCCACATCCACAACTTTCCCCAGAGGCCATGACTTCACCCAGGGCTGGGATGTGACCGACTGAACTCCATATATCTCAATTCCCGGCCTCAGGGCCTGGGCGGCAATGGCAACACCGTTGATAAGTCCGCCGCCTCCAGCCGGTGTCACCAGAAGGTCCAGCTGGGGTTCATCCATCATCATTTCCAGACCCAGAGAACCTGCTCCACTCACCACGAAGTGATCCTCATAGGAAGACACAAACGTATAACCCTCTTCCAGGGCAAGGCGATGGGCTTCCTGATCAGCGTCATCGTAGAAATGGCCTACCACCCTGAGTTCCACGAACTCTCCGCCACGCTTTTTGATAGCCTTACGCTTGGTTTCGGGACAGACCCCTGGAACACATACCAGGGCCTTGACCCCAAGCATTGTTGCAGCCATGGCAACACCCTGGGCATGATTGCCGCTGGAGGGAGTTACCACGCCTCTGGACGATTCTTCGGTGGAAAGGCTGAACATTTTGTTAAGAGCTCCCCTTAGTTTGAAGGAGCCCGCTATCTGTTGGTTTTCCATCTTCAGGAATACTTCCACTCCGAGCAGGTCGCTGAGAGGGCCTGACCTTTCCGTAGGGGTATGTCTAACCCTTCCCTTCAGGAAATTATGGGCTAAAAGTACATCGGTGATGGTTGGATCTATTACCACGAGATTCACCCTTTCTGGAGAAAATGGCGTTTCCTTCAGGCTTCCGCGGACAGGGCCAGGATCTTCTCAAGACCCTGGATACAGGTCTGGATCTCTTCCTCCGTGTTGAAATATCCAACACTTATCCTCAGGGCCCCTCCATCTTCCCAGGTACCGATGGTCTTATGAGCAGAGGGGGCGCAATGAAGGCCGGGCCTGGTTTCAATTCCCGGATCTTCTGCCAGTTGTGCTGCCACTTCGGCATGGTCACGGCCCTGGAAATTAACGGGGAATACTGGAAGCCTGGAGTCCATGGTCATTTTACCAGCTAATCTTACTCCTGGAAGAGTTCTGAGTCCCTCAAGTAGCACATTTCCCAGTTCAATCTCCCTGGCATGGATCTTTTCAATACTTTCCTTCTTCAGCCATTCCATAGCAGCGAGAAGCCCGGCGATCCCCGGCAGATTGGGGGTTCCGGCCTCGAATTTGTCGGGCATCATGTCAGGCTGGAACTCCAGATGTGAAAAGCTTCCGGTGCCTCCCTCCACGAACCATTCAACTTCCTGTGCAAAATCAGGTCTCCAGACTATACCTCCAGTTCCCTGGGGACCCATTAACCCCTTGTGACCGGTAAAACATAGAGCAGCCAGGTTCATCTTCGAAGCTGAAACAGGTATGATACCTCCGGTCTGGGCAATATCCAGCACCAGGGGGACACCGGCATGATCACACAGTTTCGATATGGCCGGCAGATCCTGGACGGTACCGCATATATTGCTCGCATGTGTAAATACCATAAGGTCGAATCTCTCCTGTTCCAGAAGGGATTTCAGCTCCTCTGGCTGTAGCACACCTTCCCTGTCACACTGGATAACCGAAAGTTCAATGATCCCCTTCTGCTCAAGCCTTCTCAGGGGTCTCATACAGGCATTGTGCTCCATGCTTGAGGTCAGGACCCTCATTCCCTTTCTCAGGTAACCTTTGAGAACCAGGTTGAGGGACTCCGTGATATTTGAAGTGAAGGTCACATACCTGGGATCCGATCCGGAAAATCCTCCGAAAAACTCAGCTATCCTTTCCCTGCAGCACATTACCATATCCATGGTGGAAAGATCTCTCCCCGCAGCAGTCCCCCTGGCAAGATTCGCACCGTGGCTTGTAAGAAAGTCATACATCGCCCTGGGCACAACTTCGGGTTTGGGCCATGAAGTAGCTGCATTATTGAGATATATGCTCACACCGGATCATCACCTTCCGTAATAATTCTTATTATGAAATTGTATCATATACGCTGGATCATCCTACCATGGGAAGAAGATAGAACAGAAGGGGGATGACCATTACCATGGCACAAGTGGTGACCAGCCAGCACGTGTTGGCGAGATCCAGGTCAAGATCATATATGGAAGGGGGAACAAGAGAAACGAAGGCGCTGGGCATGAAGGATAGTACTATAACCACTTTTAGCAGCAACCCCTCTCTTACACCTGCAAAACCGAGACCATAGGCAAGGCTTATGAGGAAAAAGGGAACCAGCATGAACTTGATAATGCAGACAGCGCCAGCTTCTCTGAAAAAGGATACCAGGCTGCTGAATTTCATGGCCATTCCAATGGCCATGAGCATTATAAAAGTCCCGAGGGGTATCAGAAAAGCATTGAGATCCCTGTAGAAAAGGGGCCTTGTTATACCGAAGATGTTAAGGCATCCCCCAGTTACAATAGCCAGAAGGGCCATCCTCAGGAAAGGGTCCCGGAATACTCTTGCCAGGATGGCAGGGACCTTTTCCCTTTTTCCGCTTTCATGGCTGAAATATTTGGCCGTGGGAAAACCCACAGTGTAGTAAAGGATCTCTGCAAAGAGCTTATAGAAGGGGACCAGGGCATAACCTTCTTCGCCAAGAAGAAGGTAAGCTATCAGGCCTCCCATGGAACCTATGTTCGTGAAGAAACTGCAACAGAAGAGGGATCCTGTTTTTTTCCTGCCCAGTTTCATCATCCTTGCAAAACCAATGGCCAGGGAACCACCGACCAGGTAATGGAGAGCCCCTATTCCCGGAAGGGCCATAACCCTGAGGTCATCGATCTTCAGTATCCATAAGGCACCCATGATCGTAATGGGAATAACAAACAACAGGACACCCCTCTGAAGGTTTTTTCTTAACAGGTCCAGATCCCCGGTCCTATCGGGGTAGTTCCGTTTCACCGTTACCTGTAACATATATCCAAGGGTCAGGCCTGTGATTATCAGGGAGAGAGAAAAGAATATCCTGTCCAGGGGCATCTTCTATTTCTCTTCTTCCAGAGCTTTTTTGAAAACATCTCCCAGGGTAGCCCCTATGGGGCTTTCTTTTTCTTTAATTGCCTTGATGGCTGCTTCAAGGCTGTCTCTGATCTTTTCCTGTGAATATTGGGGGGGGAAATACAGGGCCGCCGCATTATCATGTCCCCCTCCCCTGACCTTACTGCCATCCTTAAGGATGGAGACAACCTTCCCAGCCAGCCCCTCCCTGCTTCTGAGAGATACTGCCCACTCTCCGGTGATCTTTCTGGAAGCCGAAGCCATAAGCCTTGGCGGATCTTGAAGATGATCAAGTACCAGGCCGCCAAAATCTGAAACATCTCCGAACTCAAGCACTCCATCTCCGACAAAGGCCAGGTCCTTTTTCCTGGAGCCAAGGATTTCCAGGGCTTGATCGAACCTTTGCTTTTGTTTTTCAACAAAAAGCCTGGCAGCATGAAGTTCATGACCCCTCATTTCAGGGTAGGGATCCTCTACGAGACGTGTAAATATGCCCCATGGACCGCACAATGTTATCAATCCCTGCCACAATCGACTTTCTTCCATATCATTGAT
>Ga0272441_10007024_pt1 | contig 18508 bp, 16 predicted proteins | sample SSMProp6N_FD_193582 | JGI IMG/M metagenome (GOLD analysis project Ga0272441, IMG submission 193582) | Marine sediment archaeal communities from Little Sippewissett salt marsh, Falmouth, MA, United States - SSM-Prop-6N | ecosystem: Environmental > Aquatic > Marine > Wetlands > Sediment ... | reverse complement strand
GCCGGCTTGCGGACGACGGAAGCGTGATTGCGCAGCGCGCGGCGATTCTCCTCGACGGCATTGCGCAGCTGAAGCTCCATCCGGCGATCGATTCGGAGCGGATTGGCGCCTGGGGCATCAGTCAAGGTGGAATCGTCATCCCTTGGGCGCTCCGGAAGACAGACGACATCGCCTTTGCGATCGTCATCAGCGGGCCGGGCACCGACGGCATTGCGCAAGGCGCCTACCTGCAGAGCTGCAGACTGATCTGCCGAGGGTATTCGCAGGAGATGGCCCGACGTGCCGAAATCGCGCTATCCGCACTCCCCGCTCGAAGACGTACGAGGAGTACCTGGAACACATGCAGACGCTGATCGAGATCCCATCCCTCGGCTACGAGGAGGCGTGGATCCAGACTGAGGAGGAATGGGCGCCGTGGGATCTGACGGAGGGCGCGACGTTCGATCCGACCGACGTCATCGCTCAGGTAACAATCCCTGTTCTCGCGTTCTTCGGCGATCAAGACATGCGTGTCGATCCGATCCAGGGCTTCTCTGCCTACGAGCAGGCACTCGCGCGAGCGGGGACCCCGCTCTCCGAGGTCGTTCTGATCGAGAGCGCAGGTCACACGCTCAACTTCGCGGGATCCGGGTGCACGGACGTCTCGGGCCGTTCCTACGTACCCGAGGATCTCGACAGGCTGGAAGCCTGGATTCGAGGGCTCTGGTAGGGATGCTGATGCGGATTCAAGCCGCCGGGTCGCGGCGCGTCGAAGGGGCCGGATGGCACGCAGGCAGCGAAGTAGGGGCATCGTGCAAGGCAGATCGGATCAATTGAACACAAAGCGGAACCTTGCGGCAGCGTTCGCGTGCGCCACGCTCGCGACACTCCTGCTCGGATCGGTCGCAGCCTCTGGCCAAGGCGACGCCGCGGGAGTCCCCTGGCCAACCGAGGCTTGGGAATGCTCCGCACCGATCGACCAGACCGTGAGCATCGCTGCCCTGGAAAGGCTCTTCTCCGCCGCAAGGAGGTTCGTCGACACAGTGCTAGTCGTGCGAAACGGCTATATCGTCTTCGAGCGCAACGCATCCAACTTCGCCAGCGGAGCGAAGCACTTCCTGTTCTCCACGACAAAGAGCATCCTGTCGATCCTCGTCGGCATCGCCATCGACAAGGGCTACATCGAGAACGTAGATCAGCCCGTTCTGAGCTTCTTCCCCAACCGCTCGGTGGTGAACCTCGACGAGCGGAAGCGGTCGCTGACGTTAGAGCACTTGCTGACCATGACTTCGGGATTCGACTGCTGCGAGGACAACAACGAGACCTTCAACCGAATGGCCGGCAGCTGGGACTGGTTGCAGTTCGCGCTCGACCTCCCGGTCATCAGAACGCCCGGCGAGACGTTCGAGTACTGCAATGCGAACTCGCACCTGATCTCGTGCATTCTCACCGAAGCCACCGGTGTGAGCGCCCTCGCCTTCGCGCAGGAACATCTCTTCGGGCCGCTGGGGATCGAAGAGGTAGTGTGGGACGCCGATCCGCAGGGAAAGAGCATCGGCTGCACCGGACTCTGGATGACGCCTCGCGATCTCGCCAAGGTTGGGCTCCTCCTGCTCGAGGGCGGACGGTGGGACGGCCAGCAGATCGTGTCCTCGTCGTGGATCGAAGCATGCATCCAGCCCAGAGCGATCTGCACCGACTACGGGTACAGGAACGGATACGGCTACCAATGGTGGATCGGGACAGAGACGGACGGTTGGTTCTTCACATCGGGCTATCAAGGACAGCATCTCTTCGTTCTTCCTGAGCAGGAGCTTGTCGTCGTATTCACCGGAAGCTATGACTACGCCAACAACCAGATCTACGAACGCCTTGTGAGAGATCACTTGCTGTCGGCACTGGATGGCCCTTCCCTCGAAGAGCAGATTACGGAACTGACGAGGATCGAGCCGCACGCTGTACCCGATCTGCCGGAGATCGCTGGAGACATCTCCGGACGGGAGTACACACTCGGCACACATGCCTACCTATTCGAGACGTTCACCCTAGCGTTCGACGATCGAGCAGACGAAGCGACGTTTCGTTTCAGACGGTGGGGACTCAATTACGAGTTCGCCGTCGGGCTGGACAACGTCTGGCGCGTGAACGCAGCACCGGGGCCGGAACTTCATCAATACCGAGCGCTGCGCGGGCAGTGGCTCGATGACAGGGTATTCCGTATGGAGGAGATCGACCTCGACTGGGGCGAGTCGTGGGAGCTGATTCTCACGTTCGAAGAGGACCGAGTGCACGTCGTGTTCGCGTCTCTGCCAGGTACAGGCAGCTTCCGATTCGAGACGACTGGGCACCTCGACGAACCATGAAGACAGAATCAGACTCGCAACACACCAGGGCCCTGTTCTGACCTCGGCGGCCGGTCCAGCGCTTCAAGCGTGCGCCGTGTCGGTCTGCACTTCATCAACGCGCTCTACGGTCTGCCCGAAGCGCAACGCGCGAAGATCTTGTTCCGTCATGAGCATCAGCTTCGCCGCGAAGCCAGCCGTATCGGTGATGATCTCGCGACAGAAGAGGGCGTGCTTCCTGCAGAGCCAATCGCCGTGCCAGCGCGCCGTCAGCTTGCGGCGCGTCGTGCAGCCGAATTGCTCTCGGAACCAGTTGGACAACTGATTGAAAAGCCGGTAGAGACCGGGATTCGTGTACAGCTGTCAGCGTGACGCGTCGAGAGCATCCTCCCTCGTCTCAGCCTCAGGGGAGCGCGCTCCGACCGTAGACCGCGCTGACCGCCAGCGCCGCTCCCACCAGAGCCCCGCAGGTATCGCCGTACAACCTGATCCCTCCGCCAAGGCCAGTCGAGAGCTTCCACGTATCCGGAGGAACGTCGGAAGCGAGTTCTTCCGGAAGCGCCTCGGCGACACATTCGGCACAGTTGAATCCCAACGAGAAGTTGCGCCGCGCATGCTGCTGTGCACGCTCGATTCCCGCTCGTCTGTGATCGTCCATCGTGTCGTCGATCGCTTTTCGCGACAGTATGGTAGCAGGACGCGAGCTGAGCGGACGAGCTTCGTGCGCTTGGATCTAGCGCGCCAACCCTCTGAGCTGTACGATGCGGATTCTTCTGGCCTGAATCATTCCGCAAGAGGGGGGATCCACTTGATCAAGGCCCACGCTCTCCAGCTCGTCCGCATCGTGCACACGGCGATCTACGCGGTCATGGTCGTCGCGATTGCGGTGCTGCTCTACGCCGGGATCACCGGGTACTCCGACGCATGGCTCTGGGTTTCGCTGGGACTCGTCGCAATCGAGGGCGTCGTCTTCTTCGGCAACGGAATGAGATGCCCGCTGACTGCGCTCGCCGTGCGCTATGGAGCCGACAAGGCCCATGCCTTCGATACTCTGCTTCCCGAACGGTTCACCCGCTACACGTTTCGGTTCTTCGGATCTCTCACCGCAGTCGCCGTCGTGCTGCTGGCTCTCCGTTGGGCCGGGGTGCTCGCCTAACCGGGCGCGCTCGACCAGGCTCTCCTCGAACGACGCGTGAAGGCTCTACTGCCTCTTCAGCATCCGATTCATCAACCAGACGACGAGGGTGCGCGGCAACGGGATCGGACTCCTGCCGGCTCGAGCTGACAGCTTCCTGGGGACGAGCTTCCCTCCTGCGATGACATCCGCGAGGGCATCAAGGGCGGGTCGAACCCGGCGAGAGAACGGTCCGGCTTCGCCCAACGTTCGACCGTCGATCGGGGACGTGCCGCCGAACGCCAGCCCACCGCGCCACGGCCAGTGCACGCGATCGCAGAAGTGCTCGTACGCTCGGAGGGACACCGCCTTGTGCACCGGCTCGAAGTAGCCGGAGTGCGTGATCGCGTAGACGTTCGGGCCGTACTCGGCGAGGCGCTCGTGCTCTTCGAGAAGCGCATGCAGCCAGGAGAGGGCCTTGAATGGCGGCAGATCCAGGTAGACGGGGGATGCGATCACCAACGCATCCGCTTCGCGCAACGCCTCGATCGATCGGGCGATGAACACGGGCGTTGCTTCCTCGCCTCGCTTCGGGTCGAGCGTGACGACGGTGGCGCCGGCCGCCTCCAATCGAATCCTCAGGTCAGCCGAGATGGACCGCGTGTTCGATCGCGCGCGAGGAGAGCCAGCGAACAGGACGACGGTCATCTCGCCCGCTCCGTTCGATCGAGCGCCTCGGGGATCTCTTCGGCGACGCCATCCCAGGCGCCACGGCGCACGACGATCGACGCGTGACTCGGAGCCGCCAAGTTGACGGCGTGACGCGCAATCAGGCGCGCGAACGTCTCCGCCTCTCCGTTCGAGGCAGCCTCAGGAAGAACGCCGACGCCAACGATCGCGAAAGGAGTCGCCATGCGGGACGTGTGATGCATCTCGCCGCTGCGAACTGCGAACCGCTCTCCGGCAAGCGGAAGGAACCGATCGATCGCCTTCTTCATTAGCGGGTGATGGACACCGAGGAAAATGGGCGTCACGAGGACAAGCCGATCACTCCCACCGATCGCGGCAACGATGTCAGTGAACTCGTCATCGAGCACGCAGCGGCCTGTCTTCGCGCACCCGCCGCAACCGACGCACGGCCCGAACTCGACCTGGTTGAGGTCGATCCACCGAGCCGAGCCTTCGCGCGCCTCGAGCGACCGCTCGAGCGCGCGCCGACCCTCGTCCGAATCGATCGCCCACAGAACGACTGTCTTCATCGCGCCTCCCGCGACCCGAAACGTACTCCCTGGTTCCCCGCGCCGCAATCCGTCCGGAACGATGCAGTTCGGCCACCCTGCGCAAGGATCGGCTTGCGGCGGGCGACTCATCGCCGCAAGCGGCGGTTCACTCCGTGGAAGGTCGCGGCAAGCGAGGCCCTAGGACTCCGAGAACACCCGGTCGGCGACGTCTCGAGAGATATCGCCGCTGCTCGCGTTCGAGCGGAGGACACGTTCCATCCTCGGGCTGATCGACAGGTACTGCCGATACGCATCGACCGCCTTGTCGATCAGGCCGGCGTTGTCGTAGCCCGATGCGAGCGACTCCCACCAATCGAGGTACCTCGGCTCGCGCTTCTCGTTGAGCAGCGCCCGTAGCCGGTCGAGTGCAAGCTCCTTCTCTTCCGCGTCGGCGCGCGAGACCTCGCCCAGCAGACCGAGGATCTCCATCAGCGTTCCTCCGACGCCCACGATGCGAGCGATCTCGCGGACCGGTTCGTCGTGGTCCTCGATTCGGATGTCGAGGAACGTGTCGGTCCCCGGCTGCCCGGCGCCCGTTCGGGCCACGAGCAACCTTGCGCTCTGCTTGCCACGCAGGTCGCCGCCCGCTTCGTCGCCGGCGACGAGCGCCGCCAGCAGCCGTTCGTGCAACCGACCGCACGTCGCTTCGAAGGCATCGACCATCGTGTCCACGACCTCGGGACCGACGAGAGTGTTCCCTTGGCAGGCGAAGCCGTCGCCGGTCCTGTGGCCGGCCCAGTCGGGGCACTTCGCTCCTGTGAACGAGAGTCCCGCGCCAGCCTGCGCGATCATCCCGATCTGCCTGCACTCGATGTCCGGATCGGAGCTCTTGAAGTCGGCAAGGATTGAGGCCAGGTCACATCCTTCCGAGCGTCGATCGAAGAACCGAGCCAAGAAGGCCATGTTCCCTTGAGCCTGGCTCGCGATGGCACCCACTTCTGCCCGGGCCATGCACACCTGCCCGGCATCCCAACAGCAAGAAGCGATCGCGAAGCCGATCTCTTCGCGCTCGCGATCCGTTGCCACAATTGAGAAAGTCAACTCGCTTCCTTTCGCACAGCGACACGGACCCGACGTCCGTGCGCTTCAAGTGAGTCCTCGGAAGGCGGAATCCGGTTCAGACAGACCAGTTCACGGAAGCTGCCGGACAGGTCGAGGCGCAATCACGCCTCGCGCAGCTCCTCCCCGTACCGGTGCCAGCGACCTCGGCCTTGTGTCTTCGCGACGTACATCGCGCTGTCGGCGTATCGGAGCAGGACCGTACCGTCTCGGCCGTCGTCCGGGAAGATCGAAATGCCGATGCTCGCGGACAACGTGAACTGCTGTCCGCCTGCGGAGAACGGCTTCTCGAGAAGACGCAAGAGCTTCTCGGCAACGTCGACGTGGCCGGACGGGGACTCGAGCTCCGGAATAAGGATCACAAACTCGTCGCCCCCGATCCTCGCGATCGAGTCGCTCTTGCGCAGCACGCTGACCAGCCGCTGCGCCGCCTGGCGAAGAACGTCATCTCCAACGGCATGACCTTGCGTGTCATTCACTTCCTTGAAGCGATCGAGATCGACGTAGATCACGCCGAAGCGCTCGAGATTCCGGTCGGCACGTGCCAGCTCCAGGACCAAGCGATCGGAGAGTGCGCCACGGTTGAGAAGCCCCGTCAGCGGATCGTGCATCGCCAAGTGGGCGAGCTCGTCCTGCTGTCTCTTCAACTCGGTGATGTCTCGAATGATGCCCTGATACGCGACGATCTTGCCCGACGGATCGGTCTGCGCAACCGCCGTCAACAGGCATTCGAGCACACGCCCGTCCCGTCGCCGCAACTGCGCCGGGTAGTCGATGACGAAGCCGGGCTCCGTAATCGCCTCCCTGAACGCGTCACGCGCCGACGGGTCCACGTAGAACGATTCGGCATCGGCCTTCATCAGCTGGTCTCGCGGACAGCCAAGGAGATCGATCAACGCCTCGTTGGCGTCGACGAACCGGCCGCCCGGCGTCGTGATGTAGATGGCGTCCCGCGAATAGTCAAACAAGCTGTGATATCTCTTCTCGCTGCTCTCGAGTTCGTGCCGGGACTGCTCGAGGCTCTCGAGCATCTCGTTCATGCCGCCCGCCAGACGCCCGATCTCGTCTCGACCTCTGACGGCGACCCGTCCGCTCGGCGTGTTCTGCTCGCGAATCCGCTGCACGCCCCGAGCAAGCGTCGACAGTCGCTTGAGGATTCGGGTGTCGAGCAACAGCAGCACCAGCAGCGACGATATGACGAGAGTTCCGATCACCTCGCCGGTGAGGAAGCGAACGGCGGACCGCCCCGCCTGATAGGTGTCGCGTGACGTCTCGATCGACGCGACCGCCACCGGCGCGCCCTCGAGGTCCGTGAGGATCGTGTGCCCGGCGATCGAATCACCGGAGGTCGGATGCACGATGGTCTCCTCGGCCGAGTCGTCGAGCAGCCGGTCGACGATCCACGGATCGATCTCGGAGGCGTCGAGATCGCGCACCAGGACGGAGAGCTCGGTTCTCTCGGCCAATCGCGTGACCTCCTCGGAATCCAGGAAACGCCCGACAATGAGCACGCCCCGGCTTGGCCCCTCCTCCTGACTCGTCAGAATCGCGTCGGCCGCCAGCAGCATCAGCCCGTCTTCGAGGCGGATCAGGCCCGATGCGGACGTCAACTCGCCACTCGCCAGCTCCGAGAAGAGCGACGCGACGAACGAAGGGCGCAGGAGTTCCGCCGGCGGCGCCGTCTCGTCTTCCGTCTCGCGATCGATCGCAAGAGCGGCGTACGGCTCGCCGTCCAGCGCGCTGAATAGCATTAAATTCAATCGAAGCGTCGCGAGCGATCCAGGTGTCAGGTTGTCTTCGGCGTACGAAGGAAGCTCACCACCGATGAACTCGTACGTATCGTCCCACGACCCCCAGTCGCCCGCCGTGGCTTCCATGTTGGCGACGTCCGCATCGATCGCGTTGATGACTCTCGCGACGTGCGCACGCACCTCGTCAACCTCCAAGCGCGCGAATGTCCCGGAGAGCGTAGGCCGAATTGCGACGAACAGCACGGTAACGGTGATGACCAGTACGATTCCGAGCACCAGCACAGTCTGAAGTCGAAGGCTCATCTGACTCCCCTCCTACGGCCCCGCATGCCGCCTTTCCCGCAGCCCGGCCCTACCTCGACACGGCGCTCTTCGGATCCCCCGGAAGCGGCGGGGCACACGCCAACGCGCTTCGCATGGATTCTTCCTGCTTTGACGTCCTGCGAGACGGGCGAACGGTGGAGGGGCTGGATCGACGGTTCTGGCTGCACGATGCCCGCCGGCGAGTGATCGGCGAGCGCGGCATTAGCGATTCTTCGCCATCGTTCGGTGCTAGGCTGTGCGTACGCAGTCGCGCCCTGACTCTTTCGCGCGGTACAACGCGCGATCGGCGGCACGGAGAAGGTCGTCCTGGGAGACGCCGTGTTCCGGAAAGACGGCGATCCCGGCAGAGAACGTTGGAGGTGCATCAGCGCCCATCTCAGGGACGTGAACGTCGCGAAGGGAGGCTCGAAGCATCTCGGTCCGTTCCACGGCAACGGCAAGCGGGGCATGCGGAAGGACCAGCGCGAACTCCTCGCCTCCGTACCGGCAGGCGATGTCCGCGGGACGCGTCCGCTCCGCAAGCTGTCGACCGATTTCCTCAAGCAAGGCGTCGCCGGCTCGGTGTCCGTAGCGGTCGTTGACGGCCTTGAAGTGGTCGAGGTCGATGAGGATCGTGGAAACCGGAAGCCCCTCCCTCTCGGCACGTCGCAGGATGCGCGGGAGCATCTCGTCCAGATGCCGCCGGTTGTACAGGCCGGTGAGCGAATCGCGGATCGCACGTTCCCGCAGTTCCTCCTGCAGCCGCTCGATCTCCTGAAGCTGCTCTTTCAGACGATCGTTGGCCTCTTCGAGCGCGCTCTGCACAAGGCGACGCTTGGTGATGTCGCGCGCGACAACCAGGAAGCCCGGCGGCTCATCAGGCGCCGAGGTCAGGGGCAGCAGTTGGATGTCTGCGTGGAGCGGTGGATCCTGAGACAACGCAATCTCGACGTGGGTCTCACGGTCGGGATCGAGTCCTGCCTCGATCTGAGGCCACGCCCCGAGGAGGCGAGTCGCGTCGTCCCCGACGGGGTGTCGTGGTAGCTCGAACAGCTCGCGGGCCGCGGGGTTCACGTCCACAATCCTCCGCTTGGCATCGATGACGAGAATTCCATCGATCATGCCCTCGATCAGCCGCTCTCGCGCCACCGGGAGGAGCTTGAACATCCGTAGCGGAACGACACCTATCGCGAGGACGGCTCCGGCGGCCGCGAAGCTGAGCGGCGCGAGGTTCAGTCCTGGAATCGGAGTGATCTTGGCCGCATAGAGAACGCCGCAGACCAGCGGGACTGCTGCCGCGAGAAGCACCGTGACCGATTGCCGGCGTTGAGCGACCGTCGAGCGGATCGCGAAGCGCATGAGGAGCGCGGAGCCAGCGACCATGTACGCGTAGATCACGAAGATGAGGGCATAGAATGCCGGGCCGTGGTTGTAGATGACGATATTCAGATCGGCGGGCCCCGGAGAGAAGCTCGTCCAGATCCAGCGATGGAACTCGTTCGTAGCAGCGAGCGACACGGAGACGACCGGGAGAGTCCAAAGCAGGGCCGTGCGGCGGCGGGACAGCCAGGCGCTCCGCCCAGTGAACTGGATGGTGAACAGAAGGAACAGGACCGGAACGGTCCCGGTGCCGACGTACTCGAGCTTCGAGAATAGGATCTTCCACGAAAGCGGGACGGCGCCCGCCTCAAACGTGGACACGAGTGTGTAGTAGCTGATCGCAACCATCAGCATTGCGAGGGTGGAGACGCCGCGTATGGCTCGGAAGCGGAACAGGACGGCCGCCAGCCCGAAGGACAGCCCGCACGTCGTCAGCAGGACAATCGACGGCGAAACCCACTGCCAATCCATGCCGCGATTCTACCGACCTCGGCCCCATGGAGAAACCGATCAGCCGAAGGTCTGATCCGCTCGCTCCCGGGAAGCTCCATGAGAAGCGAAACCGCAATGCACATCAGCGGCGCCAGGAGCCCTCTGCTGCGAACCCTGGCTTTGCGGCCGCGACAGACGTCGCGTAGTCTTCACGCATTCCCACGCATCGACAGGAGGAAAGGTGACGATTCCCCGACGCTCTTTCGTCGCACGTGCGATCCCCGCCGTCCTCGCTCTCATCCTCGCCGCCGCGCCGACCGCCCTGGCGGACTGGACACATGCGGCGCCCGAAGAGCACGGCATGGACTCCGCGAACCTCGAATCGATGAAGAACCTGATCGACGAGACAGACCTGCCGATCGATTCGGTCGTTATCCTTCGCGGTGGCGAGATCGTGTTCGAGTACTTCCCGCGCCTGCCGCTCTACGGCCCGGACATCCCTCACAACCTCTACTCCACGACGAAGAGCATCACGTCGACGCTGATCGGCATCGCGATCGAGATGGGGTTCATCGAGGACGTGCACCAGCAGGTCATCGACTTCTTCCCCGATCGGGAGATCCAGAACCTCGACGACCGCAAGCGCCGGATGACACTCGAGCATCTGTTGACGATGACCAGTGGACTCGAGTGGGAAGGGCCTGATGACATCCATCACTCGTGGGGAGACGGACTCCGCAGCGGCGATCCAGTGCAGTACGCCCTCGACCGACCGATGGCCTACGAGCCAGGCGAGGTCTGGTACTACAACGGCGGCTGCTCGCACGTGCTCTCGGCCATCCTGACCGAGGCGACGGGGATGTCGACGCTGACGTTCGCCCGGCGCTACCTGTTCGGCCCCTTGGGGATCACACTCGTCGTCTGGCCAAGCGACCCGAACGGAATCTACTACGGCGGACAAGACATCCACTTGTCGCCCTACGCCATGGCGAAGATCGGGCAGCTCTTCCTGGATGGCGGTCTCTGGGAAGGCGAGCAGATCGTCCCGGCGGAATGGGTTGAAGCATCGCGCACGTCCCACGCCGCCACATGGATGGGGGGATACGGGTACCAATGGTGGACCTACCCTGACAGCGGCATCTACTACGCCTCCGGTGCTTTCGAGCAGAGGATCTACATCGCTCCGGAACTTGACATGGTGGTGGTGTTCACGTCGAGCAACCAAGCTCCAGGCATCGGGCAGGGCGAACGGGCGGTAGGCCCACCGGTCGTCGAGTGGCTGCTCTCTCGTTTCATCCTGCCCGCGTGTGACGGCTTCGAGCAGCTGGCATACGATGCGTATGGCGTCTCTCTGTCGATTCCTCATCTCCTCGATGGCTGGACCAGCGGCGGACCCGGCGTCGCACACGCGTCGGAAGACGCCGGCCTCGTGCTCTTCAGCTACGCCGGCTCTCCGTACGAGCGCCTCGGGATCCGCTGGACGACGCCTAACGGCACTTGCGATCCGGCGGCCGCGCTCAACGACCTCCACGAGTGCCTGTCGGTGCTCGGCACGCAGATCGAGGAGGTCGATCCGCCCGCCAAGATCGCGACCGCAGCCGGACCGGCAACCTATCAGCGGATGACCATGGCGCAGGACCACGGCCCGGAGATCGCGTACTTCGGCACGCGCTCGTGCGATGAGAGCGGCCTCTCCGTCGTCGTGTATCTTGGCGTCGCGGAGAGGTTCATCCCCTGGATCGACCCGCTCGAGGAGCTCACGCGAATCCTCGAGAGCCTGGAGTGCTCCGGCGGCGAGTAGAGGTCTCGAAGCGTTGGCGGCAGGAGCCCGGCAGGCTCTTCGATTCCGAGCGAAACGGCGGCCTGCCGCTCAATCAGTCCGGACGACGTTGTTGACGACGAGTTGCCCCTCGTGGAGAACCCAGAGAGGGCGGTCAAGCGCCTCGAGATCGGCGAGCGGATCACCCGAGACGACGAGGATGTCGGCAACCATGCCATTGGCGAGAGTACCGACGCGATCGTCGATCTGGCAGACGAACGCAGCGTTCGCGGTGGACGCGACAATGATCTCCATCGGCGTCATCCCCACCACGCGCATCGCTCGGATCTCCTCCATCGGCATTCCGTCCGTCGGCAGGAGATATCCGGCATCGTCTCCCATGGCGACGATGCCGCCGCCCCGCAGGAATTCGATCAGCTCCGGGGCAGACGTCGTATTGGCGACTGCCAGCGTAGGCACCCACGCGACACCTTGCTCCACCATCCTCTCCGGAAGCCAAGGCGCCGAGCCGGGAATGCTCAGGTAGTGAGCGAGTTCATCGACGCCGCCATCCAGCGCCCGGCGCGCCTCTGTGGCCAGGTTGATGTGCGCCGTCACGCGAAGCCCGGCGTCGTGGGCGGTTCCCACGATCGCTCGGATCCACTCCACGGGCAGGCAGCCTGGAGTCTCGGGATCCAACGCGAGAGCAATCTTGACCACGTCGACGCCGTCAGCGATTAGCCGGAGAACGCTTCGCCGCGCGTGGTCCTCCGAGGTCACGGCCAACGAGGGGAAGTTGTTCCCCACGATCGGGTATCCGTTCGCGACCGTCACGATCGGCCCCGCCCACAGAATCGTCGGCAACGTCGCGTCCCCGGCGAGGTCGCTCGCGTCGCCTTCCCACTCGTGCGGGTGCGCGCCCAGATCGCGAACGGTGGTGACGCCGCCGCGGATCCACCCCGCGACCACCCGCCTGTTTCCCGAGCTATGTACGTGCGTGTTGATGAAGCCCGGGAGAATCGTGGCATCGCTCGCTTCGAGAAGGACGGCGTCGGACGGGATGGGAACGTTCTCACGGCGGCCGACGGCCGTGATCGCGCCGCCCTCGCAGAGCACCACGCCGTCCTCGATCGGCGGCGAGCCGGTCCCATCGATCACGCGGCCGAGAAGAGCGAAGCAGCCTACATCCTCTCCGCTCGCGCTTCCGCCTGCCGCGACGGCAGCGAACAGAACGGCGAACAGGATGATTCGTCGGCATTGGATCCGGCCCATGGAAGTCCTTTCTCTTCGATGGTAGTCCACGCACAGGATCATTGCACAGCGCTGCGCCCGATCGGCTCTGCGGCCCCGCACGGCGAACCCTTGACTTCGAGCTTCGTCCGAGTAAGATACCCAAAAAACTGATCCGGTATCCATCGTCACCGCGGAGGCGATTCGCATGAGTACGGAAGAGCACATCCTCGAAACAGGACAGGAGATCCTCGTTTCTGAGGGGCTTCGAGCCATCACGACCAACGAGATCGCGCGCCGAGCGCGCGTCAGCAAGAAGACGCTCTACAACCTCTTCCCGACGAAGGACGCGCTCCTCGAAGCGATCGTGATCTCGTTCATGGAACGCAACCTCGCGCGGTGGGATGCGATCCTCGCGCGCAAAGACTCCGCGATGGACCGGATCCTCGCGTCGCTCGAATTCGTCAGCGAGTTCATGCCACGGATTCAGATGCACCTCGTCAACCAGATCGAGACCGTCGCGCCGTCGCTGTGGAAGCGCATCGATGCGATTCGGCTCGAGCGCCTACAGAAGCTGAAGGCACTGATGGTGGAGGCTCAACAAGAAGGGTACCTGCGCTCGGATGTCGATCCCGACCACTGGATTCTGCTCCTGACAGGCACCATTCGATCGGTGCTGACACCGAAAGTCATCCTGCGCACCGGCATCTCCCTGGTGCAGCTGATCCAGAGCATCAAAGCGATCTACTACTTCGGCCTGCTGACCGAGAAGGGCCGGCAGTACGTCGAAACGAAGGAGGCGTCGTCATGACCAAGCACATCGCATTCGCTCTATCGCTCCTCGTCGTCCTCTCCGGAATCGCGGCGGCCCAGACGCTCGAGACGGCCGACGTCGTGCTCGACCGCATGGACGAGAACACCCACGGACTGGAGGACCTCGACGCCCTGCTGACCATCGAGACGTACGACGACGGCGCCGTCGAGCTGACGCAGAGACTGAGACTCTCCCTCCTGCAGCCGAATCGAATGCGCCAGGAGTACCTCGCGCCCGACTACCTGGACGGCAATCTGACGCTGATCGTCGGAGACGAGATGTGGATCTACGTCGCCGCGGTCGACGAGTGGCACGAGAAGGATCTCACGGAGCTCTCATCGGCCGAGCAGCCGTGGCTCGCCTTCAGACGGTTCCTCCGAGACGTCGACGACGACCTCGGCGACTACACGTTCGAGCTCCTCGGCTTCGAGGACGACGCCTATTGCCTCGTCGGCGCCTCCGCGGTCGACGACACCACGTACGGCCGGATCGAGCTGTGGGTCGATGCCGAGACGTTCGTCCCGGTTCGACGCCTTCTCTACGACGTCGAGGGCGAGCTTCTCGTTGAGCTTCGCATCCTCGAGATCGAGCAGGTTGACGACTCGACCTATCTGGCGCGAACGATGCAGACCTACGACGAAGCCGGCGAGCTGCAGAGCGTCATCCACTACGACGAACTCACCGTCAACGGCGGACTCGATCCGTCGCTGTTCGAGCGTGGCGCGCAGACGGAGGAGACCGGCGATGCCTGAGCACACGACGACGTTCGCCGCGCAGTCGCTGACCAAGACGTTCGGCTCCCTGCGCGCCGTCGATGACCTCTCGATGGCCGTCGAGTCGGGCGAGATCTACGGCCTGGTCGGCCCGAGTGGCGCCGGGAAGACGACGCTCATCCGGATGCTCTCCGGCCTGACCGTGCCGACCGAAGGAATCGCTCGTCTCCTCGGAGCACGAATGCCGAGCGAACGTCGCACGATCGAGCATCGGTTCGGCTACATGCCGCAGGAGCGGGCCGTCTATCGAGACCTCACCGTGGCCGAGAACCTGCTCTTCTTCGGGCGCATCTACGCCATGCCGCGGCGGCGGATCGTGGAGCGAACGAAGGAGCTGTTGAGCCTGATGCGCCTCGACGGCCACGGCCGACAGCGCGCCGACCGCCTTTCGGGCGGCGAGAAGCAGCGGCTGTCCCTCGCCTGCGCCCTTCTTCACGAGCCGGACGCGCTGCTGCTCGACGAGCCGACGATCGGCCTCGATCCTGCTCTCCGACGCGAGTTCTGGAACCACTTCCACGAGCTGAACGGCCGAGGACGGACGATTCTCCTGTCGACCCACTACCTCCACGAAGCCGAGTGGTGCGGACGTGTCGGGTTGATCCAGCGCGGCCGGCTAATCGCAGAGGGGACGCCGGAGGCTCTGCGAGCGGACGCGGCGTCACGAAGCGGCGTGCCAAACCCGGACATGGAAGAGGTGTTCCTGATCCTGACCGGGTCAACGGTTGCGGGAGGTGTATCGTGAGCGTCTCTCGAATCCTCGCCGTAGCCGAGCGCGTCCTGCGGCAGCTTCGCCACGACAAGCGTGTGCTCGTGTTCATGCTTCTCTTGCCGGCGATCGCAATGCTCCTGTTCGGCTACTCCTTCTCAGGCGACATCACCGACGTTCGCGTGGCGTTCGTCGACGAGGACAGGACCGAGCTGACCGAGTCGATCCTCGAGAGTCTGCAGGAGGACGCCGCATTCGAGGTGACAGTACTGGACGCGGTCGACGACCCGGAGAAACTGCTCCTCGACGAGGGGTACCAGGCCGTGGTTCGGATTCCCGCCAAGTTCACCAGCCTCTACTACGCTCACTTCGCGATGGGCGTCGCCACCAGCGCTCAGGGGGCGATCGATCTGACGCTCGACGAGTCTGACCCCCAGATCGCGAACACGGTCAAGATGGGACTCGCCGATGCCGCGATGGATCTCGGCGAGGGCGGCCCCGTTGAGATCGAGACACGCGAGCTGTACGGCGTCGAGGTCCGCTTCATCGACGGCTTCGCTCCGGCAATCATGGGCCTCGTCGTCGCACTGATCAGCACCGTGTTGACGCTGCTCTCGATCGTGCGCGAGAAAGTCGACGGGACGTTCTCCCGCATCTGGGTCTCGCCGGTCCGGCGCGCCGAGTTCATCCTCGGCTACGTCATCGCGTTCGGCCTCGTTTCGCTCATCCAGTCGCTGGTCGTCCTCACCGTCGGGATCAGCGTCTTCCACATCCTGATCAACGGAGCGATCGCGTGGGCGTTCGTCTGCGTCATTCTGTTCGCCGTCGGAAGCGTCGGGCTCGGCACACTGCTGTCGGCGCTGGCTCAGACGGAATCACAGGCGATCATCTTCTTCCCGCTCGTCATCGTTCCGTCGGTCTTGCTCTCCGGGATGATGTGGCCGATCCAGGCGATCCCGCGGCTTCTGCGTCCGCTCTCCTATCTCGTGCCGTTGACCTACTCCAACCGGCTCCTGCGTGCGGTGATGGTGAAGGGACTCGCACCGTGGCAGGAGCCGATCGGCTTCGCCGGCGTCCTCGTCTTCGTCCTGCTCACGATCTTGCTTGCCAGCTCCGTGCTCCGGCAGTCGGCGGGAGAGCGGGAGTAGCGGACACAGGCGCCCCGCCGCACGATCAAGCGAACGTGCCGCAGAGACGGTGAAGACGCTCGGCGCTCGGATCGTCACGCCAGGTCACGGCCTCCACCGATGTCAGTCGGATCGGAGGAAGCTGGCCCGTCGACATCAGGTGCGGGCCGTTGCACAGATCGAAGAACTCCCCGTGAGCGTAGATGGTCACCGTCGCGGCGTCGATCCGCTCGAGAATCTCGAGCTTGAGGACTTCGCCGCGGCGGATGAGCCAGCTCCGCGCCTCACCCTTCGACAGCGAGTACCTCTCGATCGGGAGATCCTCGGCGATGACCTCGTCGACCTGGGCTTGGATGTCCGCCAGATCTTTCTGCCCGAGCGAGGTCCCGACCTCCAGATCGATCTGGAAGAGGTCCCGACGTCTCGGATCCCTTCCCAACGTGGCATCGGGGAAGAGCCGCTTCGCGCCCTGCGCCACGACGTGCGCGGCCGTGTGGCAAAGGACGCGCGCCCCCTCGGGCGAAGTGGCCGTCAGGAACGTCAGTCGGCCGTCCTCCCACAAACGCTGGCGAAGGTCGCACACAACGCCGTCAACGTCAGCACAGACCACAGGGTCCGTCGATTCCGGGAGGAGCGCCCGCGCGGCGTCGCACAAGGTGACTCCGCGCTGCAGGCGCGCCTCCGATCCGTCCGGCAACTGCATCCTGATCATCAAGCTCACTTCCTTCCGCGTCCGTCTCCGACGCTCGCCGTCGCCTGCGTGCTGCTCGCTAGAAGGAAGTCAGATGCCCGAGGGCAAAGAAGAAGACCGCGGGCGTACCCGCAGCCTTGCCGGACTTCCTATCGAGCGCTTGTCCGCGACTAGCGGCTCGTCGGAAGTCCGTCGCACGTCGTCGTACCAACACCAACCGGAACTGCCGTCGACCGTCTCGGCACGTTCCGCAGTTGTTGGTTCATGATGGGCCACTCTAGTACGGGATTCGCTAGATGTCAATAGGAAGGTGTCCCGGTCGGCCCGCGCAGCGGTCTTCTCCTCGGGTGCCGCGCGCGCAGAGATCGTCGAGGGATCCGCGGCCCGGCAGCTGCGGGAGGGCGCAACACATCACCGCCAAGTACACTCAGACGAGGCGAACCGCGCGACCGATTCCGGCAACGAAGGGAGAGGCATGAAGCTTCTGATCACAGGGTTTCCCAAGTTCGACGCGTTCCCGCAGAACTCGACCCAGGCCCTCGTCGAGTCAATGCGCAAGGATCTCCCGCCCGGACTCGACGACGTTGCTGGCGACCTGCGATTCGAGATCGTCGCATTCGAGAACGACGATGACGCAACTCAGCAGCGGACGATGCTCGAGAGCTTCCACCGATTGGTCGGAGCGCACAGGCCCAATGTCTGCCTCTTCTGCGGACAGGCCGCGAGCCGCCCGTGGATCACGTTCGAGACGATCGCGATCAACGTCTTCAAGGGGAACGTCATCGATGCGGCAGGGCCGCCCGCCTACTGGGCCACGATCCCCGAGCAACCGAGGCTGGTCGAGTCAATGCAGGCCGCCGGCATCCCGGCCAAGCTCTCCCACCATGCAGGCAAGCATCTGTGCAACCACATCCTCTACTCCGGGCTTCGACTCGCCGAGACGTCAGCCAGCGGCATGAAGTGCGGATTCCTACATCTCCCGATGACGAACACTCAGGTGATCGACGCCGACGAGGACCGCCCGTTCATCCCGCTTTCGATGACACGCCGCGCCCTGACGATGGCGATCCGGCACATCTTCGAGCTCGTCTCGTCGTGAGTGAAGCCGTCCCAGTTGGATCAACGCTACGCGCCTGCTACGATTCCCGCAGAATGCATCCATTCGGGAGAGTCCTCATCGCTCTTGCGATCGCGTCGACGCAGCTGCCCGGCTCGGCGGGGGCGCCGCCCGCCCTGCAGGATTGCACAACGTTTGCGGCCGCCTGCAACGAGACGGTTCTCGTCGGGAACAACGAGGACTACGGGAATCCGATCATCAACGTCTGGTTGCTCCCCGCGGACGGTGGGACCTACGGTCGATTTCTGATTGGAACCGAGGGGCTGGTACAGGGAGGCATGAATGACCAGGGTCTTGTCTATGATGGCCTGACAATCCCGCCTGTCGAAGTCGCCGGCGACGGCCGCCCTCGCTACATGGGCATGTGGCCTGTCCACGTTCTCGAAACCTGCGCAACGATCGACGATGTGGTCGAATCGTACGAAGCCTACACGTTCCCCGGCACGTGGGCCGGGAAGCTCTTCTTCGCCGATGCGGCCGGCGACGCGATTCTGATCGAGGGAGATGCGATCGTCCGCAAGGAAGGCCGCTTTCTCGTATCGACGAACTTCCTCCAGTCGACGACCGCGCCCGAGGATGTGACGTGCGAGCGGTTTCTGACCGCATCCTCGCTGCTCGATGATGCCGAGGAGGTCACGCCAGACATCGTGC
>Ga0272441_10007023_pt1 | contig 18509 bp, 18 predicted proteins | sample SSMProp6N_FD_193582 | JGI IMG/M metagenome (GOLD analysis project Ga0272441, IMG submission 193582) | Marine sediment archaeal communities from Little Sippewissett salt marsh, Falmouth, MA, United States - SSM-Prop-6N | ecosystem: Environmental > Aquatic > Marine > Wetlands > Sediment ... | reverse complement strand
CCGTGCGATTTGCAGTGGCCTTCTTCTCCTGGGAAACCTGCGCCGCGACGACAAGTCCAAACACCAGAATACATGCCGCCAAGCAACAGAACCTGATCGTGCGCTTCACGTTGCTGTCCCTCCCTCATCAAGTTGGATCGACGGGTACGCCGCTTCGATTCTGCCTGATTCGGCATACACCTAGCCCCACTCGCCCGATCGATCTCGACACCCTGGGAACCTCCCGTCCGTTCCTTCAGCCACCCTCTTGCGAGACGAACACGAGACCTCGCATTCGACATAATATATGCGCGCGCATATAATAGCGATCCGGGACCGCCGGGCAAGGAGGCCACCCTGTCTCTCGAATACGTAATCCTCGGATTCCTCGAAGTGGGCCCCAAGACAGGCTACGACTTGAAGCAACGCTTCGATCGCTCGGTTTGGGGATTCTGGCGTGCAGATCAAAGCCGTATCTACCGCACACTCGACAAGTTGCGGGAGCGGAAGTGGGTCTCCCAGGAGATCATTTCGCAGGCCGATCGCCCGGACCGGAAGCCCTATACCATCACCAAAGAGGGACGGGATGCGCTCTTCCGCTGGATGCAGGACTGCCAACCCGGTTCACCGCCTCGCAATGGGTTCCTCGTACAGCTCTTCTTCGCCGGACTGCTGACCGACGCTGAGGCCATTCGCCTCCTGGAGGCCAAGAAACAGCGGGTCCTGGATGTCTTGGCGTCGTTTCCCGAGCGGTACCGCCTTGCGCCTGACTACGAGCACGACGAACCCGAACGCGTCGACTTCTTCCACTGGCTCACCCTCGATTCAGCCGTCCAGATGCGTTTCGCCTACCTCGAGTGGATCGATGGAGCGATCCATCGGATCCGCGAAAGAGCGTGGAAACTTGGCCGGGAGGGCGCGGTCACCCGATGGCCCCCCTATCACGTCGCACCGGCACGGGATGAACAAGAGACGAGAGAACCCTCAAGAGAGAAACAGAATCCGAACGAACCGAGGAGGAGGACATGAACCAGGTGTCGCGCTGGTGGATCACAGGGGCAATCATCGCGTTCTGCTTGACATTCGGCATCCTTCTGGAGATGCATCCCACGGACGGAGCGCCCCCGTCCCTTCCCCTTCGCAAGGGGCACGTCGAAAACGGGACGGAGTCTGCGCCACGCGCAAGCGGGGAGCAAGCAGTTCGGGACGAACTCGAAGCGGCCGGAATCGCCGACGTGCCGGAGAACGTGATCGAGACACTCTCAACCCTCGAGAAGCTGGATGACTACCCCATCTATACCATGCGCTACGTCGGGCCGTACGTACACGCATCGGACCTGGCCTCCGTAACGGACACCGAACGTGAGGACGCGTTCCTCGGAAGCGGCTGGGCCTGCTCTCTTTTCGCGGCCCTCGGCAACGCGGAGCAGCCCCTGCTCGGACGCAACTTCGACTGGCACCACAGCCCGATCCTCGTTCTCTTCCTCGAACCCGACGTGGGATACCGATCCATCATGTCGATCGACATCGCTTATCTGGTGGGCGAGGAGACAATCGATCGCCTCGACACCGCGCCGGCCGAGGATCTTCTCCCCCTTCTGGACGCACCGTTTCTGACGTTTGACGGAATGAACGAGAAGGGGGTGGCGATCGGGATGGCGTCCGTCGACTACGAATGCGGCTACCCGACCCATCCGGAGAACCGCGAGGTCGGGGATCTGCGACTCATGCGCGAGGTCCTTGAGTCGTCGGCCACTGTCGAAGAGGCCATCGCGTTCCTCGAGGGGATCAACCCGGTCAGCCAGGGGGGACCGAATACCCACTACCTGATCGCCGATCGAACCTCGGCCGCCGCCTTGATCGAATACCACGAGGGTGAGATGCACGTCCTCCGGAGCACCGCCGAGGAACCGTGGCAGCTTGGAACCAACTTCCCGGTGGTACTCACGGAAGGGACCCCGGCCGGCCGCTGCTGGCGGTATGACCGAATCGCGCGGGCTTTGCAGGAGAGCGTCGGTGATCTCGCCCCCGCTGACGCAATGTCGCTGCTCCAAGCAGTGTCCACCGACATGACCCAATGGTCGATCGTGTACGACCTGGCCGATCTCACGATGAACCTCGTGGTCGATCGGCAGTATGGCGACATCCACACGTTCTCGTTGCCCAAGACGATCAACCAGCACTGAGCAAGGCGGCGGGAGATCCGTGTGCTATCCGAGCGTCAACCGAAGCTGTTGCCGAGGTTCGCGATCCCCGTCCTGTTGATCGGTGCCGCGATTCCCCCGGCGATCGAGATCGCCCAGCTCGACGTCAGACACAGCCAGTATGCGGATGAAGAGGCCGCCGATCAGAGGGCCCCTTGCGCGGTGACATGCCGAGCGAGTGGGTTCGCTCTTCGTCCGGCGCGTACAGGACCGCGTTCTTTCTCGGCCATCGAACAGGCTCTCAGGAGCCCCTTTCCTGGCTCGATGAGCGCCTCGAACTGGACGAGGCCGAAGGCAACATCCTGGGGGGAGGCGCAAGCCCACGAACTGAGTCGAACGGCCGCTCCCGACTTCGGGTTCGCCTTTGGGACTATACTCCTCACGAGGTGATCCGAATGGCTGCAATCGGCGATACGGCGCCCACATTCGAGTTGCTCTCGGATACGGGCGAAACCGTGCGCCTGGACGAGTTCCGAGGCAAGCGCGTCATCGTGTACTTCTATCCGAAGGCCGATACGCCCGGGTGCACGAAGCAGGCCTGTGCGATTCAGGATCTGGGTCCGCAGATCACGGACGCCGGGGTAACCGTCATCGGGATCTCCCCCGATCCGCCGGAGAAGCTTGCGAAGTTCCGTGCGAAGTACGGGCTGGAGTTCCTGCTGCTCTCCGACCCGGATCATGTTGCCGCCGCGGCGTATGGTGCCTGGGGCGAGAAGTCGATGTACGGGAAGACCTACGAGGGAATTTTCCGTTCGCATGCAGCGATCGACGAAACCGGCAGAATCATCGCGATCAAGCACAAGGTCAAACCGCTGGAGACCGCCGCGCTCTGGGAGACCTGGAAGAAGGACTAGCGGTCGGCACAGTCGCCTCCAAAGGAGGGCGGGAGGACGGGAGGACGGAACATGGTATCCATGAAACGGTCGGAATGGACTGCCGTCGCGGCGATCCCCGCCGCTCTCGCTGCTGCAGCCCTCGTCGCGTGGGCGGGAAGCACCGGCGGAGGAGCCATCCTCGGGCTTCCTGCATTCGCTGCGCTCTATGCGCTGGCCTTCCTGATCCAGTGGGCCGTCTTCGTGCCCTCCTACCTTCTGCAGAGCGAGCGTTTCTTCGACATCACGGGGAGCCTGACCTACATCTCGGTCGTGGCCCTCGCCGTAGCCTGGAGCGCTCCCGTGGACGCTCGGTCAGCGCTCCTGCTGGGTCTTGTCATCGTGTGGGCAGGGAGGCTCGGAGTGTTCCTGGTTCGACGCGTCCGCCGCACGGGCAAAGATGAGCGATTCGACGAACTCAAGCAATCCTTCCCGCGCCTGCTCCTCACGTGGACGCTGCAGGGACTCTGGGTCTCCCTCACATTGGCCGCTGCGTTGGCAGCGATCACCACGGACTTGCGTCAGCCCCTTGGAGTCGCCGGCATCGTCGGATTGGCCGTCTGGCTCTGCGGCTTCGCCACGGAAGCGATCGCCGACAGGCAGAAGAGTCGCTTCCGATCGGACCCCGCCAACCGAGGTCGATTCATTCGAAGCGGGCTGTGGATGTGGTCCCGCCATCCGAACTACTTCGGCGAGATCGTGCTGTGGATCGGCATCGCGCTGATCGCAGCGCCGGTACTTCGGGGTTGGCAATGGACAACACTGATCTCTCCCGTCTTCGTGATACTCCTGCTGACTCGTGTTAGCGGGATCCCTATGCTCGAGAAGCGCGCCGACGAGAAGTGGGGAGGGCAGGAGGACTACGAGAGCTACAAGCGCGCGACATCCGTGTTGATACCGCGCCCGCCACGAGACGCGGAACGTTAGGAGAGACGTACCATGAATCATCCGAAGCCGCGCGTCGTCTTCAGCCGCTGTCTTGGGTTCGATCATTGCCGCTACAACGGGAACATCATCCAGGAACCGGCGGTCGAGCATCTGAAGCCCTTCGTCGAGATCGAAACCATCTGTCCGGAAGTGGAGATCGGCCTCGGGATTCCGCGGGACCCAATTCGACTCGTTGGCGACCCTGAGACCCCGCGCCTGGTTCAGCCGACGACCGGGCTCGACGTCACAGAGAGGATGACCCGTTTCGCGGACGAGCGGCTCGGAGCGCTCGAAGCCCCCGATGGATTCATCCTGAAGTTCGGGTCGCCTTCTTGCGGGCCGCGTGAGGTCAAGTGCTATGTGAACGAGAAGAAGGGCGCCGCCTCGACCAAGACGCATGGGATGTTCGGCGGCGCCGTGCCCGAGCGCTTCCCCGATGCAGTCATCGAGGACGAAGGACGCTTGAAGAACTTCGACATCCGTCAGCACTTCTTGACCCGGCTGTTTGCGAAGACCCGCTTTCAAGCTCTTCGCGAAGCTCCGTCGATGAAGGGCCTCGTCGCGTTTCACTCGGAGCACAAGCTGCTTCTCATGGCATACAACCAGACGAAGATGCGAGCACTGGGGCGCATCGTCGCGAACCCGGAGAAGCAGTCGCTCGATGTGGTGATGGGCGCTTACGCAGCAGTCCTTCGAGAGGCACTGGCCAAGGCGCCGCGCCGCGTCTCCGCAATCAATGTGCTGATGCACGCACTGGGCTACGTCTCCGATTCGCTGACAACGGCCGAGAAGGCGTTCTTCCTGGACAGCCTGGAGCAGTACCGGAATGGCCACGTTCCGCTATCGGTCCCCACGAGCTTGATGCGCTCATGGATCATCCGCTTCGACGTCGGCTACCTTGCCGATCAGGTCTACTTCGAGCCGTATCCACAGGATCTCGTCGAGGTGCTCGACTCGGGCAAGGGGAGGAAGCTCTAAGACTCAAGCGCTAGATTCTCCGGCTGTCGTACGCCCAATGAAGGAGCGCCTGTCGCTGGCGCGGCCGACAGGAGAGATCATCGGGGATGCAGTTCTTCCGGATCTGCGCGACGTGGCGCGTCATCGCTTTCCACCGCTTGATCTGGCGTGCGTCGTCTTTCACCCGCCGACCCCGGTAGTACCGGCAATACCACTGAAACCAGCCGCGCGGATCGTCCGGATGGATCCAGCCCTTCTCGCGCCAATACGCGAGGGATTTCGACGCGTCGATGCCGAAGAAGTTGAGCGAAGGATCGCGGTGATCGGGGGAAAGCTTCGCGTCCGTGTACCAGGCTTCCGGAAACTCGTCGCGGCAGTCCGTCATGTACTTCCCGCCGAACACGCCGAGTGCCAGCATCTCCGCCGGCGTGAGTTCGGGCTGAAACTCTGGATGGAAGTGCGTGCCCATCGGCTCCGTGAGCCGATAGCGGTAGCCGTGCTGCATCCGGTCATGAACGACGACATCTCTTGGTCTGGTGAGCTCGGTGCTCGGCATGGTCCCAGCCTAGAGCGAATCGACCTGCCGGTCCAGTTTGCCTCCTCGACCGGCCGAAGCCGTCCAGCCGACCCTTCCTCGGGCTATACTGGATCTCGAAGCCAAGCCGTGTCGTGGACTGGGAACATTCCACTGAAGGGCGTGTCGCGAAAGGCGGATCGATCGATGGCGGATGAACGCAGCTCGCTGTCCCACCTGAACGAGGAAGAGGTTCGAGATCTGTGGTCGAGGACCTACAACCGAGAGGGCAAACCCGATTGGTCGCACATCTTCCCGTACTACGCCGAGGATGTTGTGTTCAAAGACAGCATCCAGGAGGTCCACGGGCTCGACAACTTCAAGGCGATGTGCATGCGCCTGACCGATCGCTGCCAGCAACTCAAGATGCATCTCCCCACCGTGGTCAAGAAGGAGAATTGCATCTTCATCGAGTGGGAAATGACGATGATGTTCAAGCGGTATCCGAGCTCCACTCTGTACGGGACCACCAAGCTGGAGTTGGATGAGGCGGGTAGGATCCGGCGGCAACGCGACTACTACGACCTTTGGGGGGATATCTTCGACAACATCCCATGGTTCGCCGGCCCATACCGGCGCTTCATGCGGCGCAAGTTCGGCTAGGGAGGCCGCATGCTCAAGTACATCAAGGAGTACCGCTGGGACGACATGCGGCAGATGCGCGCCAACAACCGCGCCGAGCCACGCCAGAGCGACGTTCGGATGGACGGGAAGCTGTGCGTTGTGACCGGCTGCACCTCCGGCGTGGGCTGGGAGGCCGCCAAGCGGCTTGCCGCCTTCGGCGCAAGCCTCGTCATGATCAATCGCAGTGTGACGAAGTCCGAGCGCGCTTGCGAGAGGCTTCGCGAGCAGTTTGGTGCCGACTGTGACTACCTCATCGCTGACTTCGCCGACCTCGAACAGGTACGCGATGTGGTGGAACAGCTGCTGGACTCGCATGGCCACATCGATGTGCTGGTGAACAACGTCGGTATGCACTCCACGAAGCTCACGCGAACGGCCGACGGCCTCGAGACCGTCTTCTGTGTGAACCACCTCGCCTCCTTCGCCCTCACGTGGAAGCTCCTGGATACGATGAGGCGGAGCGCGCCGGCCCGCATCCTTCAGGTGAACTCCCAGGGACACCGCTTCGGCAGCCTGGATGTGGACGATCTCCAGTGGGAGCGTCGGCACTACACCGGCCTCCGCGGCTACGGGGCGTCGAAGACGGCGCAGTTGCTCACCGTCTGGGAGTTTTCCGAGATCCTCGAAGGCAGTGGTGTAACGATCAACGCGATGCATCCCGGTGCGGTCCGGAGCAACATAGGAGGCAACAACGGTGCTCTCTACCGCTGGTACAAGGAGAGGATCTTGGCGAGGTCGCTCGGCGATCCCGCGATTGCCGGGCAGGCAATCCACTACCTCGCCACCACCCCAGAGCTCGAGACCGTCACCGGGCAGTACTTCAACCGTACCCATCCGGAGAAGCCGGCTCCCCACGCACTGGATCGGAAGGTCGGCCGCGTCGTTTGGGAGAAAAGCCTCGAACTGGCAGGCTTGGCATGAGCGCGATGGAAAGGGCAGACCACCCGAACCTTGCGGATCCGACAGCCGACCATCGCGCCCCCTATGACGTCATCGTCGTGGGCGGCGGGATGGCGGGACTCACCGCCGGCGCGTACGCAGCGCGAGCCGGATGCTCCGTCCTGCTCTGTGAGAAAGAACCGGTCATTGGGGGGCTGGTCCGATCGTTCGAACGAGATGGGTTCACCTGGGATGCCGGGATCCGTGCCCTCGAGGATTCGGGCATCATCTTCCCGATGCTGGCGGATCTCGGTATCGAGATCGATTTCGTCAAGAGCCCCGTGTCTCTCGGGATCGAGGATCGCGTGATCCCGGTGGAGTCTACCGCGAACCTGACCGACTACCGCGAACTGCTCGAGCACTTCTATCCAAACAGCCACGCGGATATCGCGCGGATCCTCGGGACCATCCGGCGGATCATGAAGCACATGGAGGTGCTCTACGGCGTCGAGAACCCCGCATTCAAGGACTTGAGACACGACCGGACCTATCTCTTCGGCAAGCTGCTCCCCTGGCTGGGGAAGTTCCTGCTGACCATCGGGAGGATCAACCGGATGACGATGCCGGTGGACGAGTACCTCGGGCGTCTCAGCGACTCGCGCGAACTGGTCGATATTATCAGTCAGCACTTCTTCCGGAAGACACCGACGTTCTTCGCGCTGAGCTACTTCAGTCTCTATCTCGACTACGTCTATCCGATGGGGGGGACGGGCGCGCTTCCGCAAGCCCTGGAATCCTACTGTGTACAGCAAGGCGTCGACATTCGGAAGGGGACGCGAATCACGAGTGTCGATCCGTTGGCCCATACGGTCACGGACGACCGCGGGGAAGCCTGCACCTATCGGGAGCTTGTGTGGGCTGCGGACGCGAAGACACTGTACCGGATCGTCGACATCGAACGTTTGGCGGAACAAGAGAGGCGGTTCCAGGCGCGGGAGCGCGCGACGCTGCTGGACGCGGCCAAGGGCGGGGATAGCGTGTTCACGCTCTATCTCGCCGTGGACATCGAACCGGGCTGGTTTGCCGCAAGATCGAATGGTCATTTCTTCTATACCCCATCCCGACGAGGCGTCGGAGCAGACATTCACTCGGCGTTGGATTCCATGCTTGCGGCTTCGAATTCCGGCGAGGACGGGATGATTCGAGAAAGGGCCATGCGGTGGATCGAGCGCTACGTCGGATCGACGACGTATGAGATTTCGATTCCGGTTCTCAAGGACGCTTCGTTGGCCCCTGCAGGCAAGACCGGACTCATCGTCAGTCTGCTCTTCGACCACGAGCTCTGCGCTGTGGCGAGCGAGCAGGGTTGGTACGAGGATCTCAAGTCGTACACGGCGGACCACCTGATCGAGATGCTGGACGCATCCGTCTACCCGGGCCTTCGCGGCGCGATACGGGATCAGTTCTCCTCAACTCCCCTCTCGATTGAGCGCGCCGTAGGCAGCGCCGGAGGCGCAATCACGGGTTGGGCGTTCACCAACCCCATCATGCCCGCTGTGCATCGAATGCAGCACATCGCACGATCCGTCGTCACGCCATTTCCTGACATCAGCCAGGCCGGCCAATGGTCCTACAGCCCATCGGGACTACCGATTGCGATCCTGACTGGGAAGCTCGCCGCCGATAGCGTCGTGAAAGAGCTTCAGCGTCGACGATGTACAAAGGGAATCGCCTGGAAGGCGTCCGATCGGAGGGGTTCGGCCTAGGCAGACCTCGCCTGACGTGGGCGGATCCCGGGAGGAAGGAGGTTCTAACAGTGAACCGGATGAGGCAATGGGTCGGAATCCTTGCGGGCGCGTGGGCTGTCCTTATCGGCTGCGCAGCGTTCGGAACGCCCCCCGACCTCCAAGGAACCTGGGCGATGCTTCAGGTGTATCCGAGGATCGCGCAGTTGCCGCTGGTAGGAGAGTCCACGCAGACAAGCCATGTCGTACAACTCGTCGATGTGCAGCAGAACGGGATGAGCCTCGTGATGACAGATCGCTACTGCTTCACAGCAATCGAAGAGAGCTCCTCTCTCGCGACGACGGAGATCCCAGACGCATTCATGCGTGCATTGCGCCCCTCTCCGCGGGAAGCAACGCTTGGCGAGCAAGACGACGTGATCACCTTCACTCAGACACGCTACTTCGAAATCCGAGGCGCGGTCCTGAAGAATCCCGAGACCGAGGAACTCCCCGTCGATCCGGCCGACCCACGCGTCATCGACCAGGACGGAGACGGCTTCCCGGGCATGACCGTGAACGTCACTCTCCTCGGTCTGATGGAGGCACAGATCTACGTTGTACAGCGCGTCCAGTACCAGTTGCAGGGAGTCGTCCTCTCCATGGATCGGATTGAAGGTCTTGTCGCTTGGACAGATGAGCAGATCGTCCTGGAAGCGACAAGTCCGCTCCTCATGGCCGGCTCAGAAAGCATTCAGGACCCGGATCCGACCAAGCACTTCTTCGTGATGCTCCGCGCAGAGGAGGATTGGACGTGCGAGTGGCTCCGAGAGAATTGGCGCGTGCTGTTCGGATTGGAAGAAGGAGATCAGGAGTAGCTGCGAGCGCGCCGCTGTTCCGCCTCTCACATTGAACCCATGGCCCTCCGGGGGATCAGCCTTCGGCAGAGTGCAGACGGGAGAGAAGCCCCAACACCAGCCGAAGATGTCTCCCCAATCAAGCAGGCCGTTCAATGGCCTTTCGGAGTACCTCCGCCACAACCTGCACTCCTGTGCTGTTTAGGTGAACCCCGTCGAGGGTGAACTGAAGGCCTCTTCGTGAGGCCGCCTTGTCGACTGCCGCGGGTGTTCGTCGGAAGAGCGAGTCCCACGCAATACGGGTCACCAACTTGGGAATGTAGTCCGAGCATTGGCTTTCGGACCATCTGGCGGCAATCTCGGCACGAAGATCAATGTAGTGCGCGTAGCCGGACGAAGCCAAGGCGATGACTTCGCACACGTCCCCGAGCTCCCGATTCCATCGATTCGACAGGCTCTCGCCGATCAAGAGCGGCGACACAGCAAGGATCCTGTCGGCTGACGGCTGAATGAGTTTCAAGATGCGGCTGTAGTAGTCAGAAAACTCGCTGAGATCCTTCGCTCGCGGCTGTCGCATCAGATGCTTGAGAGCTGCATGGCTGCGACTGACCTTTGCGAGAACGTCATTCACTCCCACCCAGAGAATGGCCAGACCTAAAGGGCCGGATGTTCCGTCTCGCACGATTCGCCGGAAGAGGCTGACGACGGTATCGCCACGCTTGCCACGGTTCACGAGCGCGTGCTCGGGGATCTTGCACTCAAGCGCCTTGAAGAAGGAAAGCCCGGGGATCCCTTCGGTTAGGCTATCCCCATAGATCGCAATCCGCATCGTTCCCTCTCCAACTGATCGAGCCCACTGAGCCGAACACCCGGTGAGCATTCCACAAGTCAACTCGGGGAGAATCCGGGAGCGAAGTAGGACATCTCCGTTCGCCATGTCCCGGCCCGCCCAGCCGATACGTATCCTCGCCCTGGTCGCCTTCGCTGCATCGAGACAGGTCATTTGAGCCTAGGGCCGACGGCAAGGAATCCGCCTCCAACCCTACGGCAGCGAATCGATGAACCGGCCGACGAGATTGAAGCACGCCTTCTCGTGCCGCCAGGACTCTCCCGTGTGTTCCAGCCAAAAGGGATAGGCCGTGGTGACGATTACCATGTCCAGCGCTTCAAGCAGGACGATCAACTGCCCGCCGTGACCGGCCGCGTAGTCGACATGGTGGCCGCTGATCGTTGCTGACCACCATTGATAGCCATAGCCGATGTCGCGGAAGTAGCGGCCGATCCTGCCGGAGCTGGGCGCACCGGAGCTGACACTCATCGAGTACGCCCTCAGGGAGTCCTCGATCCAGTTGGCCGGGATGACCTGCTCTCCCTTGTATTCTCCCTCGTCGAGATACAGCAGACCGAACTTGGCCGCGTCGCGGATCCGCAAGTGAAGGTCGCCGCAGCCGTTGTTGTGCCCTTCGGCATCCGTTCCCCACTCTCCCGGATCGATGCCGAGCGGCGCGAACAGGTGCTCCTCGGCGTAGGCCTTGAGGTTCATGCCACTGACGCGATCGACGATGATGCCAAGCCAGTTGGAGGTCAGATTGCTGTAGTGGAACTCGGTCCCCGGGTCGGCGATGAGCGGGAAGGATTCAAGGAGCGGCGGGTAGTGGCCCGACAGAAGACCGGCCCAGAGGTCGCGATGGGTCTCCTCCCACGGATACCCGGCCCGCATCTGAAGCAGCTGCCGGACCGTGATCTCTTCCTTTCTCGGATCGGTGATCTGGCCGGCAATTTCGGGGAAGAAGTCGAGCATCTTCTGGTCCACGCCGGTCAGAAGTCCCTGTTTGAGCGCTATCCCGACAAGAGCCGACGTGAAGCTCTTCGTCACCGACTGCAGTCTCGCCGTCTGGTCGATCGATCCATCGTTGAAGTAGTCCTCGGCGATCAACCGGCCATTCACGATGACCAGGAGTCCGCGGAGGGTCTCCATCTTTGCCGCGTTGTAGTACAACTCGGCGACCAACAGCGGATTCAACCCCTCGGCTTCGGGCGTCGAGACTTCCCAATCCCCCCCGCCAACGGGCGTGTAGTCGACGTTCGCGAGATCTTCGGGCGTCGGCGGCAGGCAGCCCGGCAGGAGAAACATCCCCGCGACCATCGCCGCCACAGCGACCCATCGTGCTCTGTTCATCCTATCGACTCCTCCACAGCTGCGATGCACTCTCTCCATCGTAGCGCCCATTCTAGAGGACCCTCCGCGCCCCAGGAATCCGGCGCAGGGCTGTCGTCGCGGCCCAGCAGAGAGCAACGCCTCCAACGAAGACGATCGAAAACTTCCAGCCCAAGGAGATCTTGGCGCGCAGCACGGCGTACTGGAGCCAGAGAATCACCAGGTAGTGGAGCAGGTAGATTCCGTAGCTGGATCGGCTCAGGTGGTCGAGAGCGCGGATCGGCCTCCGGAAGAACCGGAGAAACAGCGCCGTCAGTCCGAGCACGACGAGCGCCGCCTCAATCAGGAACACATAGACACCGAATCTCGGCGAAAGCTCCGGCGACGAAAAGATCCATGTCAGAACACCGTAGGAGCCAACCGCGGCAAGCAGCCACGCCCACCAGTACGTGGCGAACGGACCGTCCGACCGAAACGCCCCTCGCTCGAGACCGCGCGCTCCGACCGCGACGCCCATCCCGAAGTAGAGCAGATACCAGACCGCGCGGACGACTTCCAGCCGCAAGGGCCCTGCTCCGCCCCACTGGCCCGGAGCGAAGGCCATCCTCATCGGCAGGTAGGCGGCAAACGAGAGTCCGATCAGCCCAGCCGCGAACAGCAGGGGATTGTCGAGAAACGGGCTGCTCGTGCGGATCGATTTCAAGCCTGTGGCTCTCAGGAATCCGTACCAGAGCGCCGTCAACAGGTCGAACGCCAACAGGAGCCACACAAACCAGAGCGGTCCCGGTGGGTTGAGTCCCCCCTTCAAGTAACCGAGCCAAAACGTCCCGAATCCCTGAAGAGGAACCTGGTATACGAGGTGATTCTCCAGCACCGTCGGATAGAAGGCGGCGGGGATGATCACCAGCAGTCCGAAGACGAACGGAATCCCCAGACGAACGAACCGCGCTGCCAAGAAACGGAACACGCCCTTGCTCTGAAGCCCCTTCCAGACGAAGAGGCCGGAGACGAAAAAGAGCAGCGGCATGAAGAACGTATCGTTGACGAGGACGATTCGATCGAAGCCGGCCCACTTCAAGCCGTCGACCACCGGGCTGAACGTCTGCATGAACGCGTACGGGTTCAGAAAACCGAACGTCACGTAGGCCAGCGCCGCGTGGTGGAGCAGCACGAGCAGTACGCCGAACGACCGCAGATAGTCGAACGCGACAGTCCGATCCGTCAGCGTCGCCCCATACTCCACGCCATCCGCACGTGGCAGTCCACCCATAGCATCCTCCTCCTTGCTCGATCCGGCCCATCACGATCCCGTCATCCCAGCGCGAACTGCGTTCCCGCTAAGTATACCTCTTTCTCCAATTATCAGTCTTCGTCGAGAGCGCCGCGTTGTCATCCAAATCGTTGGCTCCTTCGAATCTTCGCCCCGCTCCACCCGCGCACCCGTTTCTGTGCTCGGCTGCGCCTTGTGCTTTGCCATGGATGCCATCCTCCTTCTACCATCAGGCTGGCTATCGAACGATGGAGGGATTCGCCTATGGACATGACGACAACGCTCGCACGGTTCGGCCTTGCATTCGTGATCGGGATCCTGATCGGGCTTCAGCGCGAGTACGCCGGCCGACGCGCCCAGCAGGGCCTCTTCGCAGGGGCCCGTACGCTCGCACTGATCGGGATTGCCGGATGCGCATCTGCGCTGTTGGCCGACCTCGCGGGTACCCCGTGGGTGTTCATCGCAGCCTCGCTGATCATTGCGGGACTCATCGGGATCGCCTACTACGTCTCCGCCTCCCGCGGAGACATCGGCCTGACGACGGAGATCGCCGCCTTTCTCGTGTTCCTGATCGGCGCGCTCTGCTACTGGGGAACACTCGTGCTTGCCGCCGCCCTCGGCGTCGGGGTTGCCGCGCTTCTGTCGCTCAAGCTCGGGGTTCGCCGGTTCGTGGGACGCCTTTCCGAACAGGATGTCCTGGCGACGCTCACGTTCGCCGTGATCACCGCGATCGTCCTTCCGGTCCTTCCGAACCGGACCTTCGGCTCGGCTCCTTGGGACGTTCTGAATCCGCACAACATCTGGCTGATGGTTGTTTTCATCTCGGGCATCAGCTTCGTCGGCTACGTGTTGATCAAGCTCGTCGGACCGCGCCGCGGCGTCGGGCTGACCGGCCTGCTCGGCGGCCTCGTCTCCAGCACGGCGGTCACCCTGAGCTTCACGCAACGGAGCCGCACGCACGCTGCGCTCGCAAAGCCTTTTGCCCTCGCGATCACGGTGGCGTGGACAATGATGTTCGCCCGCGTGCTCGTGGAAGCGGCTGTTCTCAATCCGAGTCTGCTCTCGGCGCTCTGGCTTCCGATTGGAGGCGCCGGGGCAATCGCTCTCTGCTACTGCGGGTTCCTCCTGTTCTCGTCCAGGAACGCCGGCACGGGCGAAGATGTGGCGTTGAAGGCGCCATTCGAACTCGGACCGGCCCTGCGGTTCGCCCTGGCCTACGCGGCGATCCTCGTCATATCGCGAGGTGCTCAGATGCTGCTCGGAGAGGCGGGTGTCTACGTGTCGGCTACCGTCTCCGGACTCGCCGATGTCGACGCGATCACGCTGTCCCTGGCGCGGATGGCCGGAGACGGGACTGTGGGCATCGGCACCGCGGCAAACGGCATCGTCCTCGCCGCGATGGTGAATACGCTGGTGAAAGGGGGGATGGTCCTCGTCCTCGGCGCTGCCGCGCTCCGCAAGGCGATCCTTCCCGCGATCGGACTGATCCTGACGGCGGGACTGGCATTCAACGCTCTGACCATCTGGCTCTCGACGACGTGACGCACGCCCAGTTGGGAAGCTGCGAGGCTCACCAGTGGTCGTATCTGTTGCACGGACTCTCTCGCCCAGACAACTCTCCTCCGGGGTTGCGACGAAGCGCAGCCGTTCCCACCCAGAAGAGTGCAGCGCCCTCAGAGCGCTTCTGCCAGTAGCGACCCACCTGCGCGAACTACGATCTTTCTCGCCCAACAACAGATAAGCGCTGAATCGCAGTACTCGCTGTTGCCTCCGTTACCTAACGCCTTCCAAACTCCGGGTCTCGAATCGCCACCTCGATATAGCTGCTCGCATCGCAGGAATACCCGACAAGCCATGTTGAGAAGTCGTCGAAAACCGCAGGATCCTCTACTGATGGCGTTTTCTGAATCCGCATGTATCGCAGATCGAGGATAGTCGAGCACGAGCCATTGAGTCGGTAGACGTGGTACTCCTCGAAGTACGCGTACTCGGGATCCCGGCGCAAGTAGGGAATACCGGATGCCTCGATGTGATCGGTGCGGGTTGTCTCCACCGGCCAGTAGGACTCATCTGCCTTGACCCCTCGCAGATGCTCCACGGACGTCGGGATCGTACCCCCCCCCGCTGAAAGCGCAGCGTTCTGCACACTAGCACTGAACCTCACGCCGAAGTCAGCACTTGTGTAGGTCCGTGTTGGTGCATCGTACGTAAGAGCCGTTGACTCGAATGTCGCCGTGTGAGTCGTCTCGTAGGTCAGTCCGTTTGAGTCCTGCATTGTGGCAGAGACCTGATAGACGATGAATACTGCTACGCCGTCAAGGATTCCGCCGGTCGCACCCTCACCTCCCGTGATCTGGTCCAGTGGACAGCCACACAGGAGCACCGCCAATACGCCGCACCCAAAGGTCGCGAGCAGAACCCTCGCGTTGATCTTCCGCCGCGCTCGGTTCATCCAGCATCCCTCCCCGGGTACTTAGACTCTCTCCAGACTAGCAGGATCTCGCAAATACGGCAACTGACTCGCGGATCATCCCGCTCGGCGGAAGTTGACGCTCAGTGGAACGAACGGTCTGCTCTGCGGCGCGGTTCACACATGGCTGCAGGTTCGTGTGTCAGGGCCGGATCATGGCAATCGCCTAGATCCCTTCAAGATAGCCGATACCATCAGGGTGGATGCCGGCGTCGAACCGGCCAATCTCCTTCAGCGACTTGACATCGATGACAGAGATGTCATTCGTCTTGTTGTTCGCGACGTAGGCACGTGTTCCCCTCGGATCGAAGACGATGCCACCCGGCCAACGGCCGACCGGGATACGTTTGATCTCCCAGTGCCGTTGGGTGTCGATCACGCTGACATCGTGTGAGAGACGGTTCGCGGTAACTGCGTACCGTCCGTCGGGGGAGAAGACGAGGCGGACGGGCAGCTCGCCGATCGGATGCTTCGTCAACACGCCATGGTGCTCGGTACTCAGAACGTAGATGTTGCTATCGTCTTGGTTGGCGACGTAAAGGAACTCTCCCGACGGATGCACCGCAACGCCCTCCGGCTTCTTGCCAACGCTGATGTGGTATTCGATCTCGTCGCTCTCTGTGTTGAGGACAGAGAGCGTGTCCGATCCGAGGTTCGGGATGTAGAGGCGCCTCCAGTCCGGCGTCGGGGCTAGCATGTGCGACAGCCGCTGGCCCGTCGGCAGGACCTTCAGCAGTCTGTGCGACGGCCGTTGATAGATGAACACCTTGCTCGCGTAGGTGACCGCCACGTAGAGCTTGGTCCCATCGGGAGGAATCTTGAGGTCATGCGGGAACTGGAAGTCCTCGTGCTCGATCCGCCCCGTCTCGGTCATCGACTCGGTATCGAGAATCGAGATTGAGTTTCCCATTGCGTTCGAGACGTACGCAGTTCGGCAATCCCGCGTGATGGCGACCTCATGCGGATGCGAACCCACAGGGAGCACCTTCAGAAGCCTTCCGTTGGACGCCTCGAGGAACGAGACGCTGTCCTCATCCTTGTTCAGCACGATCAGCACATCGGTTGTCGCCATTCGGATCCCTCCGTTCGTTCGCCGATCCTACGGCACGGAGCCTGCCGCGGCCCAACCACACGCATCGCATTCGATTCCAGGAGTTCAGACTCATCCCGGATGAGATCTCAGTAGAATGACGCATGAACCTGCGAACTTCGATCGGCTTCGGCGCGTGCTGTCTCGCGCTCCTGCTCTCGGCGAACCTTGTCGCTGCAGATCGCTCTCGGTACGAGGGAGACTGCGTCTTCTGTTGGATCGACGGCAGCGAGCCGGACATGCCGATCTGGAGCGACGCGGCCGGAGGCTGGATTGCCCAACCCGGCGATGCGCGCGAGCAGATCGTGCTCGACGAGACGTTTGCAGTACCCGCCGGAGAGCGCCGCCTGTTCATGAATACGATTCTTTGGATCCGTCCCTCGACGCGAGAGGATATCGAAATTCGCGGGACGCTCGACCTGCGGAACTGTCTCCTGCTATGGGATCAGACGGAGCATCAGCAGACGCGCCTTCGCATCAAGGAGGGCGGTTCGCTCCTTGCAACCAGCTCCTATTCGTTCTCGGCGAACGGCTTCTGGGTCAACTGGGAGTTCGAACCGGGGTCGACGATCCGACTCAATCGATTCGTTGGCGACCCGTGGACGAGCATCTGGGGAGCCGTCGATTACGAAGCGATCCACGGGTCCACCGTCAGCATGACCCTGCAGAACTCAACGGCCGGCTCCCGGGTGCGGATCGCGGATGCGCACCATCTCTGGTTCGAGATCTTCCCACCGCTCGGCTGCTCCGTCGATATCTCGTTTGCCCCCAAGCGGGCTTGGAGCGACTGGACGATCGATGCCATGTGGCCCGATACGGTTGTCGAGATCACCGACTCGTATGTCTATCAGCGGGACATCAGCTTGGGTCCCGGCAACCACGTGACCGTTCGCGACACCACGGACGGATTCAGTCTCGGCTGGACCGTATACCGCAACGAGCCCGGCTTCGTCGACTGCGAACTCGCCGGCCTCGGCGATCCGAAGAACGACGCCGGGGTCCTGTACGCCCATCGAACGTGGCGCCTCCCATGCATCGACTCGTCGCTGACGTTGGTCAACTCACGTCTCGAGCGGGCCTGGCCAACGACGTGGGGGAACGTGCATCTTGTGGTTCGGGACTCGAACCTCGCCGACCCGCGCGTCTGGGACGGCCCAGCGACCTACGAGATCTACGATTCGACCCTCGACCACGCCGCCGCCTACCGGGGTGGCTGGATGTATCTCGAGGATTGCGTCGTTCGCTACGACATCGAGGTCAAGGGAGCCGGAGCTCTCGTTTACGGCTACGGGCTGTCCGACGGCCTGGGTGGGACGTCCTTCGCGATCCTCGAACTCGACGGCGGGCGGTACCGAACGCCGGCATCCGCCGGTGTACCTTGGTGAGTCATCGAGAAGACCGAAGCCCACCCATCGAGATTCCTGCAAACCGAAGACTCCGTCTCGTGCGTGGCGCCGGACCCCAGACGTTTCGCGAGTTCCTCTACCGGAAGCTCCTGCGTCCGGAGCTACGGCTCCTGAACGAGCGCGAGCCTCCCGACGACCGAGTGCTCCGCTGCGGGAATTGCCGCTCGGGATTGAAACCGCCGCCGTAGTCGAAATCGGGCAGTCTGCGCCGTTCGAGGCTCGTCTTCAGAGTCCTCTCAATCTGGCGGATCATCTGTCCATCCCCGCGAATCGCAAACGTGAAGGCCTCGCCCGAACTTCCGATTCGTCCGGTTCGCCCGATCCGATGCGTATAGGCGTCCACCGTTCCGGGCATGTCGAAGTTGATGACATGGCTGATCTGCGACACATCGATCCCCCGCGCCGCGATATCGGTCGCCACCAGTACGTCGATCTTCCCTTTGCGGAACCCGTTGATCGCCTGCTGGCGCTGGTTCTGCGACATGTTCCCTTGAAGCGCCGCCGCTCGCCGTCCTTGC
>Ga0272441_10007022_pt1 | contig 18510 bp, 11 predicted proteins | sample SSMProp6N_FD_193582 | JGI IMG/M metagenome (GOLD analysis project Ga0272441, IMG submission 193582) | Marine sediment archaeal communities from Little Sippewissett salt marsh, Falmouth, MA, United States - SSM-Prop-6N | ecosystem: Environmental > Aquatic > Marine > Wetlands > Sediment ... | reverse complement strand
GACGATCTTGGCGTAGTCGTGGATGAAGCTCGCGCGCCGGCCCTTCGGGTACCCCTTGCCGTTCTCGCGCTCGTGCGACTGGTAGGCCACGAAGGGGACGGAGATGGGAATGCCGCTGCAGTTGCCGGCGACGTGCTGGAGAATGTCCAGGCTGTAGATGGGATGCCGATAGATCTCCATGCGTTCCACGGAGGTGAGCTTGCCGGGCTTCTCCCGGATGTCCGGAGCCACGCGCGTCATGCCGACATCGTGGAGGAGGCCGCCGTAGGCCACCTCGAGGACCTGCCCCTGATCGTACCCGAGGGCCGTGGCGATGTGGATCGCGAAGATCGCGGTCGCGAGCGAGTGGTCGAGGAGATAGTCGCCGGTCCGGAGGTGCGCGAGATTGAGAAGCAGGTCCCGATCCTGGAGCAGGCCTCCGACGATTCCCCGAGCGAGCCGGCCGACTCGCTCGACGTCCACGCCCGTCCCGGCCGCCAGGCACTCGAAGAGCGCCCTGATCTCGTCGATGAGCTGCCCGTGCAGATTGACGTAGCTGCCCTTCTCACGCTCGCTCCGGGCCTCCATCCCCGGGCGCTGGACGATCTCGTCCGCGAGGGACCGCTCCGCACGCGCGGCGCGGATCTCGAGCTTCTTCTCGACCATCGCGTCGAGCTCGCGCAGGTTGATCTTCTCCGGCGGCATGAGGCGGGCCGGCTGGATTTCGGCCTCGGCGGGCGCGGGCGGCTTCGACGCCCGCCGCCGCAGGCCCCGATACTCCCGGACGAAGGCCCGGGCCTGCTCGAGCCGCAGGACCGCCGCGCTCTTGCGGACGAAGATCGTCGTCACGCCCCGGTGCCGCAGGGCGCCCGGCAGGCTGGAACTCACCGCGGCGCCTGCGTCGAGAAGCAGCGCGCCCCCGCGGTCGAAGAGGGGCTTGGACATCCGCTCGCCGGGGTTCAGGTCGTCCACGTCGAGACGGGTGTTGCGCGCCCCGTGGACGAACTCGGCGACCTTCTCGCCCTTCTCGGGCGTGAGGACCTCGCGGATGCCGAAGCGCTCGAAGAGCGCCAGGGCCTCTCCGTCGAGCCGGTCGCTGGCGGGAACGAGCAGCTCCCCGCTCCGGTGATAGAGTGCGCCCGGGAGGGGGTTGCCGGCCTTCAGCTCGTTCGTTTGGATCGTTCGCATTAACTGTCCGCGTCCCGCCTCAGACCTCGTGCACCCGGCCGCCGGCGACCACGAGCACGGCGCGTCCGACCACCGGCAAGCCCTGGAACGGGCAGTTCCGGCCGGCCGACCGGAAGACGGCCGCGTCGATCGTCCAGGCCGTCTCCGGGTCGATCACTGTCACGTTCGCGTCCGCGCCCTCGCACAGGGAGGCCGCCTCGGGGCGACCGATCACCCGCGCCGGCCCGGCCGTGAGTCGCTCGACCAGGACCTCGACAGACACTTTGCCCGTTTGCACGAGTTTTGTCAATAGCACACCTACTGCAGACTCCAGGCCGTTCATGCCGAAGGCCGCGGCCTCGAATTCCATCTCTTTGTCCTCGGCCGCGTGCGGAGCGTGGTCCGTGGCGATCGCGTCGATCGTGCCGTCGAGGAGGCCGGCCAGAAGCGCCTCGGCGTCCCGCGCGGTGCGCAGGGGCGGATTGACCTTGGCCACGGGGTCGAGGTCCGCGCAGGCCTCGTCCGTGAGGAGGAGGTGGTGCGGGGTGACCTCGGCCGTGACCGGCGCGCCGCGCGCCTTGGCGCGGCGGATGATCTCCACCGACCCGGCAGTCGAGACGTGGCAGACGTGCAGGCGCCCGCCGGTGATCTCGGCCAGGCGCACGTTGCGCTCGACGGCGGCCTCCTCGGCCGCGGCCGGCTGGCCGGACAGGCCCAGGCGCACGCTGACCGCGCCCGCGTGCATGACGCCGCCGGCGGCGAGTGCCGCGTCCTCGCAGTGCGCGAGCACGGGCCGCCCGGTCGCGCGCGCGCATTCGAGCGCGCGGCGCATGAGCCCGTCATCGACCACATCGCTCCCGTCGTCCGAGAAGGCGACCGCGCCCGCGCGCGCGAGGCGCTCCATCTCGGCGATCTCCTTCCCGGCGCGTCCGCGCGTGATGCAGCCGACCGGCAGGACGTTGGCGAAGCCCGCCTCCCGTCCGCGGCGCAGGACGCGCGAGATCGCGGCCTCGCTGTCGGCGGGCGGGTCGGTGTTGGGCATGGCGAGCACCGTGGCAAACCCGCCGCGCACGGCGGCCTCGCTCTCCGAGGCGATGGTGCCGGCCGCGCGCGCTCCCGGTTCGCGAAGGTGCGCGTGCAGATCGAGGAGCCCCGGGACCACGAGCCTGCCGTCGGCGTCGTAGACCCACGCGTCCTTCGGCGCCTTGAGGTCCTCGCCGACCGACGCGATGCGGCCGTCCCGGACCAGGACGTCCGCGGTCCGGTCGAGCTTCCCGGCCGGATCGAGCGCCCGGCCGCCCCGGATGAGGAGCGTCCCCGTGCTCACGCGGCCCCCTTTCCGTGCGCCGCCATGAGGAGCGCGAGCGCCGCGGTCCGCACGGCCACGCCGTTGGTGACCTGGCGCAGGATCGCGCTCTGCGACCCGTCGGCGACCTCCGAGTCGATCTCGACCCCGCGGTTCATGGGCCCCGGGTGCAGGACGAGGAGCTCCGGCCCCGCGCGGCGCAGCCGCTCGGCCGTCAGTCCCCAGCGGTCGTTATATTCGCGCGGGCTGGGAGGATGCGCGCGGCCCAGGCGCTCGCGCTGGATGCGCAGCATGTTCACCACGTCGCAGTCGGCAAGTGCCTCGTCGATCGAGTCGCGCCGCTCGGCGCCGAACTCGGCGAACTCGGGCGGCACGAGGTCGGGCGGTCCGGCGAGGACGACCTTCGCCCCGAGCGCCTTGAGCCCCCAGAGGTCGCTGCGCGCCACGCGGCTGTGGGCGATGTCGCCCACGATCGCGACCGTTAGGCCCTCGACGCGCCCCTTCCTCTCGCGGATTGTGTAGATGTCGAGCAGTCCCTGCGTCGGATGCTCATGGCAGCCATCGCCCGCGTTGAGCACGGCGCACCCGGTGTGCCGCGCGAGGAGGTGCGGCGCACCCGCGGCCGAGTGCCGGATGACGAAGGCGTCCGCGCCCATGGCCTCGATGTTTTTCGCCGTGTCGAGGAGGGTCTCGCCCTTCTTGAGGCTCGAGGACGAGGCCGAGAAGCTCACCACGTCCATGCCCAGGCGCTTCGCCGCCTTTTCAAAAGAAAGCGCGGTGCGCGTCGAGGGCTCGAAAAAGAGGTTCACGAGCGTCCACCCGGCCAGCGGCCTCTCCGCCAGCGGCCCCTTGTCCGGATGAAGCCGCTCGGCCGCGTCGAGGAGTTCGGTGATCTCCTCCGCCGCGAGGCCCTCGAGCCCCAACAGGTGCTTGCGCGTCCAGGTCATGCCGTCTCCCTCTGTCCGGCGCGACCGGCCCCGTGGGCATCGAGCACGGCGAGCGCGCCCTTGAGCGTGAGGTCCGGGTCCGCCTCGGCGATGCGTTTCGAGAACGGAAGCATGAGCTCGGCCCCGCCACCGGTCGCGATCGCCGGCCATTCGGCGCCGACCGCCTCGCGGATCGCGTCGACCATCCGGTCCACGAACCCGGCGAGGCCGTAGGCGAGGCCCGACCGGATCGCCGCGGCCGTGCTCCGGCCCAGGGGCGAGTCGGGCGGGGCGGGGCGGACCTCGGGCAGGAGCTCCGTGCCCTCGGCGAGTGCGCGCGCGGACATCGCCGCGCCCGGCGCGATCGCGCCGCCGAGGTACTCGCCCTCGGGCGAGACGGCATCGACGGTCGTGGCCGTGCCCAGGTCGGCCACGATCGCGCCGCCGAAGCGCCGATGAGCGGCGAGCGCCGCGGCCAGCCGGTCGGCGCCCACCTCCTCCGGGTTCTCGAAGTCGACGCGCAGGGGCACGGCGAGGTCCCGCTTGACGAAGAGGAGCCGCACGCCGGTCTCGCGCTCGACGGCCACGCTCGCGGCGGCGTCGAGGACTGGCGCGACCGAGCAGGCGACCGCGGCGGTGACGCCTTCGCGCCTTCCGAAAAACCGGGTCGAGTCGGAGACGTCGATGACGGGCACGCTCACGCGCTGGACGAGCCGGCCGGCCTCGAAGAGCCCGGCCGCAAGGCGGGAGTTTCCGATATCCACTGCCAGGCGCACAGGGGCATCATACCCGCTCGCGGGCGCGCCTGTCAATAGGGAGCCGGGAGGCCGGATTTTTCCTGGACGGTTCCGCGCGCGGCGCTCGTATATAATGCGGCCGGAGGAGAGGGATGCCTGCATCGCCGGAGGAGGCGCTCCTAGTCCAATACGCGCGCGCGGGCGCGGCTGGCGCGGCCGAGGAGCTCGTGCGCCACTGCGCGCCGGACCTCTACCGCACCGCGCTCGGCGTGCTCGGCGACGCACACGAGGCGGAGGACGCGGCCCAGGACGCGGCGATGCGCCTCCTGCGCGGCGCGCGGACCTATCGCCCCGGCGGTTCGTTCCGGGCCTGGCTCCACCGCCTCGCGGTGAACGCGGCGCGGGATCGGATGCGTGCGCGCGCGCGCCGCGCGGCCGTGGAGAAGGAGGGCGCCATGGTGCGCGAGGCGAAGCCGCAGGGACGCGAGGAATTCGACGAGGCGGTGCGCGCTGCGGTCGCGCGGCTCGAGGAGCCGAGACGCTCGGCCGTGGTGCTGGTCTACTTCCAGGGGCTCTCGCGACAGGAGGCGGCCGAGGCCCTGCGCCTGCCGGTCGGCACGGTCTCGAGCGCGCTCGCGCGCGCGAAGGAGGACCTGCGTGGACGGCTCGCGGGCGCGGGCGCGCTCGCCATCGGTCTCTCGGTCGAGGGGCTCGACTCGATGTTGGGTGCGTTGTCTCTGCCAGGCATGCCGGCGCGCGTGGGCATGCGCCTCGCCGAGGCCGCGCGCTCGGGACTCGGGGCCAAGGCCACCGCAGGCACTGCCGCCGCGGCAAAAGGAGGAGTCGCCATGAAGGTCGTCGCAGGAGTAATCGCAGCAGGGACGCTCGCGGGCGCGGTGGCGGTCTCGACGGGGATGGGCCGGACTCCAGCGCCGCTCGCGGCGATGCCCGAGGTCAAGGAGAACCCGATCTCTAAACCCTCGGATCGCGAGGAGGTCTTCGAGTTCGCGCAGAAGCCCTCCGTCAAGAAGGCCGGCGGCAAGGTCGTCATCTCGTTTGCGACTAGGGGCAAGTGCGACGCGACGGTCGCCATCGTGGACGGCAAGGGTCGGGTCGTGCGCCACCTCGCCTCGGGCGTCCTCGGCTCAAACGCGCCGTGGCCGTTCAAGCAGAACTCGCTCTCGCAGTCGATCGAGTGGGACGGCACCGACGACCAGGGAAAGAAGGCGCCGGCTGGCTGCAAGGCCCGCGTCTCGCTCGGCCTCAAGGCAAGCTACGGGACGACCCTGGCGTTTAATCCTTATGACGTTCTTCCGGCAGGCGTCGCCTGCGACCGCGAGGGCAACGCCTACGTCATCGACGTCCGGCGCTTGGAGCCGGGCCCGGTGATCCGCGTCTATTCGCGCGAGGGAAAGTACCTGCGCACGATCAATCCCCCGCCTGCGGGTCTCACGCCGAAGGACTATGCCACGACGTTTGATGTCATCGGTCTCACAGGCCAGCCCTTCTACATCAAGAAGCCGATGCCTCACGGTTACATGTACCGGGCCCTGCGGGGCATGGGCATGGTCGTTTCTTCCGAGGGCTCGCTTGTCTGGGCGGCTCCCGGCAACCGGATCAAGAAGCACCTCCGCATCATGCAGACGAACGGCAGCGGGGGGCGGGTCGGCTCGCAACTCGGGCCCTGGCAGATGATCACCGGTCGCGCTTTTCTCGCGTTTACGAAGGACGAGAGCAAGCTCTACGTCGGTGGAACCCGCGGCGGTATGGGCAAGTACCACGGGCCTTTCCACTGCGTCCTCCGCTTTGGCCTGGACGATCCGGCGCCCAAGGAGTGGAACGGCCACGGCTGGGGGCCGAAGGTCCCGGTCTTCGTAGGCGAGCTCGACAAGTCCGGGGCCGACAATGCCCACTTGAACGATCCGCACGGGGTCGCGACCGACAAGGACGGCAACGTCTATGTCTGCGACTACGGCAACAACCGCGTACAGGTCTTTGACTCGAACGCGAAGCATCTTCGAACCATCAGGATCGATCGACCCGACCAGATCGCCGTGCACCGAAAGACCGGCGACGTGTATGTGCTCGTGCCGCGCTTCAGCAAGTCGGACCCCAAGGGCTTCAAGGCGCTGCCCAAGTCCAAGGTCGTGAAGTTCTCGCCCGACGGGAAGCATCTCGCCACCTTCGAGTTTCCGGGCGCCTACAACGGGAATGCGGGCTGGATCACGAGCATGGCGCTCGACGACTCGGCCGAGCGCGGCCTCGTATGGCTCGGCTCTCCCACGGGGCTCAATACGTGGAACGGCAAGGGGCTCTGGCGCGTGGCGGACAAGGGCAACGCCTTCGAGAACCTCGGCGACGTGGCCAGGTACGATCCCTGGGATCCCTGGCGTGATTCGACGAGCCAGTACATCACCGTGGATCGGGAGAACCGCTGGCTGTACATGAAGAACGTCCGCCTGCCCGGCTACGCCAATTGCCTGGCGCGCTTCGACACCGCCACCGGCAAGCGCGACGAGCAGTGGAGCGTCACCGGGAAGTTCGACGAGAGGCATGGAAGGCGGCGACCCTCGGGCAAGCTCCCCAACGGGGTCGACGAGCAGCTCGTGGGCCCCGACGGCCTGCTCTACATCCGGGGCGGTGTGCCCTCGACCAAGGGGGACCCCGAGTACGTATGGCGCGTGGATCCCGAGACCGGCAAGGAGGTGCCCTTCCCCGCGGCCCAGGGCGGGCGCATTCAGTTCAAGGGTTGGCACTCGCCGAAGTTCCACCGCGACGGCCTGACCGTGGCGCCGAACGGTGACATCTACGTGGTCCAGCACATCAACGTGAAGCTTGCGGGGTTCAAGCCCGAGCCGTGGCGCGCTGCGAGAGGGTTCACGCCGCTCCTGCTTCATCACTACGGTGCGGACGGTGCGCTCAAGCGCAAGGACATCCTGCCGGGCATCCCGGCCGGCCCCGGCGGGGTCCGGGTCGACCGGGCCGGCAATATCTACATGGCTCACAACATGCGGCCGGCGGACCGGCCGTATCCGGAGCTGCTCTGGAACCTGGGAGCCGAGGCACCGAAGGACCTCGCCCGGCGCTTCTTCGTGGGCACGCTGTGCAAGTTCGGTCCGAAGGGCGGCAAGATCGAGTCGTTCCTCAAGGAAGGGCCCTGGGGAACGCGCCCCGGACGCAGGCGGAAGGCCACCGGCCTGAAGGCAAGCTACGTGGGCCTGGGGCCCTTTGGCGGGGGCTGCGTCTGCCCGACCTGCCGCGCCGACCTCGATGGCTTTGACCGGGCCTATGCGCCGATCAAGGACCTCTCCTGCGTCATGGTGCTCGACAGCAACTTCAATCGCGTCGCGCGCATCGGGAACTACGGCGGCCCGGACTGCCAGGGGCCCGAGAGCGAGTACCCGGAGCCGGAGATCGGCTTCGCCGGGCCCTCGTACCTCGCCGTCTCGGACAAGTCGCTCTATGCGGTGGACCATGCCAACCGCCGCGTCGTGCGTGTGGACCTGGGCTACGAGGCCGAGGAGACGGTCTCTTTGCCCTGAAGGTGTGACGCGGGAAAGGGAGCATCGTAATGGGATTCCGGCCGCCGAACGTCCTGCTCATCTGCGTCCACGACCTGGGCACGCGCCTGGGCTGCTACGGCCACGAGTCGGTGCACTCCCCCAACCTCGATCGGCTGGCCGGCGAGGGCGTGCGCTTCACGCGGAACTTCTGCACCGCCCCTTACTGCTCGCCCAGCCGGGGGAGCATCATCACGGGCAAGTACCCGCACGTCAACGGTCTCATGGGCCTCGTCAACCTCGGCTGGAACTGGGACGGCGGCAACCTCACGCTGGCCAAAGCCTTGGGTGCGGTTGGGTACGAGACGTTCCTCTTCGGTTTCCAGCACGAGGCGAGGGAGGACGAGGTGTCCAAGCTCGGCTTCGGATGGGTCCGCGATCAATCCCTCAGCATCAAGTGCAAGGACGTGACCCCGGACGTCGAAGCGTTCCTCGCCGGACGGGCCCGGGCGAATGACCGTCCCTTCTACGCGCGCATTGGTTTCTTCGAGGTCCACCGGCCGTTTCATTCCACAGAGGGCCCCAATCCCTCTCAGGTGAAGCTGCCCGCTTGGGTGGACGAGACCCCGGGTGCGCGAGAGGACTTCGCCCAGTACGACGGTGACATTCGTCACATGGACCGCCACGTGGGCCGCATCCTGAAGGCGCTCGAGGGAGCGGGTCTCACCGAGAACACGCTCGTCATCTTCACCACCGACCACGGCAGCCCTTTCCCGCGGGCCAAGGCGACGCTGTATGATGCAGGTATCAACACGGCGCTCGTGATGCGCTGGCCGCGAGGGATCAAGGGCGGCCGGGTTCTTTCGGAAATGATTGGCAGCGTGGACCTCTTCCCCACGCTGCTGGAGATGGCCGGCGCGGACGTTCCGGATGACATCCAGGGGCGGTCCTTCCTGCCCCTGCTTCAGGGCGGGGAATCCCCCCCCCGCGACTTCGTTTTCGCCGAGAAGAACAGCAGCGCAAGCGACCCCAAGCGATGCGTCCGCACAACACGATTCAAATATATCCGCAACCTCGGGCCCGGGCCGGAGCTCCTGCTCGGAACAAGTCAAGAGACCAGCCTCACCCGCCGGGACATGGGCAACGACCACCTGCGGCCGCGTCCGGAGGTCGAGCTCTACGATCTGGAAAACGACCCGGTGGAAAGGCGCAACCTCGCGGGCACATCCGAGTTCGCCGAAGTCGAACGCGAACTCGCGGAGCTTCTCAATCGAGTGATGGTGAAGACCGGGGATCCCATCCTGCGGGGCCCGATCCCGCGGCCCGAGGCCGAGGAGGAGCTTCTCCGCGGCGCCTTTGAGCGCACCCTCGCCAGGTGCACCTATCCGCGGGAGGGATTGGTCTGCGGCTACGAGATGGTCCGCCGGGAAGCGGAACGCGCGAGCCCCTAAGCAAACGGGCGAGCCAGCCGGCCCGCCCGTCGCTTTTTGGTATTTTTCGGTTTCGCGCTACCGCGCGTACTCGATGAAGCGCGACTCGCGGATGAGCGTGATCTTGACCTCGCCGGGGTAGGTCAGTTCCTCTTCGATCTCTTTGGCGATGCGGCGGCAGATGCGCGAGCAGGCGTGCTCCGCCACCTTGTCGGCCTTGATGATGACGCGCACCTCGCGGCCGGCCTGGATGGCGAAGGCGCGCTCGACGCCGTCGTGGGATTGGGCGATCTCCTCAAGCCGCTCGAGCCGCTTGACGTAGCGCTCGAGGCTCTCGCGCCGCGCGCCGGGCCGCGCCGCGCTGATGGCGTCGGCGGCCTGGACGAGGACCGCGTAGATGCTCGTCGCGGGTACCTCCTCGTGGTGCGCCGCCACTGCGTTGACGACCCGCGGGTCCTCGTTGTGCCGGCCGAGGAGCTCAGCGCCGATGGACGCGTGCCCGCCCTCGCTCTCGTGGTCGAAGGCCTTGCCGATGTCGTGCAGGAACCCGATGCGCACGGCGAGCTTCTGGTCGATGTGCATCTCGGCCGCGAGGAGCTGGCAGAGGATCGCGACCTCGCGGCTGTGCTGGAGCACGTTCTGGCCGTAACTCGTCCGGAACTTGAGCCGCCCCATCAGATGCAACGCTTTCTTGTTCAGGTTCGGCACCTCGAGCTCGAGTGCGGCCTGCCGGCCGGTCTCGTCGATGAGCTCGTTCATCTCGCCCTCGGTGCGCTTGACGACCTCCTCGATGCGCGTGGGATGGATGCGCCCGTCCTGGATGAGCTTCTCGAGCGACAGCCGCGCGATCTCGCGACGGATTGGGTCGAAGCCCGAGACCACAACCACGCCGGGCGTGTCGTCCACGATGACGTCGATGCCCGTCGCCTTCTCGAAGGCGCGGATGTTGCGTCCCTCGCGGCCGATGATGCGGCCCTTCATGTCGTCGCCCGGAAGCGTGACCGACGAGACCAGGTGTTCGGTCGCGTGGTCGGCCGCGCATCGCTGGATCGCCTCGGCCAGCACCTCGCGGGACTTGCGCTCGGCGTCCTCGCGCGCGCGCGCGATGCACCGCTCCTCGAGCTGCGCGGCCTCCTGTTCGATCTCCGAGGCGACGCGGTCGAGAAGGACCTTGCGCGCCTCGTCGCGCGAGAGGCCCGAGAGCCGCGAGAGCGTGGCGCGCTGTTCCTCGAGCGTCTTCTCGGCCTCGGCAAGCTTTCGCTGCGCCTCCTCATCGCGCTCGGCCGTCTTCTTCTCGGTTTTCTCGAGGACCTGCTCCTTCTTCTCGATGAGCGTGAGCTTCCGGTCGAGCGAGTCCTCGCGCTTCTCGATGCGCTTCTCCTGCTCGCGCAGGCTCTTGCGCATCTCCTGAGTCTCGCGCTCGAGCTCCTCCTTGCGACGAAGGAGGTCGTCCTTGGCATGGACCTCGGCCTCCTTGCGAAAGCGTTCGGCCTCCTTCTGTGCGTTGGCAAGGCGTTCCTCGGCACGATGCGTCAGCGAGTCAGCCCGCTTCTTCTGCAGGAGCCGGTAGGTGACCGCGCCGGCCGCAACGCCCGCGACGAGCCCCAGGGCGGCCCACAGGAACGGCATGATACCCCTCCTCGGCGACCGCGCGCGGCGGCCGGTCGCGAAAGCCGCGTCCGATCCGGACGCAGCAAAGCCAATTGTAGGGAGACGGTCCTGCGGAACCTAGTGGAGCCACCCGGGGATGCGCACCGGGCCAGGAAGGTCTAGCGGCGCGAAGCGTCCGGTCCGCCGGATGCTTCCGCGTCCCGGCGGGAAGTCCTGCAGGCTGGAGAGCCTCTCATCCCGAACCACCTCACACGCTGCATTCGCGCGCCGCGTCTTCTGCCTTGATGAACCCTGCCGGGTCAGGCCTGGAGGAGCGAGGGGGGCGGGCGCCGGTCGGGCCGGCCGAAGGACGGATGCCTTTATGGAAGGACCGCCCGGTCGTGGCGCCTGATCCGTTTCCCTCCCGAAGTCCCCAGTTTCTGTCGCCGCCCCGAAGGGCTCCGAAGCCTTCCTGAACTGCCTCTCTGCCAGGAACCGTCTCACAAAGTCCAGTGTTCTCAACGGCATGATATCCGAAAATATGCGCGCGTCAAGCTCAAACCGGTGGATTTGCAGGATTTCGCGCCGGAATCTGTATAACGCGCTGGCCGCTAGGGGGTTATGCGTTCGCCTAGCCCTCTTCGGCTCGTCGTGCCGGTATCCGAACCGCGACCATGTAGGCTATCGAGAGGACGACCGCGACCGCGAGGGCGGCCCCGCCCCCCCTCAGGGCTCCGAGCGCAACGCCGACCGCGAGCCCGACCGGCACGGGCATGAGCCCAGCCGTGAGCCAGGCGGCCCGGCCGCGCCGTACGGATCGGAAGGTGCAGTCGAAGAGCATCCAGAGCCAGACCGTCACGGCGAGGAGCCCCACGAGCGAGCCGAAGATGATCCACCCCAGCACATGGCGCGCGGTGTTGTGGTGGAACTCCTGCCAGAATCGGCCCGGGCCGAAGCGCCAGGCGCCGTCCTCGCGCACGAGGAGGAAGGTGAAACTCCGGTCGAAGGTGTCGGTCGTCGGGTCGATGCCCTTGCGCCGGCTGCTGTAGGGCGCCCGGATATGGACGGCAGCGATCTCCACCGAGCCGTCCTCGCGCCGGTTGCCGTCGGCCTCGAGGTCGTAGCGAATCCTGTACTCGTCCGACTCCTCCAGCGCGTACACGTACTCGTCGAACTCCGCAGCCAGGGCGCGCGCGAGCTCCTCCCGCTTCCGGCCCCGGAGGCGACCGGAGACGAGTGCGAGGACCGCGTCCGCGTCGCCCTCCTCCATGGCACGCCCCAGTTTCGTGAAGAGCGCGTGGATCTCGCGATGCTCCTCGGCCGTGAAGCGGCCCTCGCCCGCGGCCGGGACCTCCCCGACCCCGCTTGCCGGGACCGCCGCGCGTGCGGCCGTCGCGGAGAGTGCAAACGCGAAGAGGATCGCGGTGAAGCCGCGCTTGAACGTGCGCAGGATCTCGGCGAGCGGATAATCCCTCTTCATCCGCTCGATGAGGCGCACGCGCCGGAGCGCGCGCTCGTCGTACAGACGATGGCCGCCCTCGGTGCGCTCGGCCTCGCGGATGAGGCCCATCACCGTGTAGTTGTGGATCGCCTGGCGGCTCACCCCGGCGCGCTCGGCGAGCCGGCCGGCCTTGTAGAGCTTCTTTCTCCTGGAGTCCTTCCTCTTCGCAATCATGCTCGCCCCGATTGTAGCGCCGTGCGGAAGGGCGTCAAGCAGCTTGCAATCCGCGCGCGCGGCGTTAGAGTGGGGCCCGGAGGTGACGTGTGGCTCGAACATTCGCAAAAAAAACCGTCCCGGACGCGCTCGCCGGAGCGATCCGTGCGATCTCCGAGCGCAGGAAGCTGAAGCTCTACGCCGCGTCCGTGCAGAACCTCGACGTTGGAGCCGTCGCGCTCGCGCGCGGGGAACGCGGCCGCGTGCTCCTCCTCGCCTGGAGCGCGGGGGCGAGGCCCGCCGCCGCGGGAGAGTTGGCCGGCGCGGGGGACGCGTCCGGGACCGGGGACGTGGAGCTTCAGAGCCATCCGGCCTCGTTCGGGAACGCCCATACGCTAGGGAAGCACCTTCCCCACCTCGCGCCGCGGTGCAAGGGACTGGCGACCGCGCTCGGGCTCGGCGACCGGCTGGGGCTCGGAACGCCCGGTCACATCGAGGCCGTACGCGGCACCGGGCTCGCGCCCTTCCTCGCGCAGCAGTCCATCCGCGAGATGACGCGCACCGCTCGTTCGCCTGAGGACGTGATGCGCGACGCGGTCTTCGGCGCCCTGCAGGCCGGATGGGCCGGGGGCTTCGGCTCGGACGCCGACCACCTCAAGAGCTCCGAGGACATCGACCGCACGCTTGCGGCCGGGTTCACGATGTTCACCATCGACCCGGGCGACCACGTGGACGCCACGGCCGACGCAGCCGACGCCTCGCAACTCCGCGAGAAGGTCGCGCGGCTCCCGTGGGACGCGCTCGACTCGAGTGAGGCGGACGCGCAAGCGCGCTACGCGGGCCGGGAGTTCACGCTCGCCGGCGGCGGGACGCTGGCGGTCTCGGAGGAGGCGTTCGCCCGGGCGGCCGCGAAGTACGGCCGCGCGGTCGCGCACACCGCGCGTATGTACCGGCACCTCGTCGAGGTCGCCGGCGCGCGCCCCTTCGAGCTCGAGGTCTCGGTGGACGAGACCGAAAGCCCGACGACGCCCGAGGAGCACTGGTTCGTCGCGAGCGAGCTCGCGCGCCTCGAGGTCAAGTGGGTCAGCCTCGCGCCGCGTTACGTGGGCCGGTTCGAGAAGGGCGTGGACTTCATCGGCGACCTGGACGCGCTGCGCGCGAGCCTCGTGCGGCACGCGGCCGTGGCGCGCACGCTCGGGCCGTACAAACTGGGTATCCACTCGGGTAGCGACAAGTTCAGCGTGTATCCGATCGCGGCCGAGCTCGCCGACGGGCTCGTGCACGTCAAGACGGCGGGCACGAGCTACCTCGAGGCCCTGCGCGTCCTCGCGCGTCGCCGGAGCGCGCTCTTCCGCGAAATCTTCACGTTCGCGCGCGAGCGCTACGAAGAGGACAAGCGCACGTATCACGTCTCGGCGGACCTCGCGAAGGTCCCCGAGCCGTCGGCGGTGCCCGATGCCCAGCTCGACGCCGCGCTTGACCGTTTCGACGACCGGCAGGTCCTGCACGTGACCTTCGGGTCCGTGCTGACGGCACAGAACGCGGACGGGACACCGCGTTTTCGCGCGCGTCTTCTCGAGGCGCTTCTTGCGCACGAGGACGACTACGCCGAGGCGCTCCGGAAGCATCTCGGCCGCCATGCCGCGCCATTCGCGACAAAGGGCTAGGAGAAGGGCCATGACCGACCGCATCGTTCTCGACTTCAACGACTACCTCGACCGGGTCCGAGGCTGCTGGCTGGGCAAGTCGATCGGCGGCACGCTCGGGGGCATCCACGAGGGCAAGGAGTACGTTCTCGGCCTCGACTTCTACGACCCCGTGCCCACCGAGCAGGAACCCAACGACGACCTCGACATCCAGGTCGTCTGGCTCCGGATGCTCGAGGAGACCGGCTTGCCGCCCAGGCTCGCCACGCTCGGGGAGTGGTGGCTCAAGTGCCTGACGAGCTGGCCGCCGAACGAGTACGGCTTCTGCACGCGCAACCTCAACCGCGGCCTGCGCCCGCCGATTTCCGGCTGCTTCGAGAACTACTACGTCGACGAGATGGGCTCGCCCATCCGCAGCGAGATCTGGGCGTGCCTCGCACCCGGCGACCCGGGGCTCGCCGCATGGCTGGCCTGGCACGACTCGATGCTCGACCACTCCGGCGGCGAGGGCATGCACGGCGAGATGTTCTGGGCCGCGGTCGAGAGCGCGGCCTTCGTCGAGCGCGACGTGCACAAGCTCCTGCGGATCGGCCTCAATATGATTCCGGTCCATTCCCAGATCTCGCGCGCCGTGCGCGAGGCCATCTGGTGCCACGGGAACGGCCTCGCCTGGGCCGAGGCGCGCGAGCGCATCCGCCGCGCCTTCGTCTTCGGGGCCGGCGCCCCGGGCCTGCGGTCCGGCAACGGACCCCGGGCCTGCCACGCCGCGGTGAACCACGGCTTCACCGTGATGGGCTGGCTCTACGGGAAGGGCTTCGGCGACAGCCTCTGCAAGGCCGTGAACTGCGGCTTCGATACGGACTGCACGGGCGCGACGCTCGGGGCGCTGCTGGGCATCCTCGGCGGCGCGGACGCCATCCCCGCGAGGTGGCTCGAGCCGGTGGGCCAGCGGGTCATCCTCCACCACTTCACGCAGCTCGAGGGCGCGCCCGAAACCATTAATGACCTCACCGAGCGCACGGCGAAGCTCGCGCGGCAGACCCCCGCCGCGCTGCCCGCCGATTTCGTCTTCGGCGAGAAGACCGAACTTCCTGCGGACCTCGAGTCGCTCCTCGTGCGCAACGACCGTGCGCTCCTGGCGCGAGATCGTGATATCCACTCGGCGGTCGAGGATCGCAACAATCTCGCCGTCACCTTCCACTATGGCGGCGAGCCCGTGCTCCACCCGGGGCTCGCCCGGACCGTCGGGGTCTCGCTCGAATTCGACGGCTCATCCGTCAAAGGCGAGATCGAGCTTCAGGCTCCAAAGGGCTGGTCGGTCGAGCCGACCGGCGCGCTCTTCGATCAGCAGCGCTTCATCCTGCGCGCAGCCGAGGTGCCGAACCGCAATACGCTCACCGTCACGGCGCGGGCAGCCGGGAAGGAGACGCGCGCCGAGTTCGCGATCCTCGGCCCGGGCGAGGCGAAGGGATACCCCGCGGGCACGAACGTGCCTCGCTGCCGGAAGTGCTATGCCTGGGAGGGCGCGTGCGCGTGCGACCGCAGGCCCGTCAAGAAAAAGGAAGCTTAGTGCGGAGTGGTTTCTTCCCCGCGTGCGTCGCGCTCATGCTCGCGGGCTGCGGCCCTGCGGCCGCAGATCGCGCGGCGGAGGAGGAACCGACCGCAACTCTACATCCCATGACCGGACTTCTCGCACACCTTGACCTCGATCGGCCGGGCCTCGAGAAGGTCCGCGCGGCGAAGGACAACCCGGCTGCGGCCGCGCGCGAGCTTCTCGCCTACTACCGCGCGCGCACATCGGTCAAGCACCCGGTCGACCGGACAAAGCGCGAGGAGGGGCGGGGCACGTACGCAAGCAAGGGGAGCCTTGCGATCGCGGACGACGCGCTCCGGAACGTCCTCATCGCGAGCCCGAGCTACCCGCGGCACGACTTCGGCGATGACATCGACTGGCTCACGAACCGGCATCCTACGAAGGACGGGGAGTGGCTCTGGCAGCTCCAGCGGCACAGCTCGTGGGGGCATCTGGCTCGCGCCTACTGGCACACGGGCGAGGAGAAGTACGCGCAGGCCTACGCGCGGCAGCTTCTCGACTGGATCGAGAAGTGCCCGCGGGTGAAGAAGTCCCCGGCCTGGCGGACCATCGAGGCCGGGATCCGCGGGCGCGTCTGGACGGACCACTTCCAGCACTTCCTCGACGCGCCCAGCTACACCCCGGACGTCCTCGTCCGGCAAATGAACTGCTTCCACGAGCACGCGCGCGTGCTCTACAAGGTGCTCGAGACGCGCGGGCACAGCAACTGGGGGCTCATGGAGGCCGAGGGCCTCGCCTTCATCGCCATCCTCTTCCCCGAATTCAAGGAGGCCGCCGCCTGGCGCCGCCGGGCCTTCGCGCACCTCAACCGGGAGATCGACCGGCAGATCCGTCCCGACGGGCACCACCTCGAGCAGTGCCTCGGCTATCACCTGGGCGCGATCACCTGGTTCGCGCGCACGGCCGAACTCGCTGCGATGAACGGCCTGAAGGACGAGTTCCCGCCGGAGTATTTCCGGCGGATCGAGGCGATGTGCGCCGTCCTGCTCAAGCTCGGCCTGCCCGACGGGAGCCATACCCAGTTCGGCGACGACCACAGCCAATTTCGCTGGCGGCGGAAGCTCGCTCGCTGGGCGCCGGTCTTCGAGCGGGACGACTTTCTCCACGCCGCGACCGGCGGTGCCGAGGGAACGCCGCCGGAGGAGACGGCCTTCGCGCTCGAGAACAGCGGCTTCTACTCGATGCGCTCGGGGTGGGACTCACGGTCAATCTGCTTCGTCCTCAAGTGCGGCCCGCACGGCGGCTGGCACGGCCAGCCGGACACCAACTCCTTCGAACTCTACGCCTTCGGCCGCCGCCTCATGCCCGACTCGGGCACGTACACCTACGGCGGCGACCGCGAGGGCCGCAGGTGGTTCAAGCAGACGCGCGTCCACCAGACGCTGACGCTCGACGGGAGGGACAGCCAGACCGCGCCGAAGCTCCTTCTCTGGAGACCGGGAGCCGATCTCGACACGCTCGTCGTGGAGAACGGGAGCTACAAGAACTTGGCGCACCGCCGCGCGGCGCTCTTCGTTCGCAAGAAGTTCTTCGTGCTCGTGGACGAGGCGCTGGGATCGGCTGCGGGGGACGTGGACCTTCACTTCCAACTCGCGCCGGGCGAGGCCGTTCTCGATAAGGCGGCCCAGAGCGGGCGTACCGCCTTCCTCGAGGGCGGAAACGTGCTCGTCCGCGGCCTCGCGCAGGAGGGGATAGCACTCGAGGAGGAAGAGGGGCAGGTCTCCTTCAAGTACGGCACGAAGGAACCGCGGACTGCGTTCCGCTTTCGCCTGAAGAAGATGGCGGACGCGAAGGGCGTCCGGTTCGTCACGCTTCTCGTACCCTACGAGGGTGCCGAGCCGCTCGCGGCCTCGGTCGCGCTCGTGGGCGAGCCGAAGGTCGGCGCCGCGCGCATTGAGCTCGACGTCGAGGTGGGCGACATTCGCGCACGCGTCGGTTATGATCTGGAGGAGAAGAAGCCGGGAGAAGGAGGCTGAGATGTCCGACTACCTGACCGACATGTTTTCGCTCGAGGGGAGGACCGCGGTCGTCACCGGCGGCGCGGGCGTGCTGGGGACGGGGATGAGCGTCGCGCTCGCGCGCGCGGGCGCGAAGGTGGGGCTCTGGGATGTGCGCGAGGACGCGCTCGAGGCTGCCTCGAAGCGCATCGCCGAGGAGTCCGGCCGCGAGGGCGCGGTCACGACTCGCAAGGTCGATCTCATGGACGAGACCGACCTCGCCGCCGCGGTCGAGGCGGCCGGCGACTTCGATATTCTCGTCAACGCCTGCGGCGGCAACCGCGGCAAGGCGCCGCTCGTCGAGCAGGACATGGAGACCTTCCGCTTCGTGATGAAGCTCAACGTCGAGGCCGGGTGCTTCATGCCGATGAAGATCGTCGCGCAGAAGTGGATCGCGCGCGGCGTCAAGGGTTGCATCCTCAACATCGCCTCGATGGCCAGCTACGTCCCGCTCTCGGGCGTGTGGGCCTACGACGCGGCGAAGGCGGCGGTGATGAACCTCACGGCGGCCGCCGCGAAGGAGCTCGCCCCGCACGGCATCCGCGCGAACGCCATCGCGCCGGGTTTCTTCATCGGCGAGCAGAATCGCCGCCTTCTCACGAACGAGGACGGCTCGCTCACCGAACGAGGCGAGTCCGTCGTTGCGCATACGCCCTTCGGCCGCTTCGGCGAGCCGGACGAGCTCATGGGGGCGGTGCTCTTCCTCGTCTCGGAGGGGGCCGCCGGCTTCGTCACGGGCGTGACGCTGCCCGTCGATGGGGGATATCTGGTGCACAATATCTAGCGGCGGCGGATTCGAGGGCAGGCCGTCCGGCCGGGGAGGCGGGAGCTTTCCCGGCCGTCTCATTGCGGATATGCCCGAAGTTCTCCCTTGCCGACAATCGGCGGGAAGGATAGGATGGGGGCGGTGGGGGCGGCAGGAGGCGGCATGCCCGGGGACGAAAGCGCCGCTCCGGATCGCAACCTCGAGCGCAACCTCGGAGC